>OHJZ01001062.1_pt1 | contig 11856 bp, 8 predicted proteins | sample 1568691 | NCBI WGS metagenome assembly OHJZ01 (sample SAMEA3879593, study PRJEB24766) | human gut metagenome | biome: human-associated habitat; feature: feces | place: USA | collected 1985/1987
GGCGGAGGGAAGTGTTGCACAGGAAGAATATGAGGCAACCATCAGTGAACTGCAGGATGCGGTGGATGAGGCCCAGGAGGCAGTGGATGAGTCACAGGCACTTCTTACCTATTATCAGGAAATGATCGACAGTGGAATGGATTTAAGTGAGTCACTTGCAGATGAGCAGGAAAATTATGACAAACTGTACAATAAATTAAAAGCGGCAAAGAGTGCATACACTACAAAATCTGTGGAGGCAGAGAAAAAATACAAAGAGGCAATGTTATCCTACGAAAATGCAGACAGCCAGTATTCCGCAGATGTGACAGGCGTGGATGTATCAGTGGATACGGCGCAGGACACGTTGACAGATGCCAAAGAGGCTTTATCTGAATTTGAGATATTTGTCGGAGATGGCACGATCTATTCGGATTATGATGGCACGATCATGTCGGTTGGATACGAGGCAGGAGATGATCTGTCCACAAGTACAAGCATTGTGACATTTGCGGACACAGATGCAGTGACGATGACAGTATCTGTGTCCGAGGAGGATATCTCTGAGATCGCAATCGGAGACGAGGTCATGATCGAACTCAACGCTTATGAAGGCCAGACATTTTCCGGTGAAGTTGAAAGTATTGATACTTCCGTATCGAGTGGTTCTTCCACAGTCTCTTATAATGTGACGGTAAAAATAAATGGTGACGTGGACGGTATTTACACGGATATGACAGGAAATGTGACCTTCATTGAAAAACAGGTGGCAGACGTTGTCTATGTTTCTAATAAAGCGATCATCAACGAGGGAACGGCATCTTATTTGAAAGTCAAAGACAGTGATGGAACCATTGAGAAAAAAGAAGTGACTACCGGATTTTCCGATGGCGTCAATGTGGAGATCACAGAGGGACTTTCCGAGGGAGAGACGGTTCTGATAGAAAGTCAGGTGACGGGCGAATGAAACCATCGGAATTATTAAGACTTGTCTGGATCAATATTACCCAGAATAAATTTAAAACGATCATGACGTCGATCGGTATCATTGTCGGCGCGGCAACGATCGTGATGGTGATCGCCATCGGAAAAGGCGGTCAGGAGGATGTGGCAGACCAGTTTAAAAACTTAAATGCAGGTGCAATCGATATTTCCTATGACGGCGGTGATAAAAACCGTGGTGGAAATCAAAGTTCCGATGACTCCTCAGACTCAGGAATGATGATGATGCCTTCCGGCAGCGGTGCACCATCCGGCAGCAGTTCATCGGGAGGGTCAGGGGCTTCCGGTGGACCTTCGGGAGGATTTACGGGCGGTGGCGACTCTTCCGGCGGTGGACCGTCGGGTGGCCCCGGAGGTGGAAATGGTGGTGACGGAGGCGGCATGCCGGGTGACATGGGTGGCTTCTTTGGCGGCGGCAGTGATATGGAAGACCGCATGAACCGGGAAAATATCACGTTAGATGAAGATGACGTGGACGATATTGAAACTTTTGTCTCCGGGATCTCAGCGGCAACGATCTCCTATACGACAAGGTCTGCCGTGGATGGCGGTGTCGTCGGTACTGCGGGGCTTTTTCATCGCCCGGCGGCAGGTGGAGCCAAACGTCCTGAGCCAGCTGGCGGAGCAGACCGTCCGCATCGGCATCGTCTACTTTGCGCTGGAGCGGGCCGACGCCCTCGGCTGGGACGTGGGCGGGCGCTGCACGGCAGTGCTGGGCGCAACGGCGGTCAGCGAGGCCGTCAGCACTGGGCTGATGGCACTTTTTTACCGCAAAGAAGCCCGCCGCTGCTTCGGCGCGCGGCCTGCCTGCCGCCCGCAGGAGCCGGGAAAGCGCCTCTGGGACATTCTCTGGCCGGTGGAGGGAGGCCGCTGTCTCGCCAGCGCTCTCCACACCGCGGAGAATATGCTGGTGCCGGCCTGTCTGGCAGTCTATCTGCAGTTTTCCGGCGGGCGTGCCGAAGCCGTGGCCCAGTACGGCAGCCTCAAGGGGATGGCCCTGCCTCTGCTGACCTTTCCCTTCGGACTGCTGGGGAGCCTTTCCGTCCTGCTGATGCCCGAGATCACTCAGGCCCACCTCCGGGGGCAGAGCGGGCGGCTGGCGGCTCTCATCGACAGGATGCTCCGGCTCACCGGCTATTTCTCGGCGCTGGCAGGCGCGGCGTTCTGGGTGTGGGGTCAGCCGCTGGCCGAAGCCCTCTACGGCAGCGCCGAGGCGGGCAGCTACCTTGTCATCCTCGGCCCGGCCATGCCGCTGATGTATCTCGAGAGCATGGTGGACGGTGCCATGAAGGGGGTAGGGGAACAGAAAGCTGTCTTCCGCTACAGCATGTGGGACTCCTGTCTCCGCATTGCGGGCGTGCTGCTCCTGCTGCCCCGCTTCGGGATGAAGGGCTTTCTTTTTGTGATCCTGCTGTCCAGCTTCTACACCTGCACCGCCAACACGGGGCGGCTGCTGTCCAGCTGCGGCCTGCGGCTGCAACTCTGGCGGTGGCTGGGTGCACCGGGCTTTGCGGGGGCCGTCAGCGCCGGGGCTGGGCTGGCCCTGCGGCATCTTTTAGCGGACTGGCTCACCGGCGGAGCCCCCTTGCAGCTTGCGGCGGTAGCGCTGGGCGGCACAGGGATGGCAGCGGTCTGCTTTGCGGCGGCGTGGCCGCTGGGCCTCGGCGAAGAGCTGCGGGCCGTGGCGGCGGGGGAGAGGCGGCATAAGAAAAATGTCCAAAAAGTGAAATAGCTGGACACGGGGGAGAGAATCGAGTATAATACTAAAGATATTATGGGGTGATAGGCCCTTGAAATGAAAAACGGCAGCTGACATCTTCGGATGCCGGCCCCCGATGCAAAAGAGGATATGCTGTGAAGGAAAAGAAAACAAATCTGCTGCAGGTACTGGCCCGCCGGGCTCTGCTGGTGGCGCTGGACGGAGCCATCGTAGCCTTCAGCTTTTATTTCGCCCTGCTGCTGCGCGCAGACGGTGCTGTCGAGGCCTCCTGGTGGCCCCACAACCGCGCCCTGCTCTACGCGAATCTGCCCTGGATCGTGGCAGTCTACCTGCTCAGCTTTCTGGCCGGGCGGCTCTACACCATCCTTTGGAAGTACGCCGGGGAGCGTGACCTCATCCGTCTGGCCGGGATGATCGCCGTCCCGACGGGCATCGTCTATCTGGTCAACCGCTGCTTCATCCACGGCGTGCTCTTCAACTCGGCCAACGCCATGGCGGCGGTGCTCATTTTCCTGTTCATCGGCGGGAGCCGTCTGGCCTGGCGGCTCTTCCTGAACCACCCGCTGGGCGAGCGTCTGCGCGGCAACACCAGCAAGGACCCCAACCGCCCCGTCATGATCGTGGGTGCGGGCGAGGCCGGTGCGTGGGCCATCAATGTCTGCAAGACCAACACCGGCTACGGCCATGTCATCGTGGCCGTGGACGATGACCCCAACAAGCTGGGCCAGACCATCCACGGTGTCCCGGTGCGCGGCACACTGGAAGAAATTCCCGACCTGTGTACCCGCTACAACATCCATACCATCATCGTGGCGATCCCGACCCTGAAGGGAAACCGCCTGAACCACGTCATCGACCTCTGCGTCTCCACCCACTGCGCCGTGCAGATGCTCAGCGACCCCCAGCTGGTGGGTGCAGGCACACCTCAGCAGGGGGCGTTCCGTGAGCTGAACACCGCCGACTTCCTCTCCCGTGAGGAAGTCACGCTGGACACAGAGAAAATTTCCGGCTACCTCACCGGCAAGACCGTTCTGGTGACGGGCGGCGGCGGCAGCATCGGCAGTGAGCTCTGCCGTCAGGTCATGCGCTTCAAGCCTGCAAAACTGCTTATCTTCGATATTTATGAGAACTGCGCCTATGAACTGCTGATGGAACTGCAGCAGAAGTATGGCCGTGATGTGCCGGTCACGGTGCTGGTCGGCTCCATCCGGGACAAGGCCCGTCTGGACGAGGTATTTGAGACGTACCACCCGACGGTGGTGTTCCATGCCGCCGCCCACAAGCACGTCCCGCTGATGGAGATCAGCCCCGCCGAGGCCGTCAAGAACAATGTCTTTGGCACCAAGAACCTGCTCACCAGTGCCAGCGAACACGGCGTGGAGCGGCTGGTGCAGCTCTCCACCGATAAGGCCGTCAACCCCACCAGCGTCATGGGCTGCACCAAGCGCCTGTGTGAGATGCTCATCCAGACCTTCGCAGGCAACACCGACATGAAGTGCGTCGCCGTCCGCTTCGGCAATGTGCTGGGCAGCCACGGCAGCGTCATCCCGCTGTTTGAGGCGCAGATCAAAAAGGGCGGCCCCGTCACCCTCACCGATGCCAACATCGAGCGCTACTTTATGACCATCCCGGAGGCGGCACAGCTGGTGCTGCAGGCCGGTGCGCTGGCCGAGAGCGGCAGCATCTATGTGCTGGACATGGGCGAGCCGGTCAAGATCATGGACCTTGCAAAACAGCTCATCCGCTTCTACGGCTATGAGCCGGGCGTGAACATGGATATTAAGATCGTGGGTCTGCGCCCCGGCGAAAAACTCTACGAAGAGCTGATGATGGACGAGGAGCAGGACAAGATGCGCCGCACCGTCCATAATAAGATCTTCGTGGCTCCGCCCCGGAACATCGACCTGGGCGAGTTCTACCAGCAGCTCCAGGAGCTGGCTGTCGCCGCCGAACATAACGACGACAGCGTGGTGGAGCAGTTGGCCAAAATGGTGCCTACCTTTACCCCCACCCGCGAGAATCTCAAGCTGTAAAACCGCTGGCTGCACGGCACCTTTGCTGTGTAAAAATATATGAGAGGGATGTACAATCATGGAAAAGAAACCGTTTTTGACTGAGTCGATGGCTCAGGACATCATTCAGGACGTACCCACCCCCTTCCACGTCTATGACGAGAAGGGCATCCGCGAGAACGCCCGACGCATCAATAAGGCATTCAGCTGGAACAGGGGCTTCCGCGAGTATTTTGCGGTCAAGGCTCTGCCGAACCCCGTCATCCTCCAGATCCTGAAGGAAGAGGGCTGCGGCGTGGACTGCTCCTCTCTGACTGAGCTGATGCTCAGCGAAGTGTGCGGCTTCAGCGGCAGCGACATCATGTTCTCCTCCAACCAGACCCCTGTGGAGGACATGAAGAAGGCTTACGAGCTGGGCGCTTATATCAACCTCGACGACGCCACGATGGTGGACTTCCTCGACCGGGTGGCCGGTGTGCCGGAGAACATCTTCTGCCGCTACAATCCGGGCGGCACCTTCCAGCTGGGTGAGAGCAAAGAGGGCTTCCAGGTCATGGACAAGCCCGGCGACGCCAAGTACGGCATGACCGAGGAGCAGATGATCGACAGCTACAAGAAGCTGGCCGCAAAGGGTGCCAAGAACTTTGGCATCCACGCCTTCCTCGCCTCCAACACCATCTCTGATGCCTATTATCCTGAGCTGGCAGGCATCCTCTTCCAGCTGGCTGTCCGCGTCCAGAAGGCCACCGGCGTGCATATCGCCTACATCAACCTGTCCGGCGGCGTCGGCATCCCGTACCGCCCCGAGCAGACGGAGAACGACATCATGGCCATCGGCGAGGGCGTCCGCAAGAAGTTTGAAGAAATTCTGGTCCCCGCCGGCATGGGCGATGTCTCCATCTTCACCGAGATGGGCCGCTTCACCACCGGCCCCTACGGCGCTCTGGTGGCTACTGCCATCCACGAGAAGCACATCTATAAGGAATACATCGGTCTGGATGCCTGCGCGGCCAACCTGATGCGCCCCGCCATGTACGGCGCTTACCACCACATCACCGTGCTGGGCAAGGAAGACGCACCCCACGACCACAAGTATGATGTGGTCGGCGGTCTGTGCGAGAACAACGACAAGTTTGCCATCGACCGTATGCTGCCCAAAATCGACATCGGCGACATCGTGTATATCCACGACACCGGTGCGCACGGCTCTGCCATGGGCTACAACTACAACGGCAAGCTGCGCAGCGCCGAGGTCCTGCTCTGCGAGGACGGCACTCACCGCCTCATCCGCCGTGCTGAGACTCCCCGCGACTACTTTGCAACGCTGGACTTCCTGCCCTTCATGAAGCCGCTGCTGGGCGAGTACAACGACGACTGAGCGCTCTTCTGACTCCATCAAACCAGAATAAAGCGAGGGACGACGCAGATGTTTTTTGGATTCCAACTCACCTGTGGCCTGATGCTGGTCTTTTACGGCTATTCGGTCATGAAAAATCCACGGGTCTGGGGCGATCAGGGCCGTCAGGCCGTCAAGGCCGAAAATTTCCCCGAGTACTGCCGCCAGAACGGCCTGTTTTTCCTGAAAGCTGGCTTCATCATGGCGCTCATTGGTGCGCTGGACGCGCTGGTAACGCTTTCGGGTCTGCTGTACGTCCTGCTGTACCTGTTCGGGCTGGCGTTTGCGTTCTACCCGCTGACCCGCTGGTGCAAGGAAAACGAGGGCTTCTCGTGGCCCTGGCCCCGAGTCGAGAGCGAGAAAAAGCGCATCAAGAAACTGCGCCGGCAGCAGGAGGCCGAAAAGGCGGAACGAGAAGAAAAGTAAATAGCAAAAAATAAGAGGTCGCTGTAAAAGCAACCTCTCAGTCTTACTTCGTTCGACAGCTCCCCTACCGAGGGGAGCCTCTGGCGAAGCCGTGACGGAGAGGTTGAACACAGCGGCCTCTTTTTTTCTTAAATCAAACCATTTTCTTTGCAGTAGTGGTAAATACCATCCTCTGCACAGGTGCCGCAGACCTCGCTGGCGATGGCTTTCAAATCGGCAGAGGCGTTGCCCATGGCCACGCTGTGGCCGACGGCCTGAAACATTTCTATATCGTTGTTGCCGTCGCCGAAAGCCATTGCATCCTCGGGCGTCAGACCGTAATAGGCCAGAACTTTCTGGATGCCGGCTCCTTTTCCGCCGGAGATGGGGATGATGTCCACCGCCCTGTCCCACCAGGCGGCGATTTTTGCACCGCTCGTGCCTTTGAGGATGGCGGGCCAGTCGCTTTCGCGGCAGCCCATCAGCAGCTGGAAAACTTCACCTCGGGAGACTTCATCGAACTTATCGGAAATGACCGGCGCTCGTCCGCCGATGGCGTAATATGCCGTCAGATCGTCATCCGTCCCGTTGGAGAGCAGCTGCGTCCGTCCTGCAACCGACACCGGACGACCAAGCGCTGCGGCGTTTTGAATCAGCGTCTGCACATCCTGCGGCGGGATGGGGCTGGCAAAAATATCTCCGCGACGGTCGTAGCAGTAGGAGCCGTTGTAGGTAAGAAAGACGTCGAACTCCACGCCGTCGAATTTCGGCACAATGAGAGGAGAACGCCCGGTGGCGACAGCCAGCAGGATGCCGTTTTGCTGTAAGCGGCGCAGAGCGTCCAGTGTCCGCTCAGTAATACGCTTTTTCTCCATGTCGATGAGGGTGCCGTCGATGTCGAAAAAGAGGATGCGGGGCTTGTGCATGGTGCTGTACCTCCAATGCAAAAAGAGGAGAGAAACTTACCTGCGGGCCGTGCGGTCAGGATACATCAACAGCCTCCTGCCTGCTCTTGTCCAGCCCATCAAACTGCTTTACGATCTGCGGGTCTTTCAGTTTGATGACCTTGCCGGAGAGGTAGTGGAGGGTATTTTCCTCGGGAATGTCGAGGAAGCTGATGCGGACGGCGCAGAGGGCCTGCGTCCTGGTGCCGGTGCGCTCATTCATCTTGCGGTTGCCGTACTTGATGTCGCCCAGCACCGGCTTGCCCAGATAGGCCAGATGGGCGCGTATCTGGTGAGTGCGGCCGGTGATGAGGCCGATGCGGCAGAGGGCGAAGGGGCCAGCCGTCCGCAGCACGTCCACATCGGTAATGATCTGCTTGCAGCGCTCGTCCTGGGACTGGTGGGCGTGGATGCTCACCTTATTGTTCTTCTCGTCGTGCTCCCACCATGCAGTGAAGCGCCCGCTCTGGGGGATGCCCACCGTGATGGTGTAGTATTCCTTCTTGAGCAGGTCGGTGCGGATGATCTCGTTCATGTCCCGGAGGGCGGCATAGCTCTTGGCCGCGATGACGAGGCCCTCAGTGCCGCGGTCGAGGCGGTTGCAGATGCCGGGCTTGAAGCGGTTCTCGCCCTGCGGGTCGTACTCGCTCTTCTGGGCCAGATACTGGGTGAAGGCGTCCACAAGGTTTGCGTCGCCGGTGCGGTCGCTGTGGCAGAGCAGGTGGGTGGGCTTGTAGAGGACGGCAATGTTCTCATCCTCGTAGATGACCGTCACCTTGGGCTGGTTCTGCTGCTTTTTGGGGGCGGGCTTGCGGGTCGGCTTTGCACCCTCAGGCGGGAAGAATTCGTCGTTGATGTAGAGCTCGATGAGGTCGCCGGCCTTGATGCGGTCTTCGGGTACACCCTTTTTGCCGTTGACTTTGATGCGCTTGTTGCGGAAACTCTTGTATAAAAGGCTGGTAGGGAAGTCGCGGGTCACGCTCTGGACAAAGCGGGAGAGGCGGACACCCTCGTCGTTGGCGGTGGCAGTGTATTGTTTCATAAAAGTATATCCTTTTTGCTTTTCTGGAAAGATTCTGCTTGCCTTTTTGCCAAAGGCTCCCCTACAAGGGGAGCTGGCGAGGAGCTTGCGACGAGACTGAGAGGTTGTACGAAGGATGGCTTTGCCGTAGGAATGAAACCTCTCCGTCATTGCTTCGCAATGCCACCTCCCCTATCGAGGGGAGGCTCTGGCGTACCGAAAAGTGTTCTTTCTACTTTATAATAATCTACTCTCCCCGTGAAGTCAACGCAGAATATTTTCTGTCGGCTCTTGTCTTTTGCCGAAAATGGGGTACTATAAAAGAAACGACTACAAACAAAGGAGCGCAGCTATGGCAGGACAGAACATAAGCCACGAGGGTCACCGGCAGCGGATGCGCGCCCGGGTGGAGCAGTACGGGCTGGAAAGCCTCGCACCCCACGAGGCACTGGAATATCTGCTCTACATCACCAACGCCCGCCGGGATACCAACGGCATCGCCCACGCGCTGCTGGAGCGTTTCGGCAGCTTTGCCGGTGTGCTGGAAGCCAGTGAAGAAGAACTCTGCCGTGTGCCGGGCGTCGGCCCGGCCAGCGCCCGGATGCTGCATCTCCTGCCCGAGGTGAGCCGGTACTACGAGCACAGCCGCACCAGCACCGAAGGTGCATTGACGACTACTGAGCGGCTGGCAGCTTACCTGAAGCCCCGCTTCGCCGGGGCAAAACAGGAGAAAGCCCTGCTCCTTTCGCTGGACAGCCGCAGCCGGGTAAAAAGTGTATACTGGCTCAAGGAGGGGAACAGCCGGATGGTGAGCCTCGAGGTGAAGGACGTCGTCTCGGCGGCGCTCCGGGGCGGGACAGAAAGCGTCGTGCTCTGCCACAACCATCCCAACGGTGTGCCGCTGCCCTCCCGCGAAGACCTCGCCGCCACCGAGAACATCGTCCGTGCGCTGGGGCTGGTCAAGATACGCCTGCGGGACCACATCATCCTCGCCGAAAACGACTACTTTTCCATGCGGGAATCCAACCGCCTGCCGTTCTACGACTTCGAGACCGGCGCAATGTTACGCCCATATGGAAGAGAATGATTTACATTATAAAATAATTGTGGTATAATGGTTGCGAGAGGTACAACTAATCGTAGTTTTGAAAAGGAGGGCTTTTTGTGGCAGAGGAAAAATTCCATCTGGTGTCGTCCTACGCCCCCACGGGCGACCAGCCGCAGGCCATCGCACAGCTGGTAGAGGGGGTAGAGCGGGGCGACCGCTGCCAGACCCTGTTGGGCGTCACCGGCAGCGGCAAGACCTTCACGATGGCGAACGTCATCGCCCAGTGCAACCGCCCGACGCTGGTGCTGGCCCACAACAAGACGCTGGCCGCCCAGCTCTGCACCGAGTTCCGCTCGTTTTTCCCGGACAACGCCGTGGAATATTTCGTCTCCTACTACGACTACTACCAGCCGGAGGCCTATATCCCCAGCACCGATACCTATATCGAAAAGGACAGCGCCATCAACGACGAGATAGACCGCCTGCGCCACTCGGCCACGGCGGCGCTCTCGGAGCGGCGGGACGTCATCATCGTCGCGTCGGTGTCCTGCATCTACTCGCTGGGCGACCCCATCGACTATCGCAGCATGGTCATCAGCCTGCGGCCCGGGATGCAGATGGAGCGGGACGAGTTGTGTGAAAAGCTGGTGACGCTGCAATATGAGCGCAACGATGTCAATTTCATCCGCAATAAGTTCCGCGTCCACGGCGACATCGTGGACATCTATCTGGCCTATATGAGCGAGCTGGCCATCCGGGTGGAGTTCTTCGGCGACGAGATCGACCGTATCAGCGAGATCAACGTGGTCACCGGTGCGGTCATCCGGCGGCTGGAGACCATCCCCATCTGGCCCGCCACCCACTATGTCACCCCCAAGGAGAAGATGGACGCCGCCGTCCAGGAGATCTATCGGGAGCTGGAGGAGCGCGTGGCCTTTTTCGAGGGGGAAGGCAAGCTCATCGAGGCCCAGCGCATCCAGCAGCGGACGAACTACGACATTGAGATGCTGACGGAAGTGGGCATCTGCAAGGGCATCGAGAACTATTCTGCCGTTCTGTCGGGCCGTGCGCCGGGCAGTATGCCCACGACTCTGCTCGACTATTTCCCGGACGACTTCCTGCTCTTCGTAGACGAGAGCCATGTCACCCTGCCGCAGGTGCGGGCCATGTACGGTGGCGACTACGCCCGCAAAAAGACGCTGGTGGAGTACGGTTTCCGCCTGCCGTCGGCCTTTGACAACCGCCCCCTCAAGTTCGAGGAAGTGGAATCCAAGCTCAACCAGATGATATTCGTCTCGGCCACCCCCGGCGAGTACGAGCGGAAGAACAGCACCCAGGTGGCCCAGCAGGTCATCCGGCCCACGGGTCTGCTGGACCCGCTCATCTCGGTGCGCCCCGTAGAGGGGCAGGTGACGGACCTTCTGGGCGAGATAAACGCCCGCATCGAGCGGCATGAGCGCGTCCTAGTCACGACGCTGACCAAGAAAATGGCCGAAGATCTGACAGATTACTTTACCGAACAGGGGATAAAGGTCAAGTATATGCACCACGAGGTGGATACCTTCGAGCGGATGGAGATCATCAAAGACCTCCGCCTCGGCACCATCGACGTGGTGGTGGGCATCAACCTGCTGCGTGAGGGCCTCGACCTGCCCGAGGTGAGCCTTGTGGCCATCCTCGACGCCGACAAAGAGGGCTTCCTCCGCAGCGAGACGAGCCTGATTCAGACCATCGGCCGCGCCGCCCGCAACGCCGACAGCAAAGTTATCCTTTATGCCGACAAAATGACCGGTTCGATTAAGGAAGCCGTCGGCGAAACCGAACGACGCCGCGCCAAACAGCTGCAATTCAACCTCGAACACGGCATTACTCCGAAAACGGTCAAAAAGAGCATTTCCTCCACCTTGAGCGAAATGACCGCCATGGACTACATCGACGACAAGGCCGGTGCCGCCGGCGATGCCCGCGACATCGAAAAACAGATTAAGGAACTGACCAAACTGATGAAAGAAGCGGCGCAGAATCTGGAATTTGAACAGGCCGTCATCTACCGCGATAAAATCAAAGCGCTGGAGCTGCTGGCCATGCGCACTTATGACAACAGCATTTTCGTCAACGGCGGCTGAAACTATCCGCCGCAGACGAATGCGCCGGTTTTCATGCCGGCATACAAAACCGCCAGCCCGGCGGCAACCGACAGCAACAGATAAAGCGAAGCCTCGAAAAAACTGTCTTTTTCGCACAAAACGGCAAAATCGAGCAGATAGGTCGAAAAAGTGGTAAAACCGCCGAGCAGACCGGTCATCAGAAAAAGCCGGACTTCCGGTTT
>OHJZ01001063.1_pt1 | contig 11848 bp, 7 predicted proteins | sample 1568691 | NCBI WGS metagenome assembly OHJZ01 (sample SAMEA3879593, study PRJEB24766) | human gut metagenome | biome: human-associated habitat; feature: feces | place: USA | collected 1985/1987
CCGTCTCGGTGATGGCAGCCTCGTCGATGTCAGGCTCGGTGCCCAGCCAGTCGTTCTCATCGCCGGTGGGCAGCTGAACGGAGGACACAACGGCCTCGCCCTTGGCCTGTGCATAGCAGCTCTTGGCAGCCTTCATGACGGCCTCGGAGGTGATGGTGGAGCCCGACACGCCGTCGATCTCAGCCGAACCGGCTGCCAGCAGCTGCTCCTTCAGCTGGTCGGCGGCAGCAGCGCCATAAGAGGCAGTCTCGCCCGAGGTATCCACCACCACGTCGGTGACGGCGGTCTCGCTGAAGGTCATGGTGACCTTGACGGTGGAGGAAATGCCCTCGGCGGTGCCCTCATAGGTGCCGGGAGTGTACAGCCCGCCGGAAGCGGAGGCAGAGCCGGAAGCAGCAACGGAGGAGGAAGCCGAATTGCAGCCGGTCAGAGCACCAGCAGTGACAGTGCCCATAGCCGCAGCAGCGGCAATCTTCAAAAAGCCTTTGCGGGAGATCTTATTCATGATAAGGGGTCCTTTCTGTTTTTGTTCCACCCGTGGAGCACAGGCCCACGGAACTTCGTTCGACAATATTTTAACACAAAGAAGCCGTCTTGTCTTTTAAGTTTTCTTAACCAGAATTATATTTCCAGCACCAAAAAACCGGCACAGAAACTGCTGCAGCGTCCTGTCCGCCCCAAATCCGAAAGCATTGATTAAGTTTTATTAAGATTTGAAACTATGTTAAGAAAACTTAACCCGATCCAGCCTTATCCACCGTTTTGAAACAAAAAGCAGGCCGATACTGTGTACCGACCTGTCTGCAAAAGCAAAGATCTATTCTGTCATTTCACTGGCCTTCCGGGGTAAAGATATAGCCTTTTCCCCAGACATTTTTCAGGTAGACCGGCTTTGCGGGGTTCGGCTCGATCTTGCCCCGGAGATTGTGGATATGGACCTGCACCGTGCGCACATCCCCCAGGCTGTCCTTGCCCCATATCTTGGCATACAGCTGATTTGCGGTAAAAAAAGTATTGGGATGCCGGACAAACAGGTTGAGGATCCTATATTCCATATCTGCCAGATGGATAGACGCTGCCCCTTTCTGGACGCAATGGCTGTTGGCATCCAAACTAAAGGCCGCACAGTGATATCCATTGGCACTGGGTTCTGCCGCATCCATCTGTACACGGCGGATGTTGGCCATGATACGGGCCAGCAGGATCTTGTTATCATATGGTTTCGACACAAAATCGTCTCCGCCCAGCTCCAACGCACGCACGATGGTTTCCGTATCGTCCAGGCAGGAAGTGAAGATGATCGGGCAATGGTGCCAGCTGCGCAGACGCTGACACAGATCCACTCCGTTCGTGTCTGGGAGCAGGATATCCATCAGGATCACGTCAAAGATCTCCCGCGCATGGGACAACGCTTCGCCCCCAGTATCCGCGCAGGTGACAGAAAAATTTTGCTGGCTTTCCAAAAAGTATCGAGTGGTGTCCCGGATCACCGGGTCATCCTCCACCATCAGCACGCGGATCATAAACGGACTCTCCCCTTCTCTTTGCTTGTTCGGATGGCTCCGGGACGATCCTGCTCTAAAACGCATCCCCCGGAAAATCGCTTTCTTCTTAGTATACCGGATTCTGCGCTGGAGCACAAGGCTGTGCCTTTTCTTTTGCCGGGGCACCGTTTTTGAGGCTTTTGTGGAACAAACTGCCTTTCTGTGATCACCAGAACATATTGAATATGTTCATGATCAGAGTTATTGCTCCGCTCAGAACAAGACCCAGGATCAAGAGCACCGCCACAACTACAAACACCAGATTGACCCAAAAACCACATCCAGAGCAGCCGCTGGGCTGCTTATCCGAGCCGCCAAAATTACGGTCGAAGGACGTCATATACTGCGCATAGCCCGTGCTCCCTTTCCCAAAATAGCCATAATCTTTATCCGGCATTTGCTGTGCCTCCCCCATCAGACTGGAATGGTTTGCTCCATATCCAAAGAATAGCACGTTTTAGGACCAATAAACAGTACTTTTGCAAAAACAGCGAAAAAACACCTTTCTGCACGTCCCGCTGCTTGGTGCAGCACACCCTCCCTCCATTCTTCCAGCGGATGATCTGCACCGGAACAAAGGGTATTTTGGCCCCAGATGCACAGACTAGAGGAGAGAAAGTCCCTGGAACCACCTTTGTTTTCCCAAGAAATGAGCGCAGCAATGAAAAGTTTCACGCCAGATGAAAAGCTCTTGCGCATTTTTTCTAAGACATCCCCTAAATATCCATGGAATATTCACAATCATTTGGTAGAATTATAAGGGTTAGGGCGCCGCTGACGGCTTGAAACGCCGCACATCCCCTTGCGGCCCTCTGCACCGCTGAACAAGCTGCAGAGTTGCTGTCAGACCGCCCGCACGCGTATAGGCAGCCCACCGGATCAGAATCTTTTTTCCACTGTTTCCGCTGCAAGCCTGGCTCGTCTTTTAACAACAGACGACAAATGAACATACTAATATCAGATCGATCCCGGCAAAGGGGGCCGTTTGGGGCCGTGTACTTCCGTGCCGGCCGCCCCAGAAAGGGAGGACTATGCTCAAGCTCAAACACATCCGTAAAGAATATAAAACCGGCGAGCTGCTGCAAAAAGCACTGGACGACGTCAGTCTGAGCCTGCGTGACAACGAGTTTGTCGCGATTCTAGGCCCCAGTGGTTCCGGCAAGACCACGCTGTTAAACATTATTGGTGGACTGGACCGCTACGACAGCGGCGAAATGATCATCAATGGGATCTCGACCCAGAAATACTCTGACCGGGACTGGGACTCCTACCGCAACCACACGGTAGGCTTTGTTTTTCAAAGTTACAATCTGATCCCGCACCAGACCATTCTGTCCAATGTAGAGCTGGCGCTGACCATCTCCGGCGTATCCGGAGCGGAGCGCCGCCGCCGGGCCGCCGAGGCGCTGCAAAAGGTGGGCCTGGGCGATCAGCTGCACAAACGCCCCTCTGAAATGTCCGGCGGACAGATGCAGCGAGTCGCCATTGCCCGTGCTTTGGTCAACAACCCCGATATCCTGCTGGCAGACGAGCCCACCGGTGCACTGGACAGTGAGACCAGCGTACAGGTAATGGAGCTGCTGAAAGAGGTAGCCAAGGACCGGCTGGTGGTAATGGTGACCCACAACCCCGACCTGGCTGAACAGTATGCTACCCGCATCGTCACCGTGAAGGACGGCATCATCCAATCTGACACCGATCCTTTCCGGCCGGATGAATCGCAGCTGGAGCCGCCGGTGCATATGAATATGGGCCGGTCCTCCATGTCTTTGTTCACCTCCCTGGTGCTGAGCTTCAACAACCTGCGCACCAAAAAAGCCCGTACTCTGCTGACAGCATTTGCTGGCTCCATTGGTATTATCGGCATTGCATTGATCATCTCTCTTTCCGCCGGTGTCAATGACTACATCGCGGATATGGAGCGCTCCACCTTGTCGGAATACCCGCTGCAGATCCTTAGCAACGGCATCGACATCACTTCCATGCTCTCCTCCAGCCCCTTAGGGCAAGGCGTTGTCGGCTCACAGAACGCCCCTGAAGAGGGCATGGTCACGGTACGGGAGTTGATCACCCCGCTGGTGTCCGGCATCTCCTCCAACGACTTGGCCTCATTGAAGGTTTATCTGGAAAGCGACGCCGCATCTGCTGCACAGCACGCCTCGTCCATTGAGTATCTATACGGTGTATCTCCTCAGATCTATCAGATCCGGGAGGACGGCAGCTACCGCCAGGTCAACCCGGATTCCACCCTGGCGGCGCTGGGTCTCAGCGGCGTATCCTCCACCAATGAGGTGGTATCCTCCATGATGGATACCAGCGTATTCTATTCCCTTCCCCGGAACGAAGGACTGTACGACACCCAGTACGACGTAAAAGCCGGACGGTGGCCCGAGCACTACAACGAGTGTGTGGTGGTGCTGGCGGCGGACGGCAGTGTAACGGACTATGCGCTCTACTCCATGGGTCTGCGGGACAGCGCCGAACTGGATAAAATGGTGCAGCAATTTGCCCAGAACCAGAATGTAGACCTTCCGGAGGACTTCCACGCCTACCGCTATGAGGATTTTTTGAATATCCGCTTCAAGCTGGCCAACCCTGCCCAGCGTTATGTCTACGATGACGCCCACAGTGTCTGGGTGGATAAGAGCGATGATAAGCCCTTTATGCAGGAGCTGCTGGCAAACTCGGAAGATCTGACCGTGGTGGGCGTTGTGCAGCCCAAGGCCAATGCTTCTGCCACCATGCTGGGTTCCGGCATTGCCTATTCTCCGGATCTGGTCCCCCATATGGCAGACTTTGCTTCCAACAGCGAGATCGTCCACCAGCAGATGGCACAGCCGGAAGTGAACGTCCTTACCGGCCAGCCGTTTGGTGCGGAGGAAAAGGCTCCGGCACTGGAGCTGAACAAGCTGTTCTCTGTTGATACCGATCGCTTGCAGCAGGCATTCCAGTTCAACCCCGATGCACTGGATCTGTCCGGTGTGTTTGATCTGAACAGCGGCGCACTGGATCTGGAAGGACTGGTGGATTTCAGCTCGCTGCAGCTGGACTTCAGCCAGCTGCCCGGTCTGGACCCGGACACCATTGGTGCTTTGATGGAAAGCCTGAGCCTGTCCATCCCTGCTGAAAAGGTACAGGCCCTGGCCCAGAAGGTGCTGAACGGTTACAAGGATTATGTGATCGGCAACGGATTTTTGCATCTGAACCGGCTGGACTTTGGCTCCTACCTGCAGACGCCTCAGTTCCAGCAGCTGATGAAGGAAGCTATGGAAGAGCTGATCGACAAGCAGGCGGTAAGCCAGCAGCTCTCCACTGCATTGCAGCAGGCTCTGGCCGGGTATTCTGCACAGCTGAACCAGGTGCTGCAGACTCAGCTGGGAAGTGTGCTGCAGCAGGTCATGAGCCAGGCTATGCCCAAGATCATGGCCACCTTGCAGACCCAGCTGCAAAAGGGTCTGTCCAAGCTGGCCAGCCAGATGGAAAACGCCATCAAGATCGATGCATCTGCCTTTAAGGATGCCATCTCTCTGAGCATGGATGAGACCCAGATCAGCGAGCTGCTGACTTCGGCTATGCTCTCCTCCAGCGCCACATATGATTCCAACCTGCAAAACTTTGGGTATGTGGACTTCTCTCGTCCCAGCCAGATCCGGATCTATCCCTTGGATTTTGAGAGCAAGGCTGTGATCCTGGAAGAGCTGGAGACCTACAACAACGCAATGACCGCACAGGGCGAGGAGGAAAAGGTGATCCGCTACACCGATCTGGTGGGCACTCTGATGACCTCTGTGACCGAGATCGTGAACATGATCAGCAGTATGCTGGTGGCCTTTGTGTCCATCTCGCTGGTGGTCTCCTCCATCATGATCGGCGTCATCACCTATATCAGTGTGCTGGAACGCCGTAAGGAGATCGGCATCCTGCGTGCCATTGGCGCATCCAAGCGCAATGTGTCCGAGGTGTTCAATGCCGAGACCTTGATCATTGGTCTGTTCTCCGGCATACTGGGCATCATCCTCAGCGAACTGCTGCTGATCCCCGGCAATATGCTGATCCGGTCGGTATCCGGCAGCAGTCAAATGACAGCGGTGCTGCCGCTGGATGCAGCCGTGATCCTGGTGCTGCTCTCCACGCTGCTGACCATCCTGGGCGGTCTGATCCCCTCTATGAGCGCTGCCAAGTGCAACCCTGTCACTGCGCTGCGGTCGGAATAAGAGCGCTGATCCCTATCACAAATATTCCACCTGCGGCGGAGCTTCCCTTTCCCGCCACAGGCGCACAAAACCGGCATAGCCAAAGCTATGCCGGTTTTGTATTGCTCTTTTTCTGTTCCCACAGATAACAGCAGGGCCTCCCTGCCCTGCATCCAGTTTTCTGTCTACTGTCATAAAGCCCAAAAAGTGATCCCCACAGACGCTGCTGCTGTGGTCAGCCCACAGAACCAACCACCCGGCCTCCTTCTTTTTTCAGAACACCGCCGGGAGGATCTGCTGCCGCTCTGCATCCACGATGCCGTAGGTATTCAGCCGAAGCTTTGGGATCACCGGCAGGCTAACAAAAGCCAAGGTCATAAAAGCATCGATCTCTTCCGAGATACCATACTCCCGCAGGGCGGCTTTCAGCTCTCGGAGGGTCTTTTCCACCGACGCTGCATCTTCTGTACTCATCAGACCTGCAACGGGGAGGGGCAGTTCTCCAACCACCTGCCCGTTGACGGCAAACGCCAGTCCGCCGCCATTTTGACGGACCCGATTGCCAGCCAGGGCCATATCTGCATCGTTGGTGCCTGCCACGATAAGGTTATGGGAATCGTGGGCAATACTGGAGGCTACGGCACCGCAGCGCAGGCCATAGTTGCCCAGAAAGCCGATCCCCACATGACCAGAGTTGTGATGCCGCTCAAAAACCGCCAGCTTGACGATCTTTTGTTCCACATCCACGCCGGGGGCTGTCCCGGGATGGGTCTGGAAGGGGATGATCTTTTCCTGGGTCAGCAGCTCATGAGGGGTCAGGCAAATGACCCGCTCCCACTCCCCTGTCTGCCGAAGCTCCAGATCCTGCAGGGTGATCTCGTCCATATGGAAGGAGTGCAGTACACTGTCAAACCGCACCTTATCCAGCTGAAGCGGAGCCGGGTGAAGCGCACGGCCCTTTTCGGCCACCAGCTTGCCGGCCTTATAGACCTGTTCCACTGTGAAGTTTTCCAGATCCGACACCACGATCAGATCCGCTGCGTAGCCCGGGGCGACTGCACCATTTTGGGTCAAACCGAAGTAACGGGCGGGGATCAGGCTGCCCATCTTGATCGCCAGGATGGGGTCCACTCCTGCCGCCACCGCTTTGCGGATGATGAAATCGATATGGCCGCCTTCCAGCAGATCGCCGGGGTGCTTATCATCCGTCACCAGCATGCACCGCTCGCAATAGGGCTCCTGGAACAGCGGGAGCAGGGCCTGAAGATTCTGCGCCGCAGTGCCCTCCCGCACCATAATGTACTGTCCCCGGCGGAGCTTTTCCATTGCTTCTTCCAACGAAGAGCACTCATGGTCGGACTGCACACCCGCTGTGACATAGGCGTTCAGATCTTTGCCGCTGAGGAAAGGTGCATGACCGTCCATCGGTTTACGGGCCGCTGCACAGTCCTCGATCTTTTTCAGGATCTTTTCATCCCCGTGCACTGTTCCAAAGACATTCATCAATTCTGCCAGGCCCAGAACACGGGGCAATGCGTAATACGGGGCCAGATCTTCAGCTTCCAGCACTGCACCGGATTCATCCAGGTCTGCTGCCGGCACACAGGACGGCAGCATAAAGTAGACCGCAAGATCCAGATCCTTTGTGGTCTCCATCATAAACTCCAGACCGGCTGTCCCGGCCACATTGGAGATCTCGTGCGGATCGGTCACCACAGCTACGGTCCCATGGGGCAGGACGGCCTGCGCAAAGGCAGGGCCGCAGAGCATGGAGCTTTCGATGTGGATATGCCCATCGATCAGACCAGGACAGACATACTTTCCTGCAAGGTCCAGCTCTGTCTCCCCGGTGTATTCGCCTATGCCTACGATCCACCCCTGGTGGATGGCCACATCTGCCTGTTCCACCTCGTTAGTAAAAACATTTACCACCCGGGCCCGTTTCAGCACAAGTTCCACAGGCCGTTCTCCCTTGGCAGCGGAGATCTGCTGCCGGCGTTGTTCTGTCTGCATAAGAGCCTCCCTTCCGCTTTGCCCCTGTCCAGAATTTCCGGTTTACTTCTGTGCTTCCGCCATCTGCCGGACGGCATCCTCAAAGCTGCTGCACTGGAAGATCGGCATGGAGCCAGCGAACATCAAATTGATGGGATAATCGAAGTTTTCTGCATTGCGTCCGCACTCATCCCGGTACTCCCGCGACTCGCCGTAGTTAGGGATGCGCTCCCGCATGGGGGTGGTGTCCCGCATATAACCAAACAGTTTTTTGCCCAGCTGGTACCCCATGCCACACTCAAAGCTGACATCGTTGCTGGGTTCATAGCCGCGGAAATCGTTCAGGTCTGCCAGGATGATATCGCAGTCCCGCACATGCTGCTGGTAACGATGGAACAGCTGCGCTGCGGTCTGGTACGGATTCTCCAGGTCTGCTGCCGCCTCATTGTCCACAAGGTCTATTGGGGCAACCGCATCAAACCCATAGGATGCGCAGATCGCTTTCATCTGTTCGTACTTTGCACAAGCATCCGGGTCATAGCGCTCTGCACTGGCCAGATAAACCACTGGACGGTCATGCGCTGTCGGTGCGGCCGGGTTTTGCTGTGCTTTTTGCAGCCCAAGTGCCTGGTTTTTTGCATCCTCTTCCAGGTCAATCATCATCAGGCGGAGGCAATCCGAGAGGTCGCCCTCGATGACCTTGCTGGCGCCGACAATGGACGGCGCAAACGGAAGATCTGCATAGGGCAGCGGCTTATTATCCGGGCCGCAGACGACGCCGTCTGCCAGGTGTGCGCCCTGCACCTTCCAGGTCAGCGGACGCTTGTCACGGGTATAGCCATAGCAGCGGATGCCTCTTGCATAGGCCATTCCCAGCTCATAGATGGAGCCGCCGTCTGGCTCTGCCCCGCGGAAGGTCTCCAGATCCACCAGGATGGCCGTAGACTCATTCATGCAGCGGGCACAGTTCTGGAAAATAGCTTTTGCATGGTCACGCCGGTCCGGGCTGCTCATATCCACCGGGTTATCGCTGGGCATCGTGACCCCAAAACCGTAATACTCTGCCTTGCGGCGCATCGAATCCCAAAGGGTATAGCCATTGGTGTAAAAGCACTCCGGCCCTGCCAGGTAGAGCTTTTCCTTGCTAAACAATTTTACCTGCCAATCATACATAGAGGTCATTCCTTTCTTTTTTACTGCAGAACCAGTTTCATCAGCAGCTGCAGGAAGCGGGCGTGATCGGCTTTTCGGCCGATCTGCACCACCGGCAGATGCTCCCATACAAAGTGGTGACGGGCATCCAGCACCGTCATTCCCAAGGTCAGGCCGTCCTTGGTCTCCACGCCCACATGGCCTTCAAAGGTCTCCACAAGGGTAGGATCAATGGCGTATGCCACTGCCATACAGTCGATGCTGGTGCAGTACGCCTCAAAGCCCCGGCCATTGACAAAGCAGATCGCCTGGCGCAGGAACTTTGCCTCGGGTCGGCTGCTCTGGTCCAGTGCGGCAATGTCCTCCTCTGTCAGGTTGACGTCAAAATGGGTAGCCACATCCAGCCCCAGGCAGGTGAGCTTGATGCCGGATTCATAGACGATCTTTGCGGCCTCCGGGTCCACATAAACATTCCACTCGCTTTGGGGCGTATCGCCTGTGCAGTTTGCAAATGCATATTTGTTCAGGCCAAACATACCCGAAATTGCGATGATCTCCCGGATCATGGGCACGATCTGCGGCTCTTTGCGCAGCGCCATGGCAATATTGCTCATGGGGCCGGTGGAAAGGATGGTCACCTCTCCGGGGTTTGCCTTGACAAGATCGATGATCAGATCCACTGCGTGCTTAGGGCTGCGGGGGGTCTTGGGTTCCGGCAGGAAATTTTCCGCCTGGCCATCTGCACCATGGGAGAAGGGATCTTTGGGGGCAGAACGGACCATCGGGACCTCCATCCCCTTGCCCACCGGGATATCCGTCCGGCCGATCATTTCCAGGACCTTCAGTGCATTGAAGCAGGTCACCTCAGCAGGGTAGTTTCCGTTCAGAGTGGTCACTGCCAGCACGTCCAGTGCCTCCGACTTACAGGCCATCACAATGGCCATGGAGTCGTCCATGCCCGGGTCACAGTCCAAAATGATCTTCTTCTTTTCCATAAAAGGTCCGTCCTTTCTTTTGCCCGATCGCCCCCCTGACAGAGCGGGGCTGCACATTTGCTAAACATTTGCTAAATATTTTTTCGTTTGCTAAATCATATCATGTTTCAGCCCAAGAATCAAGCGGATCCATCAAAAAAACGAGCGCACGTTTCCCTTTTTATAAAAATCAAGTGCCCGTCCTTTCGCTCTGTGCGTCTTCCACTGTCGGTGTAACATAAAAATTCCCCGGGGGAATCTGTGTTTCCGGCTCTTCCACCCGCTCGATCAGACGGTCTACCGCTTTTTCTGCCATAAGGGTCAGGTTCTGCCGGATGGTGATGACCGGCTCTGTCCCCGGATGATCGTACGCTGCCAGCTTGAGATCCCGCCCGATTTGCAGCCCCTGTTCTGCTGCAGCTTCCAGCACGCCTTGTGTCATCCGCTCATTCTCCACAAAAAGGCCATCACACCCTTGCGCTATTAAAAGTGCAAAGGCTTTTTTTCCATCCTGTACCGTAAAGGAACCATGGTAAACATCCTGCTCCCGGTAGGATGCTTTATGCAGCGCCATTCCTTCCTGGAAGCCTTGGAAGCGCTTTTTGGTCGTATAGACCTGCTCCGGTCCCAACACGCAGCCGATCCGGGATGCGCCCGCCTGGAGCAGTTTTTCCACGGCGATGCGTCCGCCGTATTTATTATCGGATGTAACGAAATCGCTGAAGATGGAATAGACCGCCCGATCCAGCAGGACAAAGGGCACGCCATTATCCTGCAACGTATGCAGTGTCCGGGTCAGCACATCCTCTTTTTCCAGCGTACTAGGCACCGTGATCACCAAGCCATCCACATTTTTAACAGCCAGGCTCTCCAATATCGTCCCGCAGCGTACCGCATCATCGCCGCAGGTGCAGCAGAACACTGTATATCCCTTTTGAAAGGCATACTCCTGGATCTTGTTCATCCATACACGGAATACCGGGCCCTCCAGATCTGGCAGCACCAGTCCCAGCGTTTTGGTCCGCTGGCTGCCCGGGCGCACCGATATCTCACCTTGAAACTTCATCTCCCTTGCAATGCGCAGGATCTTTTCTCGGGTAGCCTCCGAAATACGGGAGTCCTTTCCGTTCATCACCAGCGAGACCGCTGTTGTAGAGACTCCGGCTGCTTTAGCAATGTCTTTTGCTTTGACCTTCACGATCCTTCCTCCGCTTTGTTAAATTATTTTACCTCATGCCTTTATCCTACCGATTTTTAACGGGTTTGTCAATCCGGCGGCACTGATTTTCCGGGATTATTTCTGTACTTTTCCCCCACCGTAAAGGCTGATGTGCATTTTTATGTAGAGCGGCCAAAACAAAAGCCCCCGCTTGCTATCCAGCATATACTGCTGTTTCACAAGTAGGGGCATAAGATGATCGGATTCAGGTAGCGATCTCCAGGCTGTGCTCGATATCGGTGACATCTACTTTAAGCCGGATGGCATCGCCGATCCAGGAAGTGCGGGAAAATTCATAGGGGACATTTCCCTCTGTAAAGCTCGTGCTGGAGATCTGAAGGATTAGTGTATCATAGGTGATCTTCAGCAGTTCGATCTCGGTGGGAGAGGGGCGGACCGACTCGATGATATTGGTCCGGTGTGTGATCCGGATGCCATAGTGCTGGCTCAGGGTCTTGGACAGCGAATGATCCACGCAAAGGCCGACACGGTCCAGCTGGGGGGTAAATTTTTCCGGCAGCCAGATACGGTTGACCGCAATGGGACTGCCATTCACCCGAAAGATCCGCTTGATGTAAAAGATCGGCCCCTGATAATGGAGGCTGGCCCCAATTTCCGGGTCGGTCTGTTCAAACTTGGTCAGCTGGACGATCTCCGGATTCGGGTCCACAAAGCTGCGTGCAGACTGAAGCCCTTTGTCGGAGGGGAGCTTCAGCTGCTGCAGCATCGGGCGCGGGGTCTCGTTGACAAACGAGCCGCGGCCTCGTTCCCGGG
>OHJZ01001064.1_pt1 | contig 11846 bp, 10 predicted proteins | sample 1568691 | NCBI WGS metagenome assembly OHJZ01 (sample SAMEA3879593, study PRJEB24766) | human gut metagenome | biome: human-associated habitat; feature: feces | place: USA | collected 1985/1987
TGCGTCGGCGTCCAGGTCGTCGATGGGGTGGTACTTCTTGCTGGCAAAGCCGAAGAGCCAGTAGCCGGCGGCGAAGGTCGGGATGTGTGCCTGATAGACCCGGCTGACGGGGAAGGTGGACGCGATGCGCTTGTGGCTGCGCTGCATGGCGCTGGCGTCCTCGGTGTAGAAGGGGCTGCCCTGCTGGTTGACCATGATGCCGTCCTCTCTCAGGGCGTTGAAGCAGCTGCCGTAGAACTCCCGGGTGAACAGGCCCTCGGAGGGGCCGAAGGGGTCGGAGGAGTCCACGATGATGAGGTCATATTCCTCCTCGCAGCGGCGGATGTATTTCAGAGCGTTCTCGAAGTAGATGTGGACCCGGCGGTCGTCCATCCGGCAGGCGTTGCCGGGCAGATAGGCGCGGCAGGCCTCCACGACCTGGGGGTCCATCTCCACGAGGTCGATGCGCTCGACCCGGTCGTAGCGGGTCAGCTCCCGCACCACGCCGCCGTCGCCTGCACCGATGACGAGGATGTCTTTTGCCTCCTTGTGGACGGCCATGGGGACATGGACGATCATCTCGTCGTAGATGAACTCGTCCCGCTCGGTGAGCATCACGTTGCCGTCCAGGGTCAGCACCCGGCCGAACTCCGGCGTTTCAAAGATATCGATGCGCTGGTAGTCGCTCTGCTTGGAATAGAGCTGCCGGTTCACCCGGATGCTGTGCTTGACATCCGGGGTATGAAACTCAGAAAACCACATTTCCATGGTGGATACCTCCTTGTAGTGGGGTGAGGTGTTTTATAAGAGGGGGGGGTCACGCCAGCACGTTCAGCCGCAGGATCTCGGGGTCCTCGGGGCCGGTCATGCTGCAGCCCTTGGCCTTGGCGTACTCGATATAATCCAGGATCTGGGGGGTGATGCGCTCGCCCGGGGCCAGGATGGGGATGCCCGGGGGATAGCACATGACAAACTCGCTGCACACACGGCCCTCGGCCTGGCGCAGGGGCAGGCTGACCTTGTCGGCGTAGAACGCCTCCTGAGGGCTGGCCACCACCACAGGGTCGATGTATTCCTGGCTCAGCAGGCCGGTGCCGTCGGTGTGGTAGCGGCGCTTGATCTCGGCCAGTGCGCTGACCAGCCGCTCCAGCTCCTGGGGACGGTCGCCGATGGACAGATACGCCAGGATGTTGCCGATGTCGCCGAACTCGATCTGGATGTCGTATTCATCCCGCAGGATGTCATAGACCTCGATGCCCGCCAGGCCGATGTCCAGGGTGTGGATGCTGAGCTTGGTGGTGTCAAAGTCGAACACCGAGTTGCCGTTGCAAAGCTCCTTGCCAAAGGCGTAGTAGCCGCCTACGGCGTTGATCTCCTCCCGGGCATACTCGGCCATGTCCGCCACCTGGTGGAACACCTGTCGGCCCCGCAGCGCCAGGTTGCGCCGGGAGATATCCAGGCTGGACATCAGCAGATAGCTGCCGGAGGTGGTCTGGGTCAGGTTGATGATCTGGCGCACATAGCCCGCATGGACGTTGGGTCCGATGAGCAACAGGCTGGACTGGGTCAGGCTGCCGCCGCTCTTGTGCATGGACACCGAGGCCATGTCCGCCCCGGCTTCCATGGCGGATACCGGCAGCCCGCCGCCAAAATAAAAGTGGGTGCCGTGGGCTTCGTCCGCCAGGCACAGCATCCCGGCGTCATGCGCCATCTTGACGATGGCCCGCAGGTCGCTGCAGATGCCGTAGTAGGTGGGGTTGTTCACCAGCACGGCCACGGCGTTGGGGTGCTCGGCAATGGCCTTGGCCACCTGCTCCCGCTTCATGCCCAGGGAGATGCCCAGCCGGGTATCCACCTCCGGGTTGACGTAGACCGGCACCGCACCGCACAGCACCAGAGCGTTCAGCACGCTGCGGTGGACGTTGCGGGGCAGAATGATCTCGTCGCCCCGCTTGCAGGCGGTAAGCACCATGCTCTGCACCGAGCTGGTGGTGCCGCCCACCATCAAAAAGGCGTGTGCTGCGCCAAAGGCGTCGGCGGCCAGCTCCTCGGCCTCCCGGATCACCGATACCGGGTGGCAGAGGTTGTCCAGGGGCTTCATGCTGTTTACGTCCACACCCACGCACTGCTGACCCAGAAAAGCGGTCAGCTCCGGGTTGCCCCGGCCGCGCTTGTGGCCCGGCACATCAAAAGGCACCACCCGCATCTGACGGAAGCGCTCCAGCGCTTCGTAGATGGGGGCCCGCCGCTGATCCAGCCGGGGATGTTTTGCGTTCCCGTTCATTGCGTCCTCCCAAAATTCTGTTTCGTAGGGGCCTTTTCCGGCAAAAGAAAAACGCAAGGCCGCACCAAGGGGCTTGGTGCAGACTTGCGTTCAAAAAATACTCACAGGGCAACGCAGTGAAAGCCCCGCCAGAGGATGCTGGGCGGGGGAGACAGGGGCGTTGAACGGGAGTCTTGTCAGAGTCTATATAGCAATCACTTTTACTACTCTTTCTTATTGACCGTTTCACAAGTCTGCGCGGCGCGCAATTTCATGGCCGTAAAGGAACCAACTTATAAAATTTGAGCTTTTAACTCTATCAATAAAAGGCAACCTGCGTTGCCGCTCGGCAGTGGACCCGGCTGTCCGTATGGCCTTGTGGAAGCGCCGGCCAAGCTGGCATTTCCCTTACCCGCAGGCGGGTGGTCCTAGTGGATGCTCTTGGAAAGACCCTGAAAGCTCTTCATCCCTCCAAAATCATTTTGATTTTAACATAGCTCAAGGTAGGTGTCAACTTATTTGGCAGAATTCCACCGGGCCTACCCCCGTACACGGAAGCTGCGCTCCCAGGGGTCTGGGGGGCAGGGGTGCATCTCCAGCCCCTGGATCTGGATGTACGGGCTTTGGGAGATGCGCAGGAACAGGGTCTCCATCTGTTCCGGCCTGCCCTGCACCTCCAATGTTACGGTGCCGTCCGCCTCATTGCAGACCCATCCGGTCAGGCCCAGGCTCTCGGCGGCATAGCGGGCCCGGTAGCGGAACCCCACCCCCTGCACCACCCCTTGTACGCAGTAGCGGCGGCGCACCGTGCCCTTTGGCAGCTCCGGGGGCGGCTGAGCGGCTTTTTCGCGGAGAAAATCAAACATCCGGACCCCTCCTTTGGCGCTTACAGCTCCTGATAGGCGCTCATCAGAGCGGGGATGAACTGCTTTTTGCGGCTGACCACCCCCGGCAGGGTCCAGCTGCCGTCCGCCCCAGGGGCAGCATCGAACCCGGCCCGGAGCATGGACTCGCCGTGGCGTCCGGTGCAGATGACCACGCTCTCCTGCTGGGGCACGTCGGTCAGCAGCATATACAGGTCCTCGACGTTCTGCTTGCTGCAGGCTTCGGCCAGGTAGGGGGACAGCAACGCCTGGGCGGCTTTCAGGTTTTTGCGGGTCATATAGCTGCCCTGGGCCACCCCAAAGCGCACATCGCCGCACATAAATACCTTGAAGTCCTGCAAAAAGACCTCCTCGGCGGTCTTGCCGTCCAGCCGTTCGCCAGCTTCAAACATCTCGGTGGCAAACTGCTCCATCTCCACCCCTGCCAGCTGGGCCAGGCTGCGGGCGGCGGCCTGGTCGGCGGGGGTGCAGGTGGGGCTGCGGAACATCAGGGTGTCGGACAGGATGGCCGCCAGCAGCAGCCCGGCGATCTGGGGGCGGGGAGTGACGCCCTGCTCGGCATACATCTGGGAGACGATGGTGGCGGTGCAGCCCACCGGCTGGTTGCGGAAGTACACCGGCCCCGCCGTCTCCAGGCTGCCGATGCGGTGATGGTCGATGATCTCCAGGATCTCGGCCTGCTCAAAGCCTTCCACGGCCTGGGTGGCCTCGTTGTGGTCCACCAGAATGATGCGCCGCTTGCGCAGGTTGATGATGTTCCGGCGGCTGATCATGCCGCAGTACTTGCCTTCCTCGTCCAGAATGGGGAAGTAGCGGTGGCGCACCCGTGCCATCACCCGGGTCACGTCTGCGATGGGGGTCACCAGGGTGAACTTCATGATGCCTTCCCGGGTCATATAATAGGAGATGGGGGCGCACTGGCTGATGAGCTTGCCGGCGGCGTAGGTGTCGTAGGGCACGCTCATGATGGCCACCCCCATTTCCCCGGCAATGCGCTGGATGGTGCGGCCCACCTTGGCCCCGTTGCAGACGATCAGCAGCGAGGCTTCCTTTTCAATGGCGCACAGCTGGCTCTCGTAGCGGTTGGTCAGGATGACGATGTCCCCCTTTTCCACCACGGATTCCAGCATCTCGCTGGTGGCGGTGCCGATGTGGACCCGCCCGGTGGTGCACACCGCATCCTCGTCGCCCACTACCATCTCGCCCCCCAGGGTGCTGAGGATGTTGCGGTAGCTGGTGCGGCTCTTGGCCAGGATGCTGGTGTCAAATACGTCCATGTTGGCGGTGGCGATGTCCTTGACCGTGATCAGGCCCTCCAGCGCACCGTCGGCATCCACCACCGGCAGGGTGTCGATCTTCTGGTCCCGCATCATCTCCCAGGCCGCCCGCAGGCTGATGCTGCCGGGCACGCCGGGGGCCTCCCGGTAGTCCACATCCCGGATCTTGGGGTTGACATCGGTACACATCCGGGGCGGTGCGATGCCGAACTTTTTCAGCACGAACTCGCTCTCCTGGTTCATCCGCCCGGCCCGGCGGGCCTCGCAGACCAGATCGCTGGTCAGATTTTTCAGCTCCGCATAGGCAATGGCGGAACAGATGGAGTCGGTGTCTGGGTTGCGGTGGCCGATCACCACCACTTTATGGGCAGTTTTTGGCATAGGGGGGATCCTCCTTTTTACAGCGGCCCGCCTGGGCCGCAGCTGCGCTTCTTCTCTCATTTACGATGCACTGGCCCCGCCCCTGCACGGCGGGGGATGGTTTTATTTTATCACATCCGCCACACGGGGTAAAGCGTCCGGCCCGGGCCGCCCCGCCGAGTCTGGAAAACCTGTACTTTTGCCTTGGATTACAGAGATCATGCCCTCTATCCCCGTTTTTTTGCCTTTTATCTCCCTGGCGGCTTGCGCCGCAGGCCGGGCTGCGCTATGATAGGGGCCGCAAAAACAACGATCCAAGGAGGAAGCAAAGAAACGACCATGACCTCTGCGCGTTTTACATCCAAACCCCTGTTCACCCGCCGCCAGCTGGTGGCGCTGCTGCTGCCCTTGGTGGCAGAGCAGGCCCTCAGTGTGACCATCGGCCTGGCAGATACCCTGATGGTATCCTCCGTGGGCGAGGCGGCGGTGTCCGGTGTGAGCCTGGTGGACACCTTTAATACTCTGATGATCCAGATCATGAGCGCCCTGGCCACCGGCGGTGCGGTGGTGGCCAGCCAGTACATCGGCCACCAGGAGCCGAAGAACGCCAAGGCCGCTGCCGCCCAGATCCTGTCGGTGGTCAGTGCGGTGAGCATTGCGGTGGCAGCCGTGGTGCTGTGCGGCCGCCGCCTGATCCTGCGGGGCGTGTTCGGAGCCATTGAAGCGGATGTGATGCGGTATGCAGAGACCTACTTTTTGCTTTCGGCCATGAGCTACCCCTTTATCGGTTTGTACAATGCCGGTGCGGCGCTGTTCCGGGCGCAGGGCAACAGCCGGGTCAGCATGATGTCCAGCCTGGTGATGAACGTGGTGAACATCGGCGGCAATGCGCTGCTGATCTATGGCTTTGGCATGGGGGTCATGGGTGCGGCTTTGGCCAGCCTGGTGTCCCGGATGATCTCCTGCATCACGGTGATGGTGCTGCTGCAAAAACCGGCCTGTGCGCTGCGGGTGGACCGCCTGGCAGACCTGCGCCCGGACGTAAAACTGATCCGCCGCATCCTGCGGGTGGGCATCCCGGCCGGCATCGAGAACGGGATGTTCCAGATCGGCAAGCTGTCGGTGGCCAGCCTGACCAGTACCCTGGGCACCGCCGCCATTGCCGCCAACGCAGTGGCCAATACCACCACCACCTTTTTGAATATCCCGGCCAATGCAGTGGGCATGGCTGCCATTGCGGTGGTGGGGCAGTGCCTGGGCGCCGGGGAGAAGGAGCAGGCGGTGTGGTACTCCCGCCGCCTGATGCTGACCGCCTATGTGGGCGCCTGGATCATGAACCTGACCGCCCTGCTGTTTGCAAACCGGATGGCGGTGGCGCTGTTCGGCCTTTCGCCGGAGGCAGAGACCATGGCGCTGCAGATCATGATCGCCTTCAACTTAGTGTCGCTGGTGTTCTGGCCCTCCAGCTTTACGCTGCCCAACATCCTGCGCTCTGCGGGAGATGCCTCCTTTACGATGGGGGTCAGCATCCTGTCCATGTGGATCTTCCGGGTGGGGTTCTGCTACCTGGTGGTGCTGTGCTTCGGCGGCGGGCTGCTGAGCATCTGGGGCGGTATGTACCTGGACTGGGTGTTCCGCTCGCTGTGCTTCTGGGTGCGGTTTGCCCGGCGCAAGTGGCTGGAAAAACGTGTGATCTGACCAAAACAATAAACGGCATCCCCGGCTGAAGCTGCCAGGGATGCCGTCTTTTATTTTGTGTGGTTTTGGGCGGCTGCAAAGGCCAGGATATCCTCCGGCTTTGCGGCAAAGGCGTCTGCCCCTGCCAAGGCCAGCTCCTCCTTGGTGCGGAAGCCCCACAGTACCCCTAAAGCAGGCAGTCCGGCATTGTGTCCGGTGCAGATATCCACATCGCTGTCCCCCACAAACAAGGTCTGGGCGGGGTCGGCGTGCAGGCTCTCCATCAGGTCGAACAGACCGGCGGGGTCGGGCTTGGTGGGGACGCCGGGGCGGCTGCCCCGCACCCCGTCAAAGCGGCCGGGGCCAAAATAGTGGTCCAGGATGGGGCCGCACAGGGGGTCGGCTTTGTTGGAGAATACGGCGGTGCGCACGCCCTGTGCAGCCAGCGCTTCCAGCAGCGCCGGGATGCCGGGGTAAGGGGCGGTCTTATCCTCCTTATGGGCGTCGTACCGGGCGGTGAACTGCGCCAGGGTCCGGGCCAGCTGCTCCGGGGTGCGGGCTTCAGGCGGGGAGAAACGCTCCACCAGTTTGGGGATGCCGTTGCCCACAAAATAGCGGTAGGCTTCCAGGGGGTGGGTGGGCCAGTGGTTCTGTTCACACACCCAGTTGGCGGCGTCCGCCAGATCCTCCAGGGTGTTCAGCAGGGTGCCGTCCAGGTCAAAGATAATGGTGCGGATCAAAAGAGCAGACTTCCTTTCATTTATTCATATTCCAATAACTGCAGGCAGGCTTCCGCATCCCGGATGGGGATGCTGCGCACCCGGATGCAGACCCGCCCCGGCAGTCGGAGAGTGAGGTTGGTGCGCTGGGCCAGGGCGGACCAGGGATTCTGGCGGTCCTCCAGGGCCAGGGCAGGCCGGGGCAGCCAGATCATGTGCAGCCGCAGCCCCCGCTGGACGCAGACGGTCAGCCGCCCCTGCCGGGGCCAGGCGCCCTCCCGCAGATACCCGGCCAGGCCGCCCCCCAGCAGCAGGCCGCAGGCTGCCGTAAGCAGCAGCAGCGGTGCAGTCAGGGCGGGCATCACCCGGCGGGACAGCAGCGCTAAGACCAGGCAGATGCCCAGCCCCATCCCCGCAGGGCGGAAGAAGGTGTGGCTGCGCCGTTCCAGGTCCGGCCGCACAGGCGGCGGCAGGCAGAACCCAGGCAGCAGGTCTTCCACCCGGGGCTGGTCCAGCGGACGGGGGGCGGCCAGGGGCAGGGCCGAACGCCAGGCCCCCGCCGCCAGATATAAGGGGCGGCGGTGCAAAAGCCACCCGGCCGGGCTGGCCCGCAGCTCTGCATAGCTCAGCTGGCTCAGGTGCAGCCGGCACTCGGTCTGCCGCCACAGCCCGCCCCGGCTCCACAGGATATCTCCGGCCCGGGCGGTCTCCAGCCGGGCGGCATGGTCGGCGGCCCGGGCCAGATTCAGCCCGTACCACAGGGCTGCCGCAGCCAGCAGCCAGGCCAGACCGGCGGGCATCCAGCGGGCCGCCAGCGCCGCCAGCCGATCCAGCTGTTCTAGCGCCAGGTCCTGTGCGCCGGGCAGACTTTGGCTGCGCCGCAGCGCCAGCGCCGCCAGCGCCAGCGAGGATAAGCCGTTGGCGCCCAGCAGGGCTGCGGACCACCGCTCCGCTCCGGCAGGCCGCCAGCGGATGTCCGGCTGGGCCAGGGGCAGCAGCTGGTCGGCCAGCTGCCGGGCCTCCTGCCGGGTCAGGCAGAGGGTCAGGGGCTTTTCGCCCCCGGCAGGGTACACCGTGACCAAGGCGGCTCCGGTCAGCTGCAAAAGCGGCCCCCGCTCCAGCGTGACCACCGCAATGGCCCGCAGGGGGATGCACCGCACAGCGTGGGGCCCAAAGCCCCACCGCAGATACAGGGTCTTGTGTTCGTCCAGCCACCAGCGGGCGCCGTGCAGCAGCAGCCAGGCGGCCAGACCCAGCGCCAGCAGCAGGGCGGCATCCTGCCGCAGCGCCAGCGCCAGGGCAGGCCAGTCCCACTGGAACAGCACCGGCAGCAGCGGGGCCAGACATAAAATGACCCACCGCCGGAAAAACAGCACCGCCGCCGCAGGGTGCAGCCGCCTCATGGCAGCGCCTCCAGCAATGCCTGGGTCAGGGCCTGGGCGGCATCTGCCTCCAGCGCAGGCAGGAGCAGCCGCATGCCAGGGCTGCGCACCGAGACAAGCCGCAGCCCGGCCCGGCGGGCCAGCGGGGTGGACAAACAGACCACCGAAGTGACCGCCTGCCGCCGGATGGTGCGCCGCACCGGCCAAAAGACCCCGGAGTAGACTGTAAGCCCGGCAGGGGTCAGGGCAGCGGCAAAACTCAGGCACCGCAGCCAGACCAGCCAGACCAGCACCCCCCACGCCAGGCTGAAACAGACCCCGGCCGCAGCGCTGCGGTAGAAGGCGAAGGGACAGACCAAGGCACGGCCCCGGCGGGGGATGACCAGGGCGGTGCGCAGCAGCTGCTGGTGGGTCATTTGCCCGCCAGGCCCCAGGCCTCGGTCAGCATATGCAGGGTGTCGTCCCGGGTCAGGCAGAGGATGCGGTCCCAGGGCAGCAGCACGGTGCTGCCGTGGGGCAGGATGAACTCGGTGTCCCGGGTGATGCTGACCAGGATGGCGTCCCCGGGGATGGGCACGTCCTTGACGGCGGTGCCGGCGAACTTGAAGTTCTCCGGCAGCAGGATCTCGTTCAGGCTGGCGGTGCCGCCGCCCAAAGTCAGCAGCTGGCGGATGGTGTCGGTCTCGATCTCCCGTTCCAGGATATGGCTCAGGTTGTCGGTGCCGCAGACCACCATGTCTACGCCCAGGGTGTGCAGCAGCTCCCGGTTTTTGGGGTTGGATACCCGGGCCACGGTGCGGTCTACCCCAAACTCCCGCTTTGCGATCTGGCAGGCCACCAGGTTGTCCTCGTCCGAGCCGGTCACCGCAACAAAAGCGTCGCAGCTGTCCACCTCGGCGGTGCGCAGGGTGTCAAAGCTGACCGAGCTGCCGCAGATCACCGGGCTGTCCAGCGTGTCGGCCAGCAGGCGGCACTGCTCCTCGTTCGGCTCGATGATGGTGATCTTATGTCTGTGGGACAGCAGGCTCTGGGCCAGGTACAGCCCCACCTTGCCGCCGCCGGCGATACATACGTTCATGCAAAAACCTCCTGCAAAGGATCACTTGGCCAGTGCGCGGAACACGGCCTGTTCGGTGAGTACGGTGGGGCAGATGGTCTCCAGACCATAGCATTTGTGGTACAGCAGCTGCAAATGGGGGTCGGAGACCCGGCAGATCACCTTTTTGCGCTGGAACAGGGTCTGGGCGATCTGGCAGGCCATCAGGTTCACGGCATCGTCACCGCTCACAGCGGCAACGGCGTCGCAGGTCTCCACGCCGCCCCGGCGCAGCACATCCGGGTCGGTGGGGTCCCCCACCAGGGCTGTGCCGCTGAAGGAGTAATCGTCAAAACTGTCCAGACGCTTCAGCTGGTCAGGGTCCTGTACGACCAGGGAGATATCATGGCCGATGCGTTCCAGGTCCCGCACCAGCGCTGCGCCCACATGGCCGCAGCCGATGACAAGAATGTTCATATGCGTCACCTCTTGGTTGTGTTTTGCTGTGGGCCTGCGGTGTTGGCCGCAGGCGGGGGCGTTGGCGGCAGCAAGCTGCCCCAAAGCATAGGTTCAGTATACCACATCTGCCCAGAGGGAGAAAATAGCCCCCGCATCAAAATTTTTGTGCAAGCTGTGCGGGAATATGATATACTGGTACAGTTATAGAGTATAGGGGGACGGCAGCAGAGAGCACAGCGGCCGCTCCATCAAGCAGCAATGAAACGAGGAGGAAAGCGTTTTGTTTATCGAGATCATCAAAGCGGTGCTGATGGGCATCGTAGAGGGCATCACCGAGTGGCTGCCCGTCTCGTCCACCGGACACATGATCCTGTTGGAGCAGCTGGTGCATTTCAATGCCAGCGAGGAGTTTTTGTCCATGTTCCGGGTGGTCATCCAGCTGGGAGCGATCCTGGCGGTGGTGGTACTGTTCTGGAAAAAGCTCTGGCCCTTCGGCATCCGCCGGGGCCGGGTCAGCCCCAAGCCGGCGGTGTTCGGGCTGTGGGTCAAGGTGATCGTGGCCACCCTGCCGGCGCTGCTGGTCAGCCCCTTGGACGACTGGATGGAGGCCCGGTTCTATAACCACATCACCGTGGCGGCTATGCTGATCCTGTACGGCATCCTGTTCATCTGGGTGGAGAACCGCCCCGCCGCGCCCCGCAGCGGCCGCCCCATGCAGATCGGCCTGCGGGAGGCGCTGATCATCGGCATCTGGCAGGTGCTGGCCATCATCCCCGGCACCTCCCGCTCCGGCGCTACCATCGTGGGCGGCCTGCTGCTGGGCCTGCCCCGGGCGCTGGTGGCAGAGTTCACCTTCTTTTTGGCCATTCCGGTCATGGCGGGGGCCTCGCTGCTCAAGGTGGTCAAGTTTGCGCTGTCCGGCGTAGCCATCACCGGGGCCGAGGTGGCCGTGCTGGTGGTGGGCTGCGCAGTGGCCTTTGTGGTCAGTCTGGCGACCATCCGCTTTTTGATGGATTATGTCAAGCGCCACAACTTCACCGTGTTCGGCGTCTACCGCATCCTGCTGGGTCTGGTGGTGCTGGCCGTGGCCGGCGTACAGGCCCTGGCCTGAGCCATCCGGCAGAAAAATGCCTTTTCAAAGCGCACCCCTCAGGGGTGCGCTTTTTGTTGCCATGGGGGCGGAGACTGTGCTATACTTGCGTTATAAAGTTTTTTGCTGTAAACGCCTGAAGGCAACTGTAAGGGAGGAACTTTTATGCAGCCGTCCACCGTTTACTTTACCGACTTCCGCTGCCCGGTGGGCACCAGCCTGACCGAGAAGCTGCGCCGCCTGTGCCTGGCGGCAGGCATCCGCCAGATCGATATGGATGGCCGGTTCGTGGCCATCAAGATGCACTTTGGAGAGCTGGGCAACCTGGCTTTTCTGCGCCCAAACTACGCAAAGGCGGTGGCAGACCTGTGCAAGGAGCAGGGCGGTATGCCCTTTTTGACCGACTGCAACACCCTGTACCCCGGCAGCCGCAAAAATGCGCTGGAGCACCTGAACTGCGCCCAGCTCAACGGCTTTTGGCCCATGACCACCGGCTGCCAGGTGCTGATCGCCGACGGTCTGCGGGGCACCGACGAGGTGGAAGTGCCGGTGCCGGGGGGCGAGTACTGCAAGACGGCCAAGATCGGCCGGGCCATCATGGATGCGGATGTGTTCATCAGCCTGAACCACTTCAAGGGCCACGAGGCCACCGGCTTCGGCGGCGCCATCAAGAACATCGGCATGGGCTGCGGCTCCCGCGCAGGCAAGATGGAGCAGCAC
>OHJZ01001069.1_pt1 | contig 11777 bp, 6 predicted proteins | sample 1568691 | NCBI WGS metagenome assembly OHJZ01 (sample SAMEA3879593, study PRJEB24766) | human gut metagenome | biome: human-associated habitat; feature: feces | place: USA | collected 1985/1987
TGTTGCGAACCTTAGCTTCCGACGCCGATATGTCATACAAGCCGTTATCGACAAGGTGGTCAAACGATTCCCCAAGCGCAGGCGAAACACGCGCCACGCATGCCCGCGCGTTCGTCATAAGCGTCTCTTCGCTTTCGTCGAGAGCATCGAAGGCGCCATCGATATCGTCGCCCATAACGTCGGCCACATAGTTCTGATACACCGGCACGAATTCCCTCGCAACCTCATCTTGCGCCGCCTCAATTTCGGCCATCGTGTAATCGCGCCCATATTCCGTAGCGAACACGTACTCGACGTAGTTCTCGTATCCCAAGCTTCGCGCCCAGGCATTGTTCGCATTGACGAGCTCAACGTAGAGGCGTTTGAGCTCGGCGTCGCTCGCGTCCCGCGACACGAGCGCACTGTATTGGCTCGCAAGATTGTCACGCTTCGCTCGCAGCGCAGCGCTTTCCGAAGACATCGTGCTCGAATTGTCCAGAACGCTCGAGAATCCCTCGCCGATATGGGCTCCGAAAGCCTCTCCGTGCTTCGATTCAAGCGCATCCATGAACGCCTGTGCGCACTCTTGGTAATGGCTGTCATAAGCCGCCTGCTTTGCCGCATACGCGCTCGCAGCAGCCTCGTCAAAGCCGGCGCACGCGCAATCGAAGTCGGCAAGCGCACGATCGCTCGACAGGTCGGCGAAAAGACGCTCGAGCTTGTCGTAGGCGTTCAGAAGTGCCGACGCATCGTCGCCGTCCATCGCCACCCGGAACTCTTGAAGTGCCGCGTTATATGCCACCTCGTCGAAGGAATCACGCGAACGGTCGGGTAAGGCCACGTTCCAATGCTCGACCTCGTTTCCGTATTCGAATTCGACGGGCGCCGAGGAACCTTCCCCCGTTGCGTTGCCGCCCGCTTCACCTCCGCCGTTGCCACCAGAACCGCACGCCGAAAGCGCCAGCGCGCAGAGCGCCAGAATCAGAACTGTCGCGAACCAAGGGCGCGTGCGCGCGGCGCGAAACCAAGTTGCAGCTTTGCCTTCGAGGATTGCAGAATACATTGCAGGCACCTCCCTTGATGAAGCCTCAAACGTAACCATTTTCATCGTAAGGGGGAATGGCTAAAGCAGGAATCGCCTCGTGGCCAATTGAGAATGCCTGGGCACGACCACGCGTCTGATTTTGGGTTATCCGATTTCGCACGCGCGAAAGCATGGAATTGTTCTTGCTTGCTAGTAAGCTAGTTTGCTAATGAGCTATTCAGCTAGCTTGTTATTTAATTAGATTACTATCTAACTACTCTTATCCAGGCATATTGCTGAACCGCAGGGGATCGCTGCCAGCATAGAAGCCTGAAGGGCCGAAATACGCAACCGCGCGGGTGCATCTCATCTGCTGCGTTTCATGGGTTCGTTTCGAAGGTTACGTTTCTTAGGATGCGTCTCTCGGCTTGACCCTACGGCTTGCACCCTCTGGGCGTTTGCCTCATGCGCTGATATCACAGGTCGCGCCTCCCGGGCTTTCTTCTCACTGACTCATTGCATAGGTCCATTGCATAGCTCGCGCCTCGAAAGCTGATAGGCCGCTTTTCATGAAGAACATGCACTTGCCGCAAAACGACCTTATGTCTACTTATAGAAATGCTTAATCCCGGCTGTCGACACCCGAGAACTTCCCTTTTCACGCTGCTTTCGTAGGGGCATAGGGAAATAGAAGGCGGGGCAATAAACTTCAGTTTTGCCTTGCAGGAAGCATGAAAATATCATTGCAGAAACGAAGAGGGAACCGTTATCCCCGAACGAACAAGCCGCCCTTAAATATTTAGTCCATGCCATCTAAGCGCGTCCCCTATTGGTCTCATTCGCGTACAAATCGCACCATTCGTTTGAGTCTTTTTATTGCTCTATCCAAGTGATCTATCGCATTTTCTTAGAACTCTTCAAGAGCAAATCACCCTTATGCGAATGCTCTCAAGACCATGAAACCGAGCACTATTCCGTTTTCTCAATAAGTGTTAAGGACCCTTCTTCCAGTCCGCCAATACGAGAATGATCAATCCCATGCCCGCATCTTCCTTTAGTAAATTTTGAACTATATCGAGATATCCGTACCCCCCTGCAACTTATTTCATCAATCTGTTTCTTGCTTTTTCATAAGACAGAACGAACTCCCTTTATTCCAAACCCGATTCGTCCCCTTCTCCTTTTCCCTCTCCTTTCCCCTCTACCATCCTTGCGCATCAGGGAGCATTGTTCCCTCTCGCCATTATTTGTTTCACGTGGTGGCGATTCTGCTCATTTGAGTTTGAAAACTCGTGTGAAATATCAACTACATTCTTATTTTATTACCCCCTCCCCTTATTATTTCTGACGTAAACTATGTATGACTCTCTCTTATTAACGAGCTTTTTTATGACAAGCTAATAAGCTCTCTGCCCTTCAGCACCACCAGGTTCCGCTCCTGATATGAAAGCGAAAGCCATCCAGCCCTCAACCCCCTACCCTTTTTCGCCGATTATGGGCGACCTTCGGATCAGGCTATAACGCTATACTGAAACCTAATCTCGTTCTTACGCTGTTTAGGTCTAAATTCGGTATCAATCACAGTTTTCTCGTGTAATCTTTACATAGTAAAGATTAACGTTATCCCTGCTCGTTAGACTGTTTAATATTTCGACATTTTCTGCCATTAAATTCAATTGCAGAGTTCGATGCATTGCCTATTTTCTTCCTTATTCATATCTGGAAACTACTTCGCAGCTATCCCCTCACGCACATCTTCAGCTTTGATTATTCTGCGCGTGTCCGATAAGCGTTCTCAAGCGACGCAATTTGCTATCCACTAGCCACAGAGCCCGCCTTTCCATTCGCCCCGAAATCTTATTACTTTTTTTTCAATATTCGTTAGCGCGGTCTAATTAATGGAGCCTGTTTTCACTTCGCTTTTATTGCCCCCCCTTTTTTTATCTTCTCGTATGCGCCCAGATGACGAACCGAGCTTTTCTTTGGCGAGAATTGAGTGCAGGCTTTTCCACCTGATTATCGGCCTTGACCCATGCGTGCATTAACCTTCGAAACGCCTTTCACCACTGCGCGCAAAGAATGAATCAAAGGGTGATTTTTTCAATTGAATCCGATGATCGGCCAGTTTTCCTAGTCTCCTTACCTGGCTTACTTCAGAAAGCTTCTGAATGTCTTGTCACCGCCCCCTCACATTTTTTCTTCGTGTCATTTCGAAATCATCAATGCCCCTTCTGGAACCATTGCTTTAACAAGCAACAAATAATGAGGCGTCGATTGCAAAACAAGCGCGCATCGCAGCTCCGTCCCCTGAACTCCGGAAGAAAACGCCAAGAGTTCTTATGAGGAGCATGACCCCCAACGACCACTCGCTCATTCGCTTCGCGAATGCGGCCTCTCTATTTTCAACGCATTCGATATGCCGCGGTTTTCAAATCCCTGCCGCGATTCCAAATACCATCGATATGATTTCGAATTTCTCGAACAGTCCCCTGTCAATAACAAGCAGGCAAGCGATGCATCGCTATTTATGCGCCATTCAACAAGAAGGAAAACCAGAATGTAGCATTGCCGCTAAACAACGCACCTTAGGGAGCGAGCGAAAAGTCCATCGGATTTGTTCTTCAACGAGTCGCACCTCTCGACCTTGCTTGCATGCGCCCGCGGCTCGCCATCCCCCCCCGATTCGCCCTCAATGCCAACACAGAAGGATGGCGTGAACTAAACCGACTTAAGAATCGAACGAAGAACCTCATATAGCGCGAAAAGAGACAGACTTGACCAATATAGACCCTGTCTGAGACGCCTCCTGCGACAAGATATCCAATCAAAACGTGTACTTGTACCATTTTTCTCAAAATATGGTCTTATTTTCGCTCTCAAGGCCGAATTCGACCACATACGTACTTTCTCCTCGGTCCTCGTTCTTTTCCGGGAGAACGCTCTATGGTTGCCCGACTCACAACATCGACTCCAACAGAAATGCGTCCTTCACTTAGAGATCACCATGGGAGCTTGGCCTTCCCACTCTTTTCTTGCACCAGCTTTTTAACGCGCCGCATCTTATGATGCGCCTTTGCCGCTTCCCCGCCGCTTCCTCGTGCGTTCCCTAGCCACCCCTGCCTCTTCTTAGTTGTTTTTTGACTTCTTATTATGGAGTCATCACTAAATTAATTATGATCAATATTTTGCTATTCTGCTATCTTCCTAGCTATCTAGCTATTCTTACCTCATATTTTGCCTGCTCATAAAGCACTTCATACGCTTAGTGGTAGACTTTCTCTGTATAGCAATTCGCCTTCATCCAAAAGGAATGTTAGATAGCAGGCTACCTTGCTAGTTTGCTACTCTGATATCTCACTAACTCCAAATGGCCACTCTACGCAGCGGCTTTAATTAAGAATTTTGATTAAGACAAGACTCTAAACAGCCCCCAAATTCTTGAGAATCAAATCCACGCTCGATCGCATTTCGACCCGCAACAATCCTCAACCGCTCTGCATATGCCTTTGTTACACGTCGCCCCGCAGGCAACCGGCCAAACAAATGCACTTCTTCAGAAATTAGGGACGGTCATACGCTGTTCAGAAACGGACGAAAGAGGGCAGGGGAGTGTTTCGTTCGACATTCCTCGTGAATGAAAGGGTACTAGAGCCTCTCTCGTAAGCAGAGCAAGACATACGAGCGATTCTCTTACAGAGGCAAAAAGAAGGGCAGTGGTATCCCGCATTCTTAACCCCGCAAGCACATACCCTCGAATGGCACTTCCAGCATAGGGTAGGGGAGTAGGCAAAACACAAGACATGCGCAGCGGAACAACAGGGTCCATTGCTCCGCTGCACCAAAGCTCATCCAATTCGTGTATATCTACCCTAATAGCATGCTATTAGGGTAGCTTACTATTTTGCTATCTTTAGACTACACAAACATAGCTTTCGAATCCACTTACGAACCGATTGGGCGAAACAGCAATACTATCAATCTAGCTAAATATTTCACTACTTCATTATTCTGTTATGAGCCTATTTTTCTACTTAGCTACCTTACTAGCTAGGTATCAGAGTAGCTAATAAGCAAGCTAGCTCCTTAGTATGATATCGAGTTAATAGACTATGCTGTTAGCTGAGTATCTGGCTAGCTTAATCGCTTTCTAGTTTATTAGTTTCATATCTCATTATCTAGTAGCTAAATATGTTAATAGCTGAGTATCTGATTAGCGGGATAGCTGCATAGCTTTGGAGTTTCCTAACCATCTAATTTGGTAGTCTGTTATCTTGCTATTTTCCTATTTCGCTACTCTATTATCGGGCTAGCTCTTTATCTTGCTATTTAGCGACTCTTCTAGTTCGCTAGCTTGCGTGTTATCTACTTCGTTATCTGAGTAGCTCATTATCTCAATAGCTAGATATGCGGCTATTTAATTATCTAAATAGGGGGATATTTTGTTAGTACGATAGAGTGTTAGATGAATATCGTGATAAAATGCTATTCAGATAGATTGATACGAATTTAGTAATCCCAGGTAGAAGGTAAAAATGGGCAAAACATACTCAGTGGCAAACCGAAAAGGTGGTTGCTCAAAAACAACGACAGTAGGCGCACTTGCATCTGGCTTGAATGAGCTTGGCTGCAAAGTCCTTGTTATAGACATGGACCCCCAAGGAAATATTTCCGATTGGGCTGGCTTTAACACCGATGGTCAAAACACTACATACGAAGTAATCACAAACCGCTGCGAAGCTTCTGAGGCGATTTACGAGACAAAACATTACGATTTGATGCCTGCAGATAACGACTTGTTTGCATCTGAAACTGAGCTTGCTAACGCAATCGATCGTTATGAACATATGCGCGATGCTTTGAAATCGGTTAAAGATGATTACGATTTCATTCTTATCGATACGCCACCAAATCTGTCGACGCTGTCAATCAATGCTTTCGTGGCATCCGATGGCGGTATCATTGTCACGACCGATACTGGTGCATTTTCAACAAAGGGCATGAACGATCTTGCTGAAACCCTTGCTATGGTGAGCAAAAAATTAAACCCTCAAGCAAAGGTAATTGGCATTCTGCTTACGCGTTTCAACCCACGCTTCAATGCGATGAAAGTCATGCGTGAAGTTACTGAGAAGTTCAGCGCATACTTCGAAGCGCCTGTTTACGACACCTTCATTCGACAATCGGTAGCCGTTATGGAATGCCAAATGGAATCGGTTGACCTCTTCGACGCACCGAAGCAATCGGCGGCCATTGCCGACTATCGCGCATTTGTCGCAGAATTCCTTCATAATGAAAGCGCCAAAGAGCAAGAGAGCGAGAAGTAAATGAGCAGGACCGGAACCGACCCCAACAAGATTCTGATGGGAGACCTGAAACCTGAACTGGCCGCAAAGGCTGACATGCTCTCGAGCAAATTTGCGCCAAAACCTAGACGCGCAGTAGAGATCGAGGAGCCAGCCGCACAGGCTCCTGCAAAGCAGGCCAAAGAGACGTCGATCCCCGTTGCCAAGAAAAGAGCCAAACAGGAAAAGAAAGTTGAAGCAGCTCCCGTTGAAGAAGAGCTCACCCAAATGAACATTCGTATTCCTGTAAGCCTTAAGCGTGACATTGACAGGATCGTCTTCGAAAAGAAGTACGCAGGCGAAGATGTGAATATCAAGAGCCTTGTAAGCCAATGGATTCAGGAGAGCGTCAAGAAGGAACTGCGCAAGAATGGCTAGTCGCCTCCCGGTACGCGTCCCGCTCTATGGAGACGCGTACCAGTTCGTTCCCGCACGAACAACAATTCTCAATCCAGCGCTTAAAGGGGAAGCTACGCAGCTCTATCTTCTATGGGCCACAATAGGGGAGGGGAGCAATAAAGGCATACTTTCTGATATAACGAATGACGAAACTATTCCTATTTTTGCATGGCTGAGCGACGATGAACGTTTTCTTACAAGCGCATATCAACAAGACTACGAATTTATTGAATGTGTAAAAGAAATCGTGACGTTCAGCAACTTTCCCCCTGGGTCACAAATTGAGCTTGCAATAGCAAAGCCCCAAGTCACAAACGATGGACCTGGCATGGTCGCACGCTTTTCCATAACAGTTTAATAGCTAAATAGATTACTAGCCTGCTATCTACATAATAGAATAGTTAGATAGCAGGCTAGTTTTATACATCAATAGCGAACTAGTCTTATAAAAAGCGAGGTATCCATAGCAATAAACTATATAGAATGGTTACCCGATCGCGTATCATCGACATTCGCCAAATCGCATGCAGCAACCCAATATTTCAAGACAGTAGGGTAGGAAATACCCGTAACCTTGGAAACAAAGTTCTTCGACGCACCAGGATTTTCAATCAAAACGCTCGCGATTGCCGCCGTTTTCTCATCGCGAGATTTTTGAGAATACGCAGGGCGAGCGACCTCCTCGAGGTGAGCGACACGCGTACGACCGTTACGCTTCTCCGGCTCGCCAAATGGATCAAAACCAAGAGTGCGAACTTCGGAATTCCTCGTCTGCCAGTTATCCTTCTTGTAGCCCATCAAAGCGTTATCGATATCTCGGCGGGTGAGGGGAGTGCCCATTTTCGCCCATGGGGTATTCAGCAAGTCTAAATAATCGCGCTGCAATTCTTTACGCGTTTTAACAGGCTGAACCATCATGTACGCAACTCCAGCGAGCATATAAAGCGACAAATAACGCCTGCCCAAAGGTACTTTTGGCAGATTCTCATAAATCGTTTGGTACACGCCTCCCGTTTCGCCTGCAATCAAGGGGTGGGGGCGCGTCTTCCAACGGGATCGGACGGGACGCCTATTCCCAGATTCCTGTTTTTGACCACGGCGACGCACGCCCTTTTGAATAAGGATGCTCGCACCAGGAGCGTTCAACGAGGCAGCGGTATCGAACTCGGCCTGAGTCAAATTGCCTTTCTCGTATAAATCGCGAATAAAAACGAGCTGATCTTCGCTTGCGGGCTTTTCTTCAAAGGCCTTCTGGCGAGCTTCAATCTCGTCGGCGATATCCTCGAACGACTTCCACCGCACATCATCTTCGCAAAGAACCAGTTCGGAATCATATGGCAAGCGGTCAAAAGAAGCCAAAACATGAGAAAGCGAAAGCGGATTCACCGTTGAATGTTTGAAAACGCGGTCAACGGGACAAAAGCAGCGAACAATTTCACCACGCTTCGTAAGCGAACCCGGAGCGCGAAACCCGTGATTAAGCGAGGTGCAATGTGTATCAAGCACGCAAGGAAGATCGAAGCAGATAAGGCCGTAATACGCATAGAGCGCATCGGCCAAAGCCTTGTATTTCGTACGTCGTGGGTTATGGATTCGGAACGTTTGCAAGGGCTCATCGAAAATGTACCAGAGGTGAATCCCTCGACCAGTAAGGCAGACATACGACGGCAAAAGCCGTCCATCAATACGCTCGAAAATTCTTTCCAAAACAACGGGATCAATTGGACCATCTTCATCTTCGACGCCGTTATGCGACGGATCGATATCGACACAAATCGCATTGAGCGTTCGCTGCTGAGCGCGCTGAGTGTTAAGGGGCATACGATATGCGCCATTACGAGTCTGGAACCGCCCCGTGAAAATGAGTGCGGGCTCATTGCGAATCGAAGAAAGAAGGAATTCGATGTCGGCAAGAGAATCGCATGCGTAAAGCTTATACGTCTGCTCGCGATCGTCGTGAAGGTGCAGATAGCTTACGAGCACTTCGTTATAGGCGTGTTTCTCAGGATCGCCCAAACCAAACAAGTCAAAGTAAAACTGCAAAGCAGTAGGCGGAACGGTCATTACCGGAGCAATCGGACGAATTACAAAAGAACCGATGCTTGAATCGAAATGCGAAGTACCCGATGAAGCCAAAGCCGGCTCAACGTAGGTCAAAGCCTCATAACCCTGAAGAAGCTCATCGCGCGTTAAATCAACGGAGAGTTCAACAAATCCGTTTGATTCAAGACAGTCAGTAAGTGCCGTAGCAGATGCGTTGTAACGACGAAACTCAGCTTCAGCACGAAGGCTTTCAGCAATAGCCTCATCAAGATTGAACGTAGAGAGAGGGAAGGGTTGAGCCAAAACGAGCAACTCCAAACATCGATCTTCCAAACCCATAAGGGTGACACTAAGAACGGTAAGATTTTATAACAAGCGCATGGAAGTTGAAAATGGGCGGCAACCAGAACAAAAGCAAGTTCCGCATCGAATTTAAGGGGGTTTAAAGGTCTTAGGTACCAAAAAGCGAGTATTGGCATCTACCCGCATAAATTCGGGCGTTAGAAACCGCGAGAGCGTCCCCTATGGGCTCGTGAAGCGGCTCAGCCTGCGCCGTCTTATGGAGTCGGCGCAGGCTCTGGAGGAAGAAATCCTCGACGCCTTCAAGGAGCGCCCACCGCAGTTAGGAAGATCGATCAATTGTCGGGCAAGCTGGTTTCGAGCGAATTTCTTCATATTTTAGACTAAGGTTATAAAATCTAATAAGTAAAGATATCACGTGCTATACAAAGTATACTTTCTTATAACACCAGCTCGTACCGCTGGTTTTACAAGTCGTTGTCTAGAACGATGAAAACGAATAAAAGAAAGCTAGAGAGCACTGAAACCAAGCTGAAAAGGAATTCAGAATGCTCTTGTCCGTTGGTAAAAATGGCAGGCTCGAAACCCCGAAGGGGACAAAAGGTCGGCAAATATCACGCCATAGGAAACCCCTTAATATAAAAATCGCCTCCCACCTCGAGGAAAACAGAGATAGAAGGCGACTCAATAGTAGGAGTAATATCCGATGAAAACCTTATAAGTAGTTATAGGTGCATATCGCTTATATCGGCACAAAGGAATCGCATCGGAAATAACAAATAGAGAGGCGGTTTCGTTTCCCCGAAGCGTCTAATCTAAAAGGCGTGAGATATTATTCTCGGCAGCATTCTTAATGCGATCGATGTTGTGAGCGTAAATCATCGTTGTGGTGAGATCGGCATGACGGGCCATTTGCTGGGCTTCACGCTCGCTCGCGCCACCAAGAAGGGAAAACGTGATGGCAGTATGGCGCAAAGAATGTGCTGTATAGCGAGGGTCGTCGATACCTATTTTCCGCATCGCTTCTTTAACAATGCGAGACACAGAGCGCGTCGTAAGCCTCTCGCCAGAATTCCTTCGAGCAACCGAGGTAAAAAGGGGGGAGCTGCCGCGTGAATCATCGCGCATTCCAAGGTAATCGCGGATAGGCGCTAAAGCGCTTTCGGTTAGCACAACATAGTTGTCTTTACCGGGTCGACCCTTGCCCTGGATATAGAGCACATCAACGCCCGATACCGTTTGAATATCGCCGCAATCGGCACGAACCACTTCAATATCGCGCAATCCGGTACGAAGCATAAGATTCAACAGCGCAAAATCACGCATGCCTGCTTCCGTTTCGAGATCGACAGCCGAAAGCAAACGACGGGCCTGATCAACCGAAAGAGATGCTTTCTTGAAATCCCGCGAAGCTCTTTCGCCTCGAACGCCACGTGCGATATTAGGTATGCCATTTTCTTCCGCGTAAGAGAAAAACGATCTCACGGCACCAAGATAATTAGAAACGGTCGTAGGCTTTAAACGTTTATCAACAGAGAGGTATTCGCGAAATGAAATGATATCGCGCTTCGTGAGGGTATCGAAATCAAGAGACGTGTCTTTCACGAAGGCGCAGAATGATTTAAAGGCTCGTTTATACGTGTTCTTCGTCGATGAAGAAAGATCGAGAGAATCGAGCCACTGCGCAACAACCTCTTCATCAAGCGGAGCAAAAGAAGAGTCTGAATTGCCCACAACACACCGCCCGTCGAATCGATAACGTTTTGCTGTAGCCACCGAAGCATCAAAGGGCGCTCATTATAGAAAGCGGGCCAAGGCGAATGGTGGCAGGAAACCGTAAATTGCATTGATCGTCTCTATGATAGGACACCGGTTCAAAGCCAACTATCAGAAAGAACCATTCCTTTTGACATCGAGCAATGAGAAGGTCGGAATCACCGAACAAGAGCACCACGGCAATTAAAGATAGACCAAGGCGCGGCAGCACATAAAGTTGGCATACATGCTCGCCAAAGCGTACATCAACACCAAACACCTCATTAGACGAGCAATAACCGTTGTTGTCACCTGGAACGTTCGCATTCCTCGCTACAATGGAAACGTTTTGCAAACAGAGAGGAATAATCAAAATGGAAAAAGGTAACCTTCGGGCGCTTGCTCCGATCGGTGTGTTCCTTGTGCTTTACCTGGGCCTGGGGATTCTCTTCGAGTACATCCTGAAGATTGAGATGGGCTTCTACAGCATTCCCATCGTCGTAATCTTCTTGGTGGCGCTTCTAGTGGCATGCTTCCAGAATCGCAAGCTCAGTTTCGATGACAAGCTGGCCATCATGGGGCGCGGCATTGGCGACAAGACAATCGTCACCATGATCCTCATCTTCATGGCAGCCGGTATATTCGTAGGCACCGTAGGCCGCAACAGCGCCGAAAGCGTCGCGTACCTCATGCTTTCTTTCATTCCACCTGAGTTTGCGGTGGCCGTTTTGTTTGTCGTGAGCTGCTTCGTTTCACTCGCCATGGGAACCTCGGTGGGCACCATTACGCTCATCACGCCCATTTCCGTTGCCGTGTCAGCCGCCTCCGGCTTCGATTTGCAGCTCTGCGTGGCGTCGGTCATGGGTGGCGCGATGTTCGGCGACAACCTGTCGTTCATCTCGGACACGACAATCGCGGCGTGCCAGGGTCAAGGA
>OHJZ01001077.1_pt1 | contig 11656 bp, 8 predicted proteins | sample 1568691 | NCBI WGS metagenome assembly OHJZ01 (sample SAMEA3879593, study PRJEB24766) | human gut metagenome | biome: human-associated habitat; feature: feces | place: USA | collected 1985/1987
GGTCAAAGGTGCCGCCTAATAAACCTATTTTTCTCATTTGCGAATCTGTCCATTTCCATTAACAATATATTTATAGCTGGTTAATTCTTTCAACCCCATTGGACCACGGGCATGCAGTTTCTGTGTGCTGATACCTATTTCTGCCCCGAATCCGAATTGTCCTCCGTCGGTGAATGCGGTAGACACGTTGGTGTATACGCATGCGGCATCGACTTCGTGAGCGAAGCGTTGTTTGTGAGATTCGTTTTCGGTGATTATACTTTCGCTGTGTTTCGAGGAATAGCGGGCTATGTGAGCCAAAGCCTCTTCAAAGGAGTCGACGGTTTTGATGGCCATCTTATAATCCAGAAATTCCGTCCCGAAACTATCGTCGGTCGCTGGCTGCAAGAGGGATTCCGGATATTTCCCCGCAAGTGCGCCATAGGCTTTCGGGTCGGCGTATATGATTACGTTTTTTTCAGACAACGGCTTACAGAGGTTTGCAAGGTCGGATAATCTTTCCTTGTGAATAATCAGACAATCGAGTGCATTGCATACGCTCACCCGACGGGTTTTGGCATTGAACACGATATTGCGGCCTTTTTCCAAATCTCCGTCACTGTCGAAATAGGTGTGGCATATCCCGGCGCCAGTTTCGATAACCGGTACAAGCGCATGTTCGCGTACATAATTTATCAATCGACCGCTGCCTCTTGGAATGATAAGGTCGACTTGTCCCACGGCGGTTAATAACTTGTCGGTAAAGCTGTGACCGTTAGGTAGTAAAGTCACTGTGTTAGAGTCTATTCCGTAACTTATCAACACCTTGTTGATAATGTTGATAATAGCGTTGTTGGAATATTGGGCATCACTACCTCCCTTCAAAATACAGACATTCCCCGATTTCAAGCAAAGAGAAAAAACGTCGAAGGTTACATTGGGACGGGCTTCGTAGATAATGCCGATGACTCCGAACGGTACAGATACTTTTTCGATGCGCATGCCGTTGGGCCTGTCGAATGAAGCCAATATTCTGCCCAATGGAGAGGGAAGCCCTGCTACCTTTCTCATATCGGAGGTTATTCCTAAAATTCGCTCCCGCGAGAGCATTAACCGGTCGTATTTGGGGTCTGTCTTCGGCATAAGAGCCAAGTCCCGACAGTTTTCCTGCAAGATGTAATCGACTTCTTTCTCGGCTTCGTAGGCAACGGCAAGAAGTATTTTATCGATAGTCTCGGTATCGACGAGATTCAATTTGCGGGCAGCGACTCGTGCGTTTTCGAAAATATGTGATACATCGGCGGTCATAGCTCATAATGTGTGTAAAGCAAAAGTAATCTTTTTTTTCGAGTATAGTTGTATCGGAATCGTTAAAGTTAGTCGAGATAGAGATAATCGTAGTGGACGAAAGGTTTCGCACCCTGATGTCCGATAAATTCTCGGGCTGTTTCGCTGTCGAACGCAATGCGGCCTACTCCTATGGAATTTCCATCGGGATCGATGATGCGGACAATGTCGTCCTTTTCGAAGTCTCCTTCGATACGGGTGACTCCGACCGGCAATATACTGACGGCTTGTTGCGAGTGTATCGCTTTCACGGCTCCGGCATTGATATGTAATTCTCCTTTGGCGAATCCCTCGGAGTGGGCGATCCAACGTTTAATGCTCGATATGGGGTTGGCAGAGGGAATGAATCGCGTGCAAATCGCCGAGCTGTTTTCCCGTAAAAGATCGGGCAAGATATTTTCTTTCTTGCCGTTGGCGATGATGACTTCTATACCTTCGTCTGCCACCTTACGGGCGATGTTGCATTTGGTAAGCATACCGCCCCGCCCGAAAGAGGATTTCCCCGACTGTATGTATTGCGACAGTTCTTGACCGGGGTGAATTTCCGGTATGACTTTACTGTCCGCTTGTCCCGGAGCCCCGTTGTAAATACCGTCGATATTGCTGAGAATGACGAGGGTTTCGGAGTCCATCATGGCAGAGATGAGTCCCGACAGTTCGTCGTTGTCGGTGAACATCAGCTCGGTGACCGAGATGGTGTCGTTCTCGTTGACGATCGGCAGTACGCCGTTGGCGAGCATCGTTTCCATGCAGTTGCGCTGGTTGAGGTATTGCCGCCGTGTGGAGAGGCTCTCCTTGGTGGTGAGCACCTGCCCGCAGACGATGCCGTATTCGTTGAAGAGGTCGTAGTAGCGGTTGAGCAGCTTGACCTGCCCCACGGCGGAGAAAAGCTGCCGCGCGGAGACCGAATCGAGTTTCCCGGTGCGTCGCTCCAGGATACTGCGCCCCGAGGCCACGGCCCCCGACGAAACGAGGATGACCTCGGTGCCCGCGCGGTGGAGCCGGGCCACCTGGTCGACCAGGGCCGAGATGCGGGTGGTGTCGGGACGGCCGTCGTCGCGGGTCAGCACGTTGCTGCCCACCTTGATGACGATGCGCCGGTATTTGTTCTGTGCGTCCATAATCGTTTTATTCGCCGGGTATGGCCCCGGCTCAGGGTTCGAATTTGTAGCCCACGCCCTTGATGGTGACGATGCGTTCGTCGCCGATCTTCTGGCGCAGTTTGCGGATGTGCACGTCGATGGTGCGGTCGCCCACGACCACCTCGGTGCCCCATATCTTCGCATATATCTCCTCGCGCGAGAAGAGCTTCCCGGGCGAGGAATAGAGCAGGTCGAGCAGCGCGAATTCCTTGCGCGGGAGGGCGACCTCGTGCCCGTCGCGCAGCACGGCGTACCGCTCGCGGTCGACGGTGATGCCCGCTGCGGCCGGTTCCGCCGGCGCGGCTTCGGCGTCGATCCGTTTGAGGATGGCCTGCACGCGGCTGACCAGCAATTTCATCTTGATCGGCTTGGTGAGGTAGTCGTCCGCTCCGACGCCGAAGCCCGTAAGCTGCTGCTCCTCCTCGCCCAGCGCCGAGAGGAAAACCACCATCGTATCCTTCAGCACGGGGTTCCGGCGGATCGCGCGGCAGGTCTGCGCTCCGTCCATCACCGGCATCATCATGTCCAGCAGGATCAGGTGCGGACGGCACTCGGCGGCGGCTTTCAGCGCCTCGGCGCCGTTCTGCGCCGTGAATACTTCGTAGCCCTCTTTCAGGAGGTTGTACCTCACGAATTCGAGGATGTCGATTTCATCGTCGACAAGCAGGATGCGGTGGCTCATGGTTCCGGTTGACAGGTTTTGCATCGCACGCGGCACCGGTGCGGTTGCGTGCCGCGCATATCTTGGGCGAAGTTAGCAAATTTCCGGCTAAATCGTTCGGCAGCCCGGGAAAAATGGTTATATTTGCGAGATTTATATACTTCCGTATATATGGAAATCAAAAACGTGTACTGAGATGGCTACTGAAAATCCGAATCTTCCTGCTCCCGAGGAGCAAGTCAGCGATGCTGCTGAAGATGTGCAGACTGTAACTTCCGAAGCGACTCCCGAAGTCCCTGAAACCGAGGCCCCCGCAGCGGCGGAGGCGGAATCCGTGGCGGAAGCGCCCGCGGCAGAAGAACCCGTTGCGGAAACGCCTGCGACGGAGGAACCCGTCACGGAAATGCCCGCGGTGGAAACGCCCTCGGCAGAGGAACCCGTGGCGGAAAAACCCGAAGCGGAAACGCCCGTGGCAGAGGAACCTGTTGCGGAAACGTCGGCGACTGAGGAACCCGTAGCGGAAAAGTCTGCGGCGGAAAAACCCGAAGCAGAAACGCCCGCGGCAGAAGAACCCGTTGCGGAACCCGATGCTGCGCCGCGTGCGAAGCGTACCCGTATCAAGCCTGTTGCCGAGGCGGTAACGACCGAACCCGACGAGGAGGCAGTGCCGGCCGGCGCCGAAGTGGACTTCGCGGACGAGGAGGCGGCGCTCGCGGCACAGGATGCCGGGCTGGAACTGGAGGGCGAGACGGCCGAGGAGGCTGCTGCCGACCAACTGGCCGAAGGGGGGCCGTCTGCCGAGGACAAATTTGCCGGGAAGGGCAAGGAAGAGTTGGTAGCCCTCTTCACGCGTATGCTCGAAGAGCAGCCCGTGCAGTCGATCCGCCGGGATGTGGAGGCGCTGAAGATCGCCTTCTACCGCATCCGCCGCGCCGAGGTCGAGGCCGCACGCCGCAAGTTCGTCGAGGAAGGGGGCCGCGAGGAGGATTTCGCACCGGCCGTGGACGGCGCCGAAGTACAGCTCAAGGAGTTGTTCAAGGAGTACCGCCATCGCCGCGACGAGTTCATCGCAAACCTCGAGGCCGAGAAGGAGAAGAACCTCCAGGTCAAGCTCGGGATCATCGAGGAGCTCAAGGAACTGGTCAATTCGGACGAGACGCTCAACCATACCTTCAACAAGTTCCGCGAATTGCAGCAGCGCTGGAAGGAGACCGGCATCGTGCCGCAGCAGAACGTCAAAGACCTGTGGGAGACCTACAATCTGCATGTCGAGAATTTCTACAGCTTCATCAAAATCAACAAGGAGCTGCGCGACCTCGACCTGAAGAAGAACTACGAGCAGAAGATCGCCCTCTGCGAGCAGGCCGAAGCGCTGGTGCTGGAGCCTTCGGTCGTGGAGGCGTTCCACAAGTTGCAGAAGCTGCATGACGAGTGGCGCGAGACGGGCCCCGTAGCCAATGAATATAAAGAGGTGCTCTGGGAGCGCTTCAAGGCGGCGTCGAGCCGTATCAACAAACAGCATCAGGAGCATTTCGAATCGCTCAAGGGCGAGCAGGTCAAGAACCTCGAACTCAAGACGGAGCTTTGCGCCGCCACCGAGGAGCTGGCCGCACAGCCGCTCACGACCCGCAAGGAGTGGAACCGTGCGAGCGACCGCCTGCTGGAGATCCAGAAGACCTGGAAAACCATCGGCTTCGCACCCAAGAAGGACAACAACCGTATCTACGAGCGTTTCCGCACGGCATGCGACAAGTTCTTCGAGGCCAAGCGGCAGTTCTATGCCGGGGTGAAGGCCGAGATGGAGCACAACCTGCAGCTGAAGACCGAGATATGCGAGGCCGCCGAGTCGCTGATGAACAGCGAGGAGTGGAAGAAGGCCACCGACGAGCTGATCGCCCTGCAGGCCCGCTGGAAGGAGATCGGTGCCGTGTCGCGCCGCCATTCGGATGCGATCTGGAAGCGTTTCCGTGCCGCATGCGACAAGTTCTTCGAGCGCAAGGCTTCGCATTTTGCCAGTGTGGACGGCGAGCACGAGGAGAACCTCCGGCAGAAACTCGCCTTGCTCGATGAGATGGCCGCGGCCGACGTCAAGGCCGGCGGATACGACGTGATCCGCGAGTTCCAGCGCCGCTGGGGCGAGATCGGGTTCGTGCCCATCAAGCAGAAGGATGCCATCCAGAAGAAATACAAGGCCGCCGTCGATGCGCTGTTCAACACGCTGCGCGGTTCGGAGCGCGACCGTTCGATGAACCGTTTCCGCGAGAAGGTCTCGACGCTCAAATCGGCGGGCAGCAACCGCCTGCGTTCGGAGCGCGAGCGCCTTTACAATAAGGTGCGCCAGCTCGAACAGGAGATCGGCCTGCTGGAGAACAACATCGGTTTCTTCGCCAAGTCGAAGAACGCCGAGGCGCTCGTCGCCGATGTGAAGGCCAAGATCGACCGCGCCCGCGAAGAGATGGCCGCCGCGATCGAGAAGGTGAAGCTCATCGACCGCCAGGCACAGGAGGAGAACCAGGAGCACAACGAAAATAAATAGATATAGTTAGTAATGAAACTTTCCAAACCCAAGTACATATTTGTTACGGGCGGTGTCGCATCGTCGCTCGGCAAGGGTATTATTTCGGCCTCGATCGCCCGCCTGCTGCAGGCCCGAGGCTATTCGGTGACCATCCAGAAACTCGACCCCTACATCAACGTCGACCCCGGCACGCTGAACCCCTATGAACACGGCGAATGCTATGTGACCGAGGACGGCGCCGAGACCGACCTCGACCTGGGGCACTACGAGCGTTTCACGAACCAGCCCACGTCGAAGGCCAACAACGTCACGACGGGAAAGATCTACAAGAGCGTGATCGAGAAGGAGCGCAAGGGCGAGTACCTGGGCAAGACCGTGCAGGTCATCCCCCATATCACCGACGAGATCAAGCGCCGTATCCAGATGCTGGCGCAGAAGAAAGTTTACGACGTGATCATCACCGAGATCGGCGGTACGGTGGGTGACATCGAGTCGCTGCCGTTCATCGAATCGGTACGCCAGCTGCGCTATTCGCTGGGCTACAAGAGCACGGCCCTCGTGCACCTGACGCTGATCCCCTATATGGCCGCTTCGGGCGAGCTGAAGACCAAGCCCACGCAGCATTCGGTCAAGGCCCTGCTCGAAAACGGGTTGCAGCCCGACATCCTCGTGCTGCGCACGGAGCATCCGCTGTCGACCAACCTGCGCCGCAAGGTGGCGTTGTTCTGCAATGTCGACGCCAACGCCGTGATGGAGTCGATCGACGTGCCGACGATCTACGAAGTGCCGCTGAAGATGCACGAACAGCACCTCGATGAGGTGGTGCTCGACAAACTGAACCTGCCGGCCGAGAAGGAACCCGACATGGCGGCGTGGACGGCCTTCGTGGAGAAGGTGAAGCACCCTGCCAAGAAGATCGAGATCGCGCTGGTCGGCAAATATACCGAATTGCCCGACGCTTACAAGTCGATCTGCGAATCGTTCATCCACGCAGGCGCCGTGAACGACTGCAAGGTCAAGCTGCGCTATGTCAATTCGGAGAAGATCACCGCCGAGAATGTGGCCGAGAAGCTGGGCAGGATGTCCGGTATCCTCGTGGCCCCGGGCTTCGGCAACCGTGGCATCGAAGGCAAGATCGTCGCCGTGCGCTATGCCCGTGAGAACAAGATTCCGTTCCTGGGAATCTGCCTCGGCATGCAGTGCGCCGTGATCGAATTCGCGCGCAACGTGCTGGGCATCGCCGATGCGAACTCGAGCGAGATGGAGTCTACGCCCCATCCGGTGATCGACCTGATGGAAGAGCAGAAGGGGGTGACGGCCAAGGGCGGCACGATGCGTCTGGGCGCTTATCCCTGTACGCTGAAGAAGGGTTCGAAAGTCGCGGCGGCCTACGGCAAACTCCATATTTCGGAGCGCCATCGTCACCGTTACGAATTCAACAACGACTATATGGCTGCGTTCGAAGGTGCCGGTATGCAGGCCGTGGGCATCAACCCCGACACGGGGCTGGTCGAGGTCGTCGAGGTCGAGGGACATCCCTGGTTCGTCGGTACGCAGTACCATCCCGAGTACAAGAGTACGGTGTTGAGCCCCTCGCCGCTGTTCGTGGCATTTGTGGGAGCGGCGCTCGAATATGCCGGGAAGAAATAGTAACAACACTTATCACAGCGAAAGAACGAAACATTTTTAAATGGATAAAAAAACAATTTTAGGTATTGTCGTCGTGGCGGCGCTTTTCCTGGGGTTCGCCTATTTCAATACCAAACAGCAGGAGAAATATCAGCAGGAAATGGCCGCGTATCAGGCCTATCAGGATTCTGTGGCCGCTGCGACGCGCCCCGTAGTCCCCGTAGTCCCCGTAGCCGACAGTACGGCCGTGGCGGCTTCGGATACGGCTGCGCCCGAGGCTGCGGCAGATGCCGCCGATGCCGTACGCCGGCAGCAGGTCGCTGCGCTGGGCGAATACCTCGCCGGTGCGCGTGACGCGGAGGCGGAGGAGTTTACCGTCGAGAACGATGTGATGATCGTGACCTTTTCGACCCGCGGCGGCCGGATCACGGGCGTGACGCTCAAGGATTATACCAAGTATGCACCCCGCGGCAAGCGTGACCAGCTGATCGAGCTGATGGATCCCGCGAGTGCCAGGTTCGACCTTTCGTTCTACGTGAAGAACGGGTTGAACAACGTCAAGGTCAACACGATGGACTATGTCTTCCGGGCGCAGCCCGAGCAGGTCGAAGGCGATGCCCGGAGGGTGGTGATGCGCCTGCCCGTGGCAGCGGATGCCTGGCTCGAATATGAGTACCTTATATATAATAAGCAGGTGCCCGAGCGCGACTACCTCGTGGACTTCAACGTGCGGCTGGTGAATATGGCGCCGCAGATGGCCAACCAGGCGTCGATCGGTATCGACTGGTCGAACAATTCCTACCAGAACGAAAAGGGATTCCAGAACGAGAACATGTACACGACGATTTCGTACCGGTTCCCGGGCGAGAGCTCGATCGAGGATCTGGGGATGAGCGAAAAATCCAAGTCGAAGAGCATCTCCACATCGGTCAACTGGGTGGCTTTCAAGCAGCAGTTCTTTTCGTCGGCGTTCATCGCCCCGCAAAATGTCACCAACGCCAACCTGGCGTTCGATACGGCGGCTCCCGGTTCGGAATTGCTGAAGAGTTTTTCGGCGCAGATGACCGTGCCCTATACGGTGCAGACCGAAGGGTATGATTTCGCATTCTATTTCGGCCCGAACAAATACGCCATCCTCAAGAAGGTCGTCGCTGCGGACGGCGAGGAACTGCACATGGAGCGCCTGATCCCGCTGGGATGGGGTATCTTCGGCTGGGTGAACCGTTGGTGCGTGATCCCGGTCTTCGACTTCCTGCGCAACTATATCGCCAGCTTCGGCATCATCATCCTGATCCTGGTGATCCTGGTGAAACTCGTCATCTCGCCCCTCACGTACAAGAGTTACGTTTCGATGGCAAAGATGCGCCTGATAAAACCGCAGGTGGACGAGCTCAACAAGAAATACCCCAAGAAGGAGGACGCCATGAAAAAACAGCAGGCGACGATGGAGCTCTACAAGAAAGCGGGCATCAACCCCATGGGCGGATGTATCCCCATGCTGATCCAGATGCCGATCCTGATCGCCATGTTCCGTTTCTTCCCGGCTTCGATCGAGCTGCGCGAACAACCGTTCCTCTGGGCCGACGACCTTTCGTCGTACGACAGCATCGTGAACCTGCCGTTCTCGATCCCGTTCTACGGCGACCATGTGAGCCTTTTCGCCTTGCTGATGGCCGTGTCGCTGTTCGGGTATTCGTATTTCAACTACCAGCAGACGGCTTCGTCCCAGCCCCAGATGGCCGGTATGAAGTTCATGATGGTCTACATGATGCCGATCATGATGCTGTTGTGGTTCAACAGCTATTCGAGCGGCCTCTGCTACTACTACCTGCTGTCGAACCTCTTTACCATCGGCCAGACGTTGCTGATCCGCCGCATGGTCGACGACGATAAGATCCATGCCGTCATGCAGGCCAATGCCGCCAAACGGAGCAAGGGCAAGAAGTCGAAGTTCCAGCAGCGCTACGAGGAGCTCCTCCGCCAGCAGGAGGCGCAGCAGCGTACCAAACGCAAGTAAACGGTTCGCACCGGCGCAGGGCCGGCGGCGGGGATTGCCGGATACGGTGCAGGCCGATGCGTGAAGCCCGGTGGCCCGCGCGGTTCCGCGAAGCCCGACGATACGCGATATGAATAGGCCGGAGGCGGTTCCTGCGATGCGGGTTTCCGGCTCCGGCCTCGTTTTTGCTCCGTCGGGTTTGCGATCGTATATCCCGACTACGCGGCGGCGGCCTTTTCAGGTGTTGCCGGGCGGCGAGGCAGAAGTCTCCTCGGGAAGCGCTCCGGAGAGGATCGGGCCGCGGGCGCAGCCGGGGCGGTGCATAACAGCTGCCGGGGCGCGCAGCCGGGGATGAAAAAATCCGGGCAGCAAGGCCGAAGTTGCCTCGGGCGGGACGGAGTTTCGGGTGCGGCCCGGGGGGGCACGACAGCTGCCGGAGTACGAAGCCGGGTGTGAATCCGGGGCGCAGGATTTGGAGCACGGAAATCCAGGGGCGCAGAGTGGGGAACGAAAATCCGGGCCGTGAGGCCGGGCGTATCAAGTATATGATTGCCAAATAGTATTGCAGATAACGATGAAACGAACTTTTTTTGTATTGCTCCTGTTGGCGGCCGGAACCGCACTCCGGGCGCAGACACTGGGCGGGGAGTACCGCCTGTCGCGGGTTTTCCCGGTCGAAGGCCGGCAGGGGATCGCCGCTGACTCGAACTACTATTATGTTTCGGGCAGCACGGTGCTCTACAAGTACGACAAGCAGGGGCGGCTGGTCGCCCGTAACGGGCAGCCGTTCGAAGGGTTGCCGCTCGCCGCGAACCATATCGGCGATATCGACGTATGGAACGGAGATTTATGCCGGCATCGAGACTTTCGAAGACGGTAAGGGTGAGAATATCCAGGTCGCCGTGTACGATGCCGACGACCTGACATGGAAGCGGTCGATCGACTGGGAACCGGCTTCGGGGCAGGTCGAGGTGTGCGGGCTGGCCGTAGACCGCGACCGGAATATGGTCTGGATGGCCGACTGGATCGACGGGCGCTACCTGTACGGTTATGACCTGGCGACGGGTAAGTATGTGCGCAAAGTCCACCTGCGCCCGGTGCCGCAGTGGCAGCAGGGGATATATATGGCCGGCGGGCAGATGCTCATTTCGGCCGACGACGGCGATGCCGACCTGGACGAGCCGGACAACCTCTATATTGCCGACCTGCGCGACGGGAAAAGCTATGCTACGGTGTTGCCGTTCCGTATGATGTCCGATTTCCGGCGCGCGGGCGAGATCGAGGGGCTGACCGTCGACCCTGCGACGGACGAGCTGCTGGTACTTTCGAATCGGGGTTCGCGCATCGTGCTGGGAATGGTCAGGGGTTTCTACCCGGGGTACGACAGCGAACTGCACGAAGTGTATGTCTATGAAAAGGTAAAATAGGAAAAGTCCCGGAAGGGACTTTTTTTGTTGAGGGTATGTGCCGGATGCCGATCTCGTTGTCGCCAGCCGATGCCTTTGCGGGCGCATTCCCGGGGGGGGGCTGGCTCCCGCTGTCTTGCTTGCAGGGCGCCCGGTTCCGCGGATGGGCGTTTCCCGTTGCTCGTTGTGGGAGCGTCCTTATTTTGCTGTCGGCTGACAACGTTTTGCTGTCGGCTGACGACAGGAGGCTGTCCGCAGGTATCTGCTTGATTTGCCGGGCAGGCCCTGGCCGTCGCTATATCTTTTCCCGCTCCCGGTCTTCGAGGATGGCGTCGAAATTTTCCTCTGCCCACCCGATAAGCGCTGTGAGGTGGGGCATGAGCGACTCGCCGCGGGGCGTGAGCGCATATTCCACGCGGGGCGGTACCTCGGGGTAGACCTTGCGCGACAGCAGCCCGTCCTGTTCCAGCTTGCGGAGTGTCGATGTGAGCATCTTCTGCGAGATGTCGGCCGTCCGGCGGTGGATTTCCGAAAAACGCAGGCACCCGCTCGTATGGAGGTTGTAGAGTACCAGCAGCGACCACTTGTCCCCGAAGCGGTCGACGATATGGCGGATCGGGCAGTGGGCGTAGGTCGGGTGTGCGGTTTTTTCCATGTCCGTTCGGGGCGGTCTTTCCTTATTCTACATACAACACCAGTCCCTTGAGGTACTCGCCTTCGGGGTGGTAGATGCTCACCGGGTGGTCGGCGGGCTGCGTCAGCTGGTGCAGGATGCGCACGTTGCGGCCCGCGATGGCCGCGGCCGAGAAAATCATCGTGCGGAACAGCTCCTTCGACACCGCCTGCGAGCAGGAGAACGTGAAGAGGATGCCGCCGGGGCGTATCTGCGATATGGCGCGGGCGTTGAGGCGCTTGTAGCCCTGCATGGCATTACCCAGCACCTTGTGGTGCTTGGCGAAGGCCGGCGGGTCGAGGATG
>OHJZ01001083.1_pt1 | contig 11590 bp, 9 predicted proteins | sample 1568691 | NCBI WGS metagenome assembly OHJZ01 (sample SAMEA3879593, study PRJEB24766) | human gut metagenome | biome: human-associated habitat; feature: feces | place: USA | collected 1985/1987
TTCACTGTACGGCTCGCTTTTGTATTGGTGTTTTCCGCTTAATATTCGATCTTGTCGAGAATCCCTTGCAGGTAAGCGATCGCCACGCCGTAGTTGGTCATCGGGACGCGCTGGGCGCGGGCTTGGGCGACGCGGCTCAATACGTGGCGCCGGTTGAACATACAGGCGCCGCAGTGGATCACCAGGTCGTAGGGCGTGAGGTCGGCGGGAAAGTCCGTGCCGGCAACCACATTGACCCGCAGTGCGGGTCCGATCCGTTTGCGGAGCATGGCCGGAATTTTGACCCGGCCGATGTCTTCGCCCACCGGAGCGTGCGTACAGGCTTCGGCGATCAGCACGCGGGAGTCTTCACGGAGCTGTCCGATGGCTGCCGCGCTCTCCACGAAGTAGTCGATGTCGCCCTTGTAACGGGCGAAGAGCACCGAGAACGAAGTCAGCAAGCTTGCGGCGGGCTTCTGCGCATAGACAGTCGAGAAAACCTGCGAGTCGGTGATAATCAGTTTCGGCGGTGCGGCCAGCGACGAGAGCGTGCCTTCGATCTGGTCGGTGGTACAGCAGACCACGCGGCACTTCTTATCGAGCAGCTCGCGGATCGTCTGGACTTGCGGGAGGATGAGGCGTCCCTTGGGGGCCTGGATGTCCTGCGGCATGACGAGCATCACCACGTCGCCTGCCGAGGCGAGGCTGCCCGTGATTTCGGGCTGGTTGTAGTCTTCGGGCAGGTTGCGGATCAGGGCTTCGCGCAGGGCGTCGAGTCCCGTGCTGTTCGAGGCGCTGACCCGGAGCGGCCGTTGCCCGAAGAGTGCTTCGGCCTCCGCATCGGGCATACCGGCAACCAAGTCGGCCTTGCTGCGTACCACTACCGTCGGAATATGCCTTTCTTCCAAGAGTCGGAACCATTCTATTTCGTCGTTCTGCGGCACGGCTTCGGAGAGGAGAAGGACGGCCAGGTCGGTCTTCTCCAGCATCTTGCGGCTTTGCTGCACACGCAGTATGCCGAGGTCGCCTTCATCGTCGAAACCCGGCGTGTCGATCAGTACGCAAGGTCCCAGCCCGTGTATCTCCATCGTCTTGAGTACGGGGTCGGTCGTCGTGCCCGGCGTCGCGGAAACGACAGCGCTCTGTTGGCCCGTGAGGGCGTTGATCAGCGACGACTTGCCGCTGTTGCACCGCCCGTAGAAAGCGATATGCAGCCGTTCGGCGCGGGGAGTCTGCTCGTTCATCGTGCGAAACTTTTAGAAGCGGAAATCCCGTTTACCTTCGGCGATCGCTGCGAGGTTCTTCTCTGTGATGCGGCGCACACGCTCGTTGAGGAGCATCGGAACCTCTTTCGCAATCATCTTTTCACCCAGGGTTCGGGTTTCGGGCGATGCGTAGTCTTCGAGATACTCCTTGAGGGTCATCAGGGCGTTGGGCGTACAGCAGTTGGCGATCTTTCCGGTCTTGGCCAGCGACATGAAGCGGTCGCCCGTGCGGCCTTCGCGGTAGCAGGCCGTGCAGAAGCTCGGCACGTAGCCCAGTTCCAGCAGCCAACGCACCACTTCGTCCAGCGTGCGGTGATCGCTCTCGTCGAATTGTGCGGAATCCTGTTCGGCATGCGTCGTGCCGGCGTAACCGCCGACGCTGGTGCGCGAGCCGCCGCTGATCTGCGAAATGCCGATTTCCAACACCTGCTCGCGCGAGCGCTGCGATTCGCGGGTCGAGATAATCATGCCCGTATAAGGGACGGCGATGCGGATCACGGCGACGATCTTGCGGAATATTTCGTCCGAAATGGCATCCGGGAAGTCCTTGGTGTCGATGTCGTCGGCCGGGCAGATGCGGGGTACGCTGATGGTGTGGGGACCGACGCCGAAGCGGGCTTCGAGGTGCTCGGCGTGCATGAGCAGTCCCGTGAAGTCGTACCGGTAGGTATTCAGACCGAACAGTACGCCGATGCCCACGTCGTCGATACCACCTTCCATCGCGCGGTCCATCGCTTCGGTGTGGTAGGCGTAGTCGCTCTTCGGGCCGGTGGGGTGGAGTGCTTCGTAAGCGGTTTTGTTGTAGGTTTCCTGGAAGAGAATGTAGGTGCCGATGCCTGCATCGCGCAGTTTGCGGTAGTTCTCGACCGTCGTAGCCGCGATATTTACGTTCACGCGGCGGATCGCCCCGTTCTTGTGATGTACGGAGTAGATCGTCTTGATCGATTCGAGAATGTACTCGATCGGATTGTTGCGCGGGTCCTCTCCGGCTTCGAGTGCCAGACGCTTGTGACCCATATCCTGCAGGGCAATCACCTCGCGGCGGATTTCGTCCTGGGTGAGTTTGCGGCGCGGAATGGTTTTGTTTTTCTGGTGATACGGGCAATATACGCAGCCGTTGATGCAGTAGTTCGACAGATAGAGCGGCGCGAACATTACGATACGGTTGCCGTAGATTTTCTCCTTGATCTGTTTGGCCAGCGTGAACATGCGTTGGTTCAGGTCTTCGAGTTCGCACTCGAGCAGCACGGCCGCTTCGCGGTGCGTGACCCCTTTGCCTTCGGCCGCTTTTTGCAGGATCGCCTCGATCAGGGGGCGGTTCGCACGATTTTCGCGGGCGTAAGCCAGCGTTTCGACGATTTCTCCGTCATGGATGAACTCCTCCGCCTTGGAGGATGCGACTTGGTACATATCTTTGTGTTTTTATAAGCTATTCTTGATAATCTCCCCGGCTCCACGAGATGTGGCGGCCGATTTCGTTGAGCTCCCGTTCCAGAGCGGCCAATCCTTCGGCAGCTTCGGCACCGAAGGCGGCCTTGCCGTCGTAGAGGTTGTATTTCGACCGTTCGTCCGGCGGCGAAAGGTTGGGCATCACCACGTTGGCACCGGCCAAAATACCCCGCATCCGGCCGTTGCCCGAGAGGGTGGCGAGCGCGGTGGTCGAAGGAATCAGTGCTGCGGGACACATCAGCCGCAGAATCGACAGCAGGGTGAGCGTTCGTTCGACGCTTCCGGCCGGTTCGTGGCCGAAAGGGGTGTCGCGGTGCGGGATGAAAGGTCCGATACCGATCATCTGGGGTTCGAACTCCCGGATGAAAAGCAGATCCCGGACCAGGTCGTCAGTCGTTTGTCCCGGGCTGCCTACCATGATGCCCGTACCGGTCTGGTAGCCGATCTTTTTGAGGATGTGCAGGCATTCGATGCGGTGATCGAGGGACATCCGGGCGGGATGGAGCCGACGATAGTGATCGGGAGTGATCGTTTCATGCCGCAGCAGGTAACGGTTCGCGCCCGCTTCGAACAGCGCCCGGTAGGAGGTTTCCGTACGTTCCCCCAGCGAGAGGGTGATGGCGCAGTCGGGCCAGCGGCGACGCATTTCCCGGATCAATCCGGTCAGCAGTTCGTCGTTCAGAGCCGAGTCTTCTCCGCCCTGGAGTACGAATGTCCGGAACCCCAGCCGGTAGCCCTCTTCGCAGCAGGCCAGTACGGTTTCCGGGGTCAGACGGTAGCGTTCTGCCAGACGATTGCTGCGTCGAATGCCGCAGTAGCGGCAGTCGTTGCGGCAGTAATTGCTGATTTCGATCAGCCCCCGAACGAAAACTCCGTTTCCGAAATGCACACGGGCGACCTCGCGGGCCGCCCTGTGCAGGTATTCTCTCTCTTCGGGGGACGCATCGGTCAGCAGAAGGCGCAACTCTTCCGGGGAAAGGGTGCGGTTGCGTTTCAACTGATCGACGAGCTCTTTCATAGCCCCGTCGGATTTAGCGTTTAGCCAGCTCCTTCGCGAATTGCCGTTTACCGGCATCGTGCAGGTTGTGGGTGCTGGGACCCGTGATACATCCGCCTTCGCAGGCCATGACCTCGATGAACTTGGCCGGGGCTTTGCCCGATTTGGCATAGGCGCGGAGCAGGGATACGTTTTTCTTGTTCAGGTTGGAGACCTGGATGCCTTCGACCTGCGGCCGGTTGTTGTCCGCCAGGAAGAGCTGTACGGCGCCCATCACGCCTCCGGCCTGTGCGAAGCCGTGGGCGGCCCGGGTCGAAACGAACGGAATGGGGAACGGATCGGTGGTTGCGACTTCGATACCCAGGCCGTCGAAAATGGAGTTGATCTCCTCGAAGGTCATCACGAAATCGACGCATTCGTCGCGGCGTGCCTCCTTGCGTTTGGCTACGCACGGGCCGATGAAGACCACTTGCGCGTCGGGGTGTTTCTCCTTGGCGATCCGCGCGGCGTAATACATCGGCGATCCGGTGCTCGAAATGAAGGGCTTCATCTCGGGGATATGCTTGTTGGCCAGTTCGACCCACGAAGGACAGCAGGAGGTGGTCATGAACGCCTGTCCCTCCTCAATTTTCTCTTCGAGTTCCGCACCTTCATTGCGGATGGTTTCCATGGCGCCCTGCGCTACTTCGATCACGTCCTCGAAACCGATGGCCTTAATCGCGCCATATACTTTTTCCGTGGGGGCGTTGTATTGTCCGAGAATGGCCGGAGCGACGACGGCGACCATCTTTTCTCCTTCGCGCAGACGCTGCAGCACGTCGAACACCTGCGAAATTTCGAAGATCGCTCCGAACGGACAACTGTTGATGCACTTGCCGCAGTAGATGCATTTGCTCTCATCGATATGCTCCACGCCGCGTTCGTCCTTGGTAATCGCCTTTACGGGGCAGGCCTCTTCGCACGGTACGGGCATATAGACGATGGCATGGTAGGGGCAGTTGCTGTGGCAGATGCCGCAACTGATGCAGAGATCGTGGTTGATGACCGCTTTGCCGGCACGATTGAATTCGATGGCGTTTTTCGGGCAGTTGGTGGCACAGGCCCGGGCCACGCAACCTTTGCAGAGGTTGGTGATCTCGTAGTTGGTCTGCACGCACGACGAGCAGGCTTCGTCGATTACGCAGAGAATATTGTCTTTCTGCTGCTGCCCTTTGCGCTCCAGGGCTTTGCGGGCATATTCGGACAGCGGGGTGAGTTCGTCGGTTTCGTCGGACATGTCGAAACCCATCAGCGGGAAAGATTTGTATTTCCACACGGCGCGCTCCTTGTGTACGCAGCAGCGACCCAAAACCCGTGAGGTACGGGGACTCAATTCGATCGGCAAGCGGTCGATTCGCTCGACGAGCTGGTTGTCTTTCCACAATTTGATGAGATTGGTCAGCAACTTGTGTCTGACAATCATTACGTTATTGGTAAGAGGCATGTCGGAATAATAGAATGTTAAACGAAATTTCCGTCGCAAAGATAGGTTATTACCCGTATGTTCACAAACAAATAAGTATAAAAAAGAGAGTAAATATTATTTTCGGATAATTTTGATTTTCAAATTTTATATAATATATTGCAATACACATGAACGGCATTTATGTTTTGACCATCTAATCCTAAATATTATGCTTATGAAAAAATTATTACTATTTTTAATTGGTGGTATCTTGTTAATCGGCACTTATGGTTGTGCTAATTATGAAGAAGATTTGTTGGACGAAATTTCGCCGAAACAAATGTTAGCTACTGTTACGACCGAAATTGAGTTGGCGGATGCGGTGTATCATAGAGACACAGTCTTGGATCCGGCCGCAGAATGATCCGTACAGGCTTGAGAACTTTCAGCAGGCGTACGACAATATAGTATCGGGTGAATCGAAAATTGTCAGGGCATCTGATGAGTTTGCAGCAAGCGCGCGGAGTGTGCGAAAAGAATTCTCAGCAACTGCCAAAACGCAGTTGAAACTGAAAGCTACCCACTATGCCTTGAAAATTTTTCCAAAAACGGAAGAGGAACAACGAAGCCTTGAACTGGACGAGCAGATCAAGATCGCGTATACGCCTTTCAATTATACGTCATTACCTGATGAGGTGACCCAGAGTCTTGTGTTTTCGAAATCCCGGACACAGTTTTGCGAGGAAGATGAGGAGAGGCGTTATTCTGTGACTTACGAGGGCGGTATGATTAAGGATGGACCAGTGGAGCCTGTGACAATTATATTGCCTGTATTATATGCCGTTTGGCCTGTCGAAAAACCGTTCCCTGTTGAAATGGATTTTGAAATCCTTTATGAAGTTTTCCTCCCTAAATATATTACTCTTGGTGAGAATGGATTGAGTGCGGAGGCAATACAAATTTTGGAGCAAGAAGCCATTGCTTTGGCTTTAGATGAAGAGAGACATTTACCAGGTGGATTCCCGCGCGGAAAAGTACTATGTTACGATACTCATTTAAAGCGTTATGTACCGCTGGAGAATCTAAAAATCCGTTTTACGCTGGGTTCGAATATTGAGGAGGTTTATACAGACAAAACTGGATATTATGCTATCAACAATAAATTGATCGACAACCAGGCAACGGTAAGTTTTGTTTTTCAGCACGAAAAATGGACGATTGTCAAGGGTTCTGAGGAAGGAGGACGGATAGAGGAAATAAAGGGAATTTATGGAGAATTAAGAAGTGGTAAAGATTTGAACTTTAATATTAACTCTTCTTCGGCTCCGGATCCCCGCTACGAAATTCATCGTGCAGTCAATTTTTATCATTATGGCGAACACGATTTTATAATTTCTACTTTTGTTAATAACAGAATATCAATAGTTGCATTAGCCGTTGATCCTGGTGGGTGGCAAGGCCGATTTAATTATTGGCCGACTTCTGTGGGGAGAATGCCTTTTATACAAGTTGGCAATTGTAACAGGAATAATCATCCGAGACTAATAGGAACCACTTTGCATGAATTGGGACATTATTGTCAATTTCATTTGCGTGGCGGCACATTCAGTGCGTACGATGGTACTTGGAATATATTGCTCGAAAGTTATGCTTCTTATGCCGGATGGCATATGGGAGAAGCATATTATTTAAATCAGGGTTGGAAAAAAACATCTCTAAACTCGGATATAACAGGTCAAGCAAGGCAAGAATGGGATTATCAAAATACAACCAATAATTATTATACTCCTTTGTTTGTCGATTTGGTGGATGATTACAACCAGGGTGTTGGCTATCCTTCTCGCTGCTACGATCAAATTAAGATGCCTCAATTCGTGGTGAATTTGTTTGGAGCCTATAGAACCTGGAATGATTTTGAAAGTGCACTTCGTAAGTATACAGGGTCATATTTTACAGAAAATCAAATAAATGAATTTCTTTTTTACGAGCGTAGCTGGCTTCAACGTAACGGTTATATATAAAAATGGGTTTATGAGGAAATTCTTATTTTTTGCGTTGTCGGCGATATTTACCGCAGGGACTCCGGCAGGTTGCAATACCGATTACAATGCAATCAGTTATTTTGTGTGGGTCAACGACAGCGATCATAAGATCACTCTTTTCGTAGAATCCGATTTAGGGTGTGAGTTCAAAAATGAAGTGATACTGCCTGGAGAAAGTTTTACTGCGATGGATAATGGTATGGGTGTTTGCCCCGTTCCTTCAAGTTACATTTGGAAAATGACGATTATTTTCGACGATGGGAGGCTTGGATTCACTTATGGTGTCCGTTATTACCAGGACGACGGTCGGTCGTACCCTCCGAATTACGACGCACATTACGACCCTTCGATCGATGATAATTATGTATTCGAGGATTTGAGGGGTAACGGTCGTCAACCTAAAGAGCGTTGGACTTATGTCTTCACCAATGCCGATTACGATGCGGCGGAGGCGATGGTCCCGTTCGAGTAAATAGTTTGTGGCTCTGAAAAACGAACGCCTCCCGAATCTGAAATTCGGGAGGCGTTCGTTCGATGGCGGCCTGTCTTTTGGCTCTAACGATCCAGCTCTTGGAAGAAGCTCTGGAAATCGGCCATGAAAACGTCCTTGCCCCGCAGTACTTCCCGCTTGGCGAGCAGCTCCGAAAGGCGGATGTAGCCGATCACGTAATTGCCGTCCTCGCCCCGATATTGCTCGGTGATGCGGTCGAAGTGGAGGATTTTCAGTACGTCGGTTTCCGTGTATCGCACATAAACTTTCAGCTCCACGTCGGTCGTGTACTCCGGACGGTCGAGGTAGTGCTGTTTCTTGTATTCGTACCGGTAGTCGTGCTGACGGGCCATGATGTCGCTCAGGATCGACGAGGCGGTAGGCAGGCTGCCGGCGCCCTTGCCGAACATGAACTGGCGGTCGTAGCATTCGCCCCGGATCACCACGCCGTTGTATTCGTCATCGACGCTGTAGATGTATTTGCCGGGGGTGACGAATTCGGGCATGACGAACATCGTGAACTTCCGGTCGCTGACCTTGACCACTTGGGCGACCAGTTTGATCTTGACCCCTTTTTCGCGGGCGTACCGGATGTCCGAGTCGTGGATAGTCGAGATGCCGTAGGTGAAGATCCGGTCGGGATGGACATACACTCCGAGCGCGTGAACGGTAATGATGACTAATTTGAAGAGCGAGTCGTAGCCTTCGATGTCGAACGAAGGATCGCTCTCGGCGAATCCCAATGCCTGGGCCTGGGCCAGCGCCGCGTCGTAGGACTCCTGGTGGTCGAACACCCGCGAAAGGATGTAGTTGGACGAACCGTTCAGGATGCCTTTGACTTCGAGCAGCAGGTCGTTGTCGTAGTACTCCTCGAGGTTGCGGATCACGGGGATCGAGCCGCACGACGAGGCGTCGTACAGCAGTGCCACATTGTGTTTCTTTTGCAGGTCGATCAGCTCCGGCAGGTGGCGGGCGAGCATGGCCTTGTTGCCCGAAACGACGGGGATGCCTTTCTGGAGGGCCGCCTTGACGATTTTGTAGGAGGCCGCCGCATCGTCGATCACCTCCACGATCAGGTCGATCTCCGGATTGGAGAGGATCACTTCCGGATCGGTCGTGAAATAGGACGCGTCGATGCTGCGGGGTTTGTTCGACCGCACGCAGATCTTGACGATTTCCGCATGGGCGTTGCGGGATTTGCTGAGTACCTGGAAGATGCCTTGTCCGACTACGCCGAAGCCGAAAAGGCCGATTTTGATCTTATTCATGGGTTGGATGGATGAAAGGGTTGAGGATTCGGTTCAGTTGTTCGTGCTCGACCAGAAACCCGTCGTGTCCGAACGGGGAGTCGATCTGATGGTAGGTGCTGCGCGGCAGCATCCGGTGCAGCGCCTGCATTTCGGGCACGGTGAAGATGATATCGGTCGAAATGCCGACGACCAGACATTCGGCCGTGATTCGTTGCAGCGCCGCTGCCACGCCTCCGCGCTGGTAGCCGACGTCGTGCGTGTCGAAAGCGTTGAGGATCTTGTAATAGGAGTAGGCATTATAACGCCGGCAGAGCTTTTCTCCTTGGTACTGCTGGTAGGTGCAGGCCCGGCGAGAGGAGAAGTCGTCGTTCTCGTCCCGCTGCGAGAGGTCGTAGCCTTCGGGTCCCCGGTAGGTGAGCAGCCCGATAGCCCGGGCCGCTGCGAGTCCCTTCATGCCGGCAGTGGCGTAAGGTTCCCCGAAGGTCGAATCGGCTTCGATGGCCATGCGCTGCGTTTCGTCGATGGCGATGCTCCAGGGCGACGCTTTGGCGGCCGTGGCGATCAGGACCAGCTTGCCGATCCGCTCGGGTTCCTGGACGGCCCATTCGACCGCCTGAAAGCCGCCGACGGAGCTGCCGACCAAGGTGTGGATGCGGTGGATGCCCAGAATGTCGGCCAGCAGCCGGTGGGCCCGTACCATGTCGCGGATCGTCAGTTCGGGGAAATCCTTGTAATAGGGGCGTCCGGTCGCCGGATTGACGTGCAGCGGCCCGGTCGTGCCGTAGTGCGAGCCGAGGATGTTGGCGCAGATGATGAAATGCTCGGTGGGGTCGAGGAATTTGCCCGCCTCGACCGTGTGCGGCCACCACGAGGCCACGTCCGAATCGGCGGTCAGGGCGTGGCAGACCCAGATGACATTGTCGTGGGCCGCATTCAGTTTCCCGTAGGTGCTGAATGCGATCGTCAGTTCGGGCAGAATGCCTCCCCGCTCCAATTCGAAAGGTTGGTTATGACGGTATATATTCATTGTGTTTACAGTCGTTTTAATGCGTTGCCGATCTCTTCTTTCAGGTCGTCGATGTGTTCGATGCCCAGCGAGAAGCGCAGCATGTTGGGATAAACGCCCGAAGCGACCAGTTCGCGTTCGTTGAGCTGGGAGTGCGTCGTCGAAGCGGGGTGTACCAAGAGGCTCCGGGTGTCGCCCACGTTGGCCAGGTGGCTGATGATCTCCAGGTGGTTGAGCAGCGAGGAGGCTTGTTCGGCCGATCCTTTGACGCGGAAGGTCAGTACGCCGCCGAAACCGTTGGTCAGATACTTCTTGGCCAAATCGTGGAACGGGCTACTCTTCAAACCGGGGTAGTTTACGCTCTCGATCTTGGGGTGCTTCTCGAGCCACTGAGCCATTTCGAGTGCATTGTCCACCGATCGCTGTACGCGCAACGAGAGGGTTTCGAGTCCTTGCAGCAGCAGGAAGGAGTTGAACGGACTCTGGCAGGCACCCGTGTCGCGGAGCACTTCGCACCGTGCCCGTACGGCGAAAGCCTGGTCGCCGCAGTTTTCCCAGAAGTTGAATCCGTGATACCCTTCCGAGGGTTCGCTGATCAAGGGGTAGCGGCCGTTGCCCCAATCGAAGTTGCCGCCGTCGATAGCCACGCCACCCATGCTGTTGCCGTGACCTCCGATCCATTTGGTCGCTGCGTGCAGCACGACATTGGCGCCCCATTTGATCGGCTGGCAAAGGTAGCCGCCGGCTCCGAACGTATTGTCGGCGATTACCGCGATGCCGTGTTTGCGGCCGATTTCGGCGATCGCCTCGAAATCGGGGATATTGAAGGCCGGGTTGCCGATCGTTTCGATGTAGATGGCCCGCGTACGGTCGTCGATGAGTGCCGAGATGCTCTTTGGGTCGTCCCCTTGTGCGAAACGGACCTCGATGCCGAGTCGGCGGAGCGTGTATTTGAACTGGTTGGTCGTTCCGCCGTAGAGGTAGGAGGTGCTTACGATATTATCGCCTGCCTGGGCGATGTTCGTGATGGCGAGCATTTGGGCGGCCATGCCCGATGCCGTTGCAACGGCTCCGGTACCTCCTTCGAGGGCGGCGATGCGCTCTTCGAAAACGGCGGTCGTGGGGTTGTTCAGGCGGGTGTAGATGTACCCCGGTTCCGTGAGGGCGAAAACGGCGGCGCTCTTTTCCGCACTTTCGAAGGTGTAGGCCACCGTCTGGTGGATGGGGACGGCGCACGATCCGGTCGCTGGATCGGCCTGTTGGCCTGCATGTACTTGCAGGGTTTCGAAACGGAGATTCTGTTTTTTCATGGTTTTGAAAGTTGATTTATGTTTTCGGGATTGTTACAAACAAAAAAATCCGGCTGAACCAGCCGGATTTAAGAGATACACGTACGACGAATCTTACACCCGGCATTTACACCTGCGCATCGACATCATCATACCCATCATCGAAACCGAAAGTCCGACGATCAGCGAGTAAGAATTATTGGATGTAATGCCGTTTTTCATGCGGGTAAAATACGGGTTTGTTATCGTATTGATGTCGCAAATATAGTTATTTTTCGTGAAATGGTGCTGTCGAGAGAAAAATATTTTACAATGCCATTATTTCGATGCAGCATATTTACATCACTGATTATCAGTGACCATTCATTTTAATCGGTAC
>OHJZ01001098.1_pt1 | contig 11458 bp, 9 predicted proteins | sample 1568691 | NCBI WGS metagenome assembly OHJZ01 (sample SAMEA3879593, study PRJEB24766) | human gut metagenome | biome: human-associated habitat; feature: feces | place: USA | collected 1985/1987
TCTCGGTCAGCTCTCCGGAACAGCCAGACGATAATAACGCACTTCCGCGGGCTTGACCAGGGCGTGGAAGCAACAATTCAAAACTAGCCCAAGAAACCGGGCACCACCACGAAGTTATCGCGGTGCGCTCGCACTTGGTTCCATTTGAATCCCTCGACCAAGTGTGCCGCGGAACACGGTGCAGCGTCGGGCTTTAGGCCCAGCGCATGCGCGAGGCGCCCCAAAAGCTCCTCGGGCGTGCCGAAGCGCGACGAGGGGGCGAAGAAACTCGACACGTGGTAGCCGAACGACCCGTAATAGGGATGTTCGGCGATGCCCATCAACTGTACCGTATCGTAACCCTCTTCCCGGATCCGGGGAAGAATCTTTTCGGTGAATTCCGCATAGCTGCCCACGCCTTCGCGCTCCTGAGCCATACCTACGTGGGCTTCGTAGATGAATAATTCCTCGCTGCGGGCCGCAATGGGCCGGTCACCCTGCCAGTCGAACGGGGACGGATTCCAGAACTGGGCGGTGAAATCCTTGGTTTTCTCGTCCTGTACCACGCGGGTCGCATAGGCGGGGATGCGGTCGTGCCAGCCGTTGTCGCCATGTACGTGGATTTTGTAGAGCGAGCCGTGCGTGAGCCGTTCGGCATACATCGCATCGGGCAGGAAAATACTCCACACCCCTTCCGGGTTTCTGTCGAGCCGCAGCGAAGTGCGCTGCCAACCGTTGAAGTCGCCCAGCAGATAAACGTCCTGCGCCCCGGGAAGCCATTCGCGGAACCACCAGCCTTCGAGCGCCTCGTCCCGCTGCCATCCGAAATAGCGATAGCCGTTGGCGTAATCGACGATCGATCCGGCCGATTTTTCTATTTCCCGAAGTGCCCGCAGGTAGCTCTCGTGCCGGGCGGTCAGCTCTTTCTCGACCGGAAGCAGCCAGCCGTCCCGCTCGATCATCGGGAGCTTTTTCGTCGGATTTCCCATAAACTGGTTCATTATTATAACAAAAATACGAAAAATAATTCTATCTTTGTCCGCGAAACAAAAAACAGAAAAAATTCTAATTCAATCGCGTATGTTTAAAAATCAACCCAAAGGATTGATCCCGGCAGCATTGAGCAACATGGGCGAGCGTTTCGGATATTATATCATGAACGCGGTGCTTGTGCTGTTTCTATGTTCCAAATTCGGCCTGTCTGAAGAGACCAGTGCTTTAGTCTATTCTTTCTTCTACGCCGGTATCTATGTGCTTAGCCTCGTAGGCGGTATCATTGCCGACAGAACGCAGAACTACAAAGGAACCATCATTTCCGGTCTTATTGTCATGACTATCGGTTATGTCGTATTGGCATTCCCCATTTTCGCGACTCCTGAGAATCAGACATGGCTTCTTACGCTTACTTGCGGTGCGCTGTTCCTCATCGCATTCGGCAACGGCCTTTTCAAGGGCAACCTTCAGGCCATTGTCGGACAGTTGTACGACAATCCTCGCTATGCTTCGCAGCGTGATGCCGGTTTCCAGATTTTCTATGTCTTTATCAATCTTGGTGGCGTTGTGGCTCCCTTCGTAGCTCCTTTGCTCCGCAGCTGGTGGCTCAGTGAGAACGGTTTGATGTATAATGCCGAGCTTCCGGCTCTTTGCCACGGATTTTTGGCGGGTGCGGAAGTAAACCTTGCCAATCTTCAGGAGCTGATTACAAAGGTGGGTGGCTCTGTGGTTGCAGGTGATGCCGGCTCCGTATCGGCATTCTGTTCGAATTATCTTAATGTCTTCAACACCGGCATCCACTATTCGTTTATCGCCTCCGTTGCCGCAATGCTTATTTCTCTCTCGATATTCCTTTTCACCAAAAGGCAGCTTCCTTCTCCCGCAAAGAAAGCAAAAGAGGAAACCGTTACATATTCTGCAGAGGAAAAAGCTGCAATGGCTACGGAAATCAAGCAGCGTATGGCAGCCCTCTTCGCTGTGCTCGGTATTGCTATCTTCTTTTGGTTTTCATTCCATCAGAACGGAACTTCACTCTCGCTCTTTGCCCGCGATTTCGTAAAGACCGACTCCGTACAGCCGGAAATATGGCAGGCTCTCAACCCGTTCTATGTCATCATCCTCACTCCTGTTGTGATGTGGGTATTTGCCGCTCTTGCACGCCGTGGAAAAGCGATTTCCACACCTCGCAAGATCGCTATCGGTATGGGTTTGGCCGGATTGGCATTCCTTTTCATGACCGTATTCTCGATCATCAATGGTTATCCTTCGGCCGAGGCGTTCAAGGATCTCCCGGCTGCCGAGGCGGCCGCTCTCAAGACAGGACCGTGGGTTCTCTTCGTACTCTACTTCTTCCTGACTGTGGCAGAGCTGTTCATTTCTCCTCTCGGTCTGTCGTTCGTTTCTAAAGTTGCTCCCAAGCATCTCCAGGGCCTTTGCCAAGGTCTGTGGCTCTGTGCAACGGCCGTAGGCAATCTGCTGCTCTGGATTGGTCCGCTCATCTACAATGCTTATCCTATTTGGGTGGCTTGGACTGTATTCTTCTCGGTCTGCATCATCTCGATGGGCGTTATGCTCGGTATGGTGAAATGGCTCGAGCGGGTTACCGAATAAGACCTGTATTTCGATTGATACGGCGGCGCTTCCGAAAAGGGGGCGCCGCTTTCATTTGACTGCCGGGAAGTACCGTATTTTTGTGATTATATACTTCGGTGTCCCTTTGGGGTGTGTCGTAGCCCAAGTTTCCTCCGAGCGAAGGGATTTAGGGCGACAAGTATTACAACACGGTCACGGGTCGTGAATAAACGACCGTCGAATAAGGTATATTGGCGGTATATGACTGCCGATGTTTTACGGCGAGGCGTGTCCGTTTCCGGCGGGATCGAAGCGGTGCTCTTCTTTTGCGTCCGAGCCCGTGCCGGCCGCAGAATTCACCGCTGGGGTGTATGGAGCGTAGGCTTTTGTCCGGGGGCCGGGTGCTTTCCGGATTGCGGATTCGTTACCCCGGCACATAGGAATTGCGACCTTGTCCGGGGCTTTTTACTTCTGGCGACCGTAAGAGATAACTGGCCGGCGGCTTCTTGACGGGTGTTCGGGCATTCGGGGCGTGCGGCGCAGGATCCGGCTCATGGGGCGGTTTATTCGGCGATGAACTTTATCCGGGGCTGGCTCTTCGATGCCGGCTATCGTTGAAGAAGATCGGATGGCATCCCTGACGGGTGTTTCCGGATTACGGGTTCGACGCTCGGAGAGCGGAGAGCAGGCTTTTGTCCTAAAAGGAAATAGGACCGTATCCTTGAGCCGTCCATTGTAAATGAATCGGAGCGGCAAATTGATTTGCGACTTCGGTACGCTTGTTCAATGTTGCGAACGATGCCTTACGGACACTCTTCCTGAAGTCCGGTTATTTCCCGTAAACCGTTGTCTTCCCCCCCCCTTGTCCGGGATTTTCTAATGGACTCCTGCCATTGTTGCGGGGCCATGCCTTTTTCTTTGGCGAAGGCGCGGTAGAAAGTCGCCGTGCTCCCGAATCCGGATAATAGGGCCACTTCTTCGATTTTATGGCCGGCCTCCTCGTCTTCGAGCAGCGGCAAGGCGGCATATTGAATGCGGCAGTGGTTGATGTAGTCGCGGAACGACAAGCCCAATTCCTTGTTGAGCAGCAGGGAGAGTTGCGTGCGGTTAGTGCCGCATTCGCAGGCCAAGTCGATGATCGTAAGTCCGGGGTTGAGGTATAGTTTGCGCTGTACGATGGCTTCCTGCAACTGTTCCCGCAGCGATGCGGCGCGTCCTTTTCCTTCGGCGAGGTTTATTTCCGGATTTTCTTCGATGGGTTCTTCTTCCGGGAGCGGTTGCCAGTAATCCCGGATAATGTCCGGGATGCGGTATTGCAGGATGCAGCCGTAGAGGATACCCCAGACGGTAAGTGTCAGGATATAGATGAGAATGGTGAACCAGATATTGCTGAAAAATAGAATGATGATGATGTATGAAAGCAGGTAGAAGGCCAGCAGTGCCGACATCCACCGCAGCCATTGCAGGTGGATGCGCTCCGTGAACGAGTAGGCCTGGGCGATCTCCCGGGAGTAACGGATGGAGTAGAGGACGATGCGAGTCAGGGCGAAGAGGCAGTAACCGACGGTGTATAGGGTGTAGAGCAGAATTACCGTCGGCAGGAAGGACGGCAGGTCCTTTAGCAACTCCGGCAGGGAAGCATATACCGTGCGGGGTTCGAAAGCCGTTCCGAGCCAGTAGGCGCCGCCGAGCAGAACGAAGGGGCTCAGCAGTTTGAGGCTGTATCGTGCCGTGATGCGGCCGGGCATCACCAGTTCGAAAAAGAAGAGCGACAGCAGAGCCAGGGTAAACAGGTCCGGAAAGGTGAAGCCCGGGCCGAGAATTTCGTAGTTGTAGGCGGCATCGTGGCTCAGGAAAAACTCTTTGAGTTCGATCAATGCCATCCATATCAGGCAGATCGTGAAGAGATAATGGGGCCGGGATTTGCTCTGTCGGGCATAAATCGCCATGTGGAAGGCGCCCATAGCGAAAAATGACAGGGAAGCTCCGTTAAGGAAATATGTGAGGTTTTCCAACATTCTGAATACTAAGATAGTAAAAATAAGTACTAAAAATGTCTTTTTGCGCTATTATTTCGGCTTTCGCCGGGAAATCGCCCCGTGCGACTCTTCCGTCCTGCATTTTTTCGATGGATGGAGGTCGGTGAAATTTATGGACGGTAGAGTCGGGTGGGATATACGGGGCTTGAAATTCCTTGTTTTTCGGGGTAAAAAATCCGGGTGTCCGGGAATGGTTTTTCCGGTTTGACCCGAATCTGAAAAATAATTATACAAAATTATCCGGATTGAAGGATGTTTCGTTCTCAAATTATACAAATCGAATCGCAAAACGTACATCGGATTTTCTGGACGCCTCCGAGCGGAATGTGATGAATGTCGTATGTGCGCCGGGAACGGCGGCGATCGTTAGCAGTTGCCGGCCCGCCTTCTGTTTGCGGTGGAGGAAACTGTTTCGCAGGGCGTGTTCCGGTTGTCTTGCGGTAGCGTTTTCGGGAGGGGCGAGAGGGCGGCCGGTTCCGGGAGATTATCGGATCTGTAGGAAGAGAGGTATAGGATTGTGGCGGTATGGTTTTAGAATTTTTCCGACAGATACCGAATTGTTCGGGTGTGCACCGCCGGAGTTACCCGGGGTATCGTGGATCGTTTTCGCCGCCCTTCGAATGATACCGACAGTCGCTCCAGCCTATTCGAGCGTACGGTAAAACGCGCTGCTCCCCGTATCTGGAGTGTGCGAGAAAAAGCGGCGATTTCTCTTTTCTGCGGTGTTTTTTTTGTATTTTTGTTCCCGTCGCCGGGAAAAACAGAAACTCCGACGTTTTTTTGCGATGGGTATGAAACTTATAATTCTTGGCTCGGGAACTTCTCAGGGAGTGCCGGTGATCGGCTGCCGGTGTGCCGTCTGCACCTCGAAAGATCCCCGCGATAACCGTCTGCGGACTTCGGCCATGCTCGAGTGGGACGACATACGGCTGGTGATCGACGCCGGGCCCGATTTCCGTTACCAGATGCTCCGGACCGGGGTCCGGCATATCGACGCGATTCTGCTGACGCACGAACACAAAGACCATATCGGAGGATTGGACGACGTGCGGGCCTTCAATTTCGTCGATTATCCCACGATCTATCGGATCGACGTATTCGGAACACGGCAGACGCTCAAATGCGTCCGCAAGGACTTCGACTATGCCTTCAGTGTGGACAAGTATCGGGGGGTGCCCGAAATCGAGCTGCGCGAAATAGATCCTGCCGTTCCTTTTTGCGTCAAGGATAAGGAGGTGATTCCCGTGTCGGGACACCATTCGCCCCGATTCGAGGTGACGGGGTTCCGGTTCGGCGAACTGGCCTACCTTACGGATTTCAAGACCATTGCCCCGGCCGAAGAGCGGAAGCTGTACGGTGTCGAAGTGCTGGTGGTCAATGCGCTCCGGCCCCAGCCCCATGATTCGCATTTTTCACTGGACGAAGCATTGGCGCTGATTCGCCGTGTGGCGCCCCGCCGGGCGTATCTGACGCATATGTCGCATGAAATGGGTCTTTACGCCGAGCGTTCCGCGTTGTTGCCCGAAGGGGTATATTTGGCTTACGACGGATTGGAAATAAATGTAAACGATTGATAGGATGAAAGGTTTGAAAGGAAAGACCGTCGTGGTCACCGGAGCTTCGTCGGGGATCGGCGAGGCATTGGCCCGCGAATGTGCGGTGCAGGGTGCCAACGTGGTGCTCGGCGCCCGGAGCCTGCAAAAATTGCAGCTCATCGTCGGAGATATCCGATCCAAAGGCGGCGAAGCGACCTACTGCGCGGTGGATGTGACCAAGCCGGAGGAGTGCCGCAATCTGATCGACACGGCCGTCGGGGAGTACGGCGGGGTGGATGTGCTCATCTGCAATGCGGGCCTTTCGATGCGGGCACTGTTCGATGACGTGGATCTGGAGGTGCTGCACCGTCTGATGGACGTTAATTTCTGGGGCACGGTCTATTGTACCAAATACGCGTTGCCGTACTTGCAGGCTTCGCACGGGTCGCTGGTCGGCATCTCGTCGGTGGCCGGTTTGCACGGCCTGCCGGGGCGTACGGGCTATTCGGCTTCGAAATATGCGATGACGGGATTTCTGGAAACCGTGCGGATCGAAAACCTGAAGAAGGGGTTGCACGTGATGGTCGCCTGCCCGGGGTTCACGGCTTCGAATGTCCGCTTTTCGGCGCTCACGGCCGACGGTTCGAGCCAGGGCGAGACACCGCGCGACGAGGCGAAGATGATGACGCCCGAACAGGTCGCCCGTATCGTTATTCGGGGAATCGAAAAGCGCAAACGCCTTTGCCTGATGGAGGCTGAGGGGCGTGCTACACACTTTATCAAGAAATTCGCCCCTGGCTTCCTCGACCGTATGTTCTATATGGTTATGGCCCGGGAACCGGATTCGCCGCTGAAATGACGGAGCAAAATGAAAAAAACAGAATTGCAGAAATAACAACCCTTGTACTGACCGGGTTGCTACTGCTCGACATAATCGTATTTTTTGTTGGTATGATATGCGATGGGGCAGGCGGAAACGGGCTGGTTTACGTGGTGTATTGCGGGATTGTTTCTTTGGTTTTACTGGGGTTATATCTTTTATGTTGCGCTGGGTTTTATTTCTTGTGGAAGGTGTCTTTCTGCAATAATCGCATTATACGCTTTTGTTTCTGTATTTTTGCGGCGTTGGCGGTCGGACTGTTGTTGCTTTTGTGAGATGCACCGGATAGCGAAACATTAAATACGACAAAGGGGATGCTTTTTCGAGCATCCCCTTTGTCGTATTGTAAACTCCTCCTACTTGAAGAAAATCGACGAAATCTCCTTGTAGTTGTGTACGCGCTCGATGACGTTGGCGAAGATGTCCGCTACGGTCATCACCTTGAATTTGCTCAGGTCCTTTTCCGGGTTGAGCGGTATGGTGTCCGTGACGATCACCTCCTGCAAGGCACTGGCATTGATTTTTTCGTAAGCCTGCCCCGAAAGGATCGGGTGGGTGATGGCTGCCCGGACGCTCTTGGCACCTTTTTCCATTAGCATATCGGCTGCCATGCAGATCGTGCCGGCCGTATCGATCATATCGTCCACGATGATTACGTTGCGACCCTTCACGTCGCCGATGGCCGTCATTTTACCCACGACATTGGCTTTCGCACGCTCCTTGTGCGAGATGATGATCGGGGCGCTCAGGTGCTTGGCATAGGTGTTGGCCCGTTTGGCGCCGCCCATGTCGGGTGCCGCGATCGAGAGGTCCTCGATGTTCAGGCTCTTGATGTACGGTACGAAGATGCCGCTGGCATAGAGTGCATCCACCGGTACGTCGAAGAAGCCCTGGATCTGGTCCGCATGCAGGTCCATGGTCATAATGCGGTCCACGCCTGCCGCGACGAGCATGTTGGCTACCAGTTTCGCGCCGATCGGTACGCGGGGACGGTCTTTGCGGTCCTGACGCGCCCAGCCGAAGTAGGGCATCACGGCGATCACCTTGTAGGCCGATGCGCGGCGTGCGGCATCGATCATCATAAGGAGTTCCATCAGGTTGTCCAGCGGCGGGAAGGTCGATTGGATGATGAACACGGTGCAGCCGCGGATCGACTCGTTGAAGCAGGGCTGGAACTCTCCGTCGCTGAACTGTTGCACCTCCGAGTTTCCGAGCGTGGTGCCGTAGCTTGCGACGATTTTCTCCGCGAGGTACCGCGAGCCCCTGCCTGCGAAGAATTTGATTTTGTGGATAGCCATAGTATGTGATTGTGTTTTTGAATGGTGCAAAGATAGGATGTAAAGACCGAATTATCGGGTATTTCTAAAATCTTTTTTTAACATTCTGTTAAACATTTGCCGATGAAGTCCAGGATCTCTTCGCGGCCCGTCCGTTTTTCGCTCGAGGAGCGGAACATCGGAGGCAACTCCTCCCACTGTTCACCGAGCACTTGTTTGTAGCGTTCGACGCTGCGTGCGAGCTGTGCGGCCGACAGTTTGTCGGTTTTGGTAAAGACGATGCCGAAAGGGATACCCTCCCGGCCGAGCATTTCGATAAAGCGCAGGTCGATCTTCTGGGGCTCCAGTCGGGAATCGACCAGCACGAACAGGAAGTGCATCCGTTCACATCGGAGTACGTAGTCGGTGATGATTTTGGCGAACTCGTCGCGTTGGGTTTTCGATGTGCGGGCGTAACCGTAACCGGGCAGATCGACCAGATACCAACTGTCGTTGATGCGGAAATGGTTGATAAGCCGTGTCTTGCCCGGGGTGCCGGAAACTTTGGCCAGGCCGCTGCGACCTGTGAGCATATTGACCATCGACGACTTGCCGACGTTGCTGCGGCCGATGAAGGCGAACTCCGGGAGCGAGTCTTTCGGCAGTTGCGAAAGACGCTCGGAGCTGCATACGAATTGTGCCTTGTTGATCTGCATGACAAGCGGTAGCAAAAGAGGTACGGCGAGGGTGTTCCCGGGTTCGATCCGATCGTTTCGCAGGCGGCGGCAGCAATCGTCTGTCCGGCCAATTTATCTTTCTGCAAAAATAGTGGAAGGCGAACGGTAAGCCAAATCTGTCTGAACTTGTCCGGGCCACGCATCCGATTTTTTGCAAAGATAGGAAAAGTTGAGAGAAAACGGGAACTTGTTCCCGGTTTTCCGAGGTGCCTCCTATCCAAGGCTATGTCAAAGATAGTAAAAGACAAGGACAGAACCAAATTTGTTCAAGTCCCTTTTGCGCCTCCTTGCAGGGCATTATACGTAAGCGTAGCTGCCCTCCCCCTCCGAGCGTCGTTTGAGCTATGCCGAACCGTATCCTATTTTTCCAGAAAAGTGAAGTGCGGACGGTAAACCAAACGTCGTTGCCGAAGCCGACTTTTTCTTGAGAGCAGAGTTCACAGATATCTTCTGTTTCGTCCTTTTGACCGTCGGTTGTCCGAGGCTGTTCGGATCATATTCTCGTTTTGTAAAAAGATACAAAAAAAGGTGTTCGTGGTTTTCGGTCGATGTTTGTACGATCGAAAATGCGGGCATTCCGCTCTTTTGCCAAAAGGCACCCGGAAAAAAGAGGTTCGAAACTCCTGCCGGGACGTGTCTTGTGAAAATTAATTCGTACCTTTATGGCTGTTTTAGAATTTTGAGTGTTATGAAGAAAGAGTGGAACGACGTGCGTGAATTTCACGAAAAGTTCGGTCATCCGTGTCCGGATGCACCCCGTATGCTGGATAAAAAACGCTCGCTCAGCCGGGCGAAATGGATGAACGAGGAGGTTGCTGAATTTCTGGTCGCCGAGGATATCTACGAGCAGGCCGACGCGATGATCGACCTGATGTACTTCGCGCTGGGTACGATGGTCGAGATGGGACTCGAGCCGGACGAACTGTTCGAAATCGTTCAGCAGGCTAACATGGCCAAGTTGTGGCCCGACGGCAAGCCGCACTACAATCCCAAGGACGGCAAGGTCATCAAGCCCGATACGTGGGAGGACCCTGCACCGAAAATCCGGGCCTGCATCGATGCCGTGATCGCCCGTAAGGGGAAATAACCTCCGTTTCGTATCGTGTAAATATACCCTTTCGTGCCGGTAATTCGGTGCGAAAGGGTAATTTTGTTTGTCGAAGGGGTGTTTTTCCAAAAAATAATCGTAACTTCATTCATCGAAAATTAACTTTTTGTTGTCATGAAAAGACTTTTTGGAATATTGCTATGGGCGTTGTTTTGTCTGTTCGGCACACAACTGTCATTCGGACAGAACAACCGCGAGCAGGTGCTCGCATTGCAGCGGCAGGCTATTGAATTGATGGATAACGGTGATCCCGATCAGGGTATCGTGTTGCTCCGGCAGGCACTGACACTCGATCCGGACTATTGGCCTTTGACGTACGAGATGGCTTACGCCTATATGGTCAAACGGGATTATCAGAAAGCGATCAAACTCGCCAAAACACTTTATAAGTACGAGGATTGCAACGATCTGGTTTATCAGTTGGTCGGAAATTGCTACGATTATCTGAAGAATCCGAAAAAAGCCTTGAAAGTTTATGCGCAGGGGCTCAAACGCTTTCCCGATTCGGGCGCTCTTTATCTGGAGCAGGGGGTCGTTTCGGGAATGCAGGGGCATTACGACGAAGCGGTCGCTTCTTTCGAAAAAGGCATCAGCGTAGCTCCGATGTTCCCGTCGAACTATTACCGGGCGGCCCAGTTTTATGCTTATTCCACCAGCAAGGTCTGGAGCCAGATTTATGGCGAGATAATGATGAACCTGCTACCCAGCGGCGACCGGAATAAGGAGATGAGCGAGCTTTTGTTCCGTAACTATAAAACTGGCATCGTTTTTTCCACCGATTCCGTGTCGGTCGATTTTTACGAGAACCGTCCGATCGCCATAACGATCGATATGCTTCTGGCCGGGGATGTGCGGGAGCCTTACGGTGCCGTGTACGAGGCGGCGATGCAGGCTGCGGCCGGGGGCGAACGGTCCGTCGATCTGGAATCCCTGAACCGGATCCGGAGCCGGTGGATCGACGAAGGCCTGAAGAAGTTGGACGAAGGGGCGAATACGGTGCTGAAGTATGACAATCAAATCGTCGTTCCTTTTTTGGAATATCTGCGTTCGGTGCGGGATGCCGGTCATCTGGAAGCCTACAACTATTGGGTGCTCCGGGAAGGGAATAAGACTGCATTCGGCTTGTGGGTCAGCGACAACCGGCAGAAATTCAATGATTTTATGAAGTGGTTCGAACACAACAGGTTGAAAATCGCGGATGCCCCGATTCCGATATCGTACTTATAATAAATAGGGGCTGCGGTAATCGATATACCAATATATGGGGATTCGGCGGTGTGTCCGAATTTGCATATCTTTGCAGAAGATAGGATGCGCCTCGGAAAACAGGGAACAAGTTCCCGTTTTCTCTCGCCTTTC
>OHJZ01001118.1_pt1 | contig 11197 bp, 9 predicted proteins | sample 1568691 | NCBI WGS metagenome assembly OHJZ01 (sample SAMEA3879593, study PRJEB24766) | human gut metagenome | biome: human-associated habitat; feature: feces | place: USA | collected 1985/1987
TGTTTTTAATTGAAAAATTCCTATAAGTTATCAATACATTGTCCCAAAACAGGAGATTCCGGTGGAAAATACGTTGGCCGGCGTGGCCGGGAAGAAATTTATCCTGTCATACAGCTGCGGCAAGGACAGCACCCTGTGCCTGCACAAAATGCTGGAGGCGGGAGCAGAGCCTATGGCGCTGCTGGTGATGTTTAACCCCGAAGCGGGGCGCTCCTACTTTCATGGGGTGGACCCGGCGCTGCTGAGGGAGTACGGCGAGGCGCTGGAGCTGCTGCTGCATACGGAGCACAGGAAATAGGGCGGGGGAGTTTTCTGGCGGACATGAATGGTCCGGGAAAGGAGTCCATGAAACGGAAATATAAGATCGCAATGGTCCAGATGGACACCCAGAACAATAAGGAAAAGAATCTTGAGGACGCCTGTGCCTGGATCGATGAGGCGGCGGCTTCGGGGGCGGAGCTGGTGTGCTTCGGGGACATCGACATGGAGGACAACCGGGCCTGGGGCGAGGAGCGCTGCCGAAACGTGGGGCTGGAGGCGGTATACCCCCTGTGGCACCACGACCGGCAGGAGAACGTCCGGGAGGTGCTGGAGCTGGGGTATCGGTGTCTCATCAAGACGCTGGACCGCCGGGTGCTGCCCCGGCATCTGCTGGGCCGGGTCATGGACCGGGCCATGGTGGAGGAGATGACCGCCTGCGGCGTGGATGTCTGCGGCGAGAACGGGGAGTTCCACGAAGTCACGCAGGACGATCTGGAAGAGATGGTCATCGAGTCGCAGCCGGAGAGTACGAATCACCCGAAACAGGAAAAAGATGTCGATACGGATGACGACGATCGTGCCGCTGCGGTGCGGACGGATGCCGGGCAGGACGAGAACGTCGGGCAGGGCGAGCTTTCGCAGAAGGACAGGAGGCGTGACAAGGGCGACGGTCGTGAGAACGACGATGAGGATGATGACGAGGACGAAGGAGTCCGAGTTCAGACTCATTTCGAAATTTCGGCAGCTTCGGGTGCACAAAAGGAGGAGAAAAAGGCTCCACCCGTGACGATCGACCTGCTGGGAACGCTCCGGGCCAAATTCGAGTACCAGCCCGGTGAGGGCGATGCCCGCTTCCAGGTTCGCAACGCCCGCTTCGGCGTGGCCGGCGAGATCTATTCGAAACTGGCTTACTGTATGGAGATCGACCTCTCGGACGAGGGAAAGATCAAGATGGTCAATGCGTATCTGGGAACCAAACTTTATAAGGGCCTCGGTTTCACGATCGGATACATGCGTGTGCCGTTTACCATCGATGCCCACCGTTCGCCCCATACGCAGTATTTTGCGAACCGTTCGTTCATCGCCAAGCAGGTGGGCAGCGTCCGCGATGTCGGAGCCACTCTGGGCTGGAAATTCGGCGAAAAGGTTCCGATCAACCTGCAAGTCGGCATGTTCAACGGGTCGGGTATCGACGACCAGAAGGATTTTTGGACCGACAAATTCAACTATGCGGCAAAGGCGCAGTTCGGTTTTGCCGAGGGAATGAATTTCGTGGTGAGCTACCAGACGACCCGTCCGGCCGATACGCGGATTCACCTCTACGACGTGGGGTGCTCCTACCGTCTGGGCGGTTGGTTCTTCGAGGCCGAGTATCTGCGTAAGGAGTATGCCCGCAATTCGTTCGCGGGCGTGAATGCTTTCGACGGATTTTTCTGTTATGACCTGCCCTTGCGCCGTGTCTTCAAAAAGATGTCGTTCGCAGGCCGTTACGACTATATGTCCGATCACAGCAACGGCATTCCCGACGACAACGGTTTGCTGTTCGTCAATGATCTGGAGCGTCATCGCGTCACGGCAGGCATTACGTTTAGCTTCGGATTGCCTTTTATGGCCGATATCCGGCTCAACTATGAGATGTATTTTTACGACAAGGGTGTCGTCCCCAAAGTTTCCGAACACGACAAGATCGTCCTGGAATTTATGGCTCATTTTTAGCCGTTTTAAGGATTTGAGAAAAGAAAACCCCGCATTCTATATGTTGCGGGGTTTTCTTTTGCCGGTTCGGAAACATTTCGTAGCTCGTGTCGGAGAAGTCCGGAAGGGAGGGTAGAGGAGTAGGAGTAGGAGTAGGAGTAGGAGTAGGAGTAGGAGTAGGAGTAGGAGTAGGAGTGTCGGTAATCGCCCCGTTTTTTCTGTTTCGGCTTGGTTTCCGATTCCCGCTCTTGCGGCCTCTTTTTTGGCGCTCGATCGTGGGCTTGGCCCTGTTTGTCCTGTATCTTTCTGTTTTTTTGTTTTTTATCCCGAGGCTCTTTCCGAACCGGCGAATAAAAAGACGGTGTATCATAACAGGCAAACCGCTTCGTTATTATCGGTATCGCGGCTCGATTATGTACGGTCAGGACACGTTCTTCGCCGTGAACCTCGATGTCTGTTCTTACATACCTGAAAGGGGATGCGCCAAATTTCTCAATTTGACACATCCCCTTCGGGAATGAATCCTTCCTGAAATTAGTATCCCAGGGTTTTCGCAGCCGCGTAGGAAATTTTCAGGGCATTCGCGCGGCGAAGTTCCTGCTTGATCTCCGTGATACGGCCCATAGTCGTATATCGGTCGGCCTTCAGACAGATCGTCATCAAGGCACGCTCCGACTCATTGAGCTTGTCACGCTCGGCAGCTACGAACTGGCCGATATCCTGAGCGGTTTTGAAGGCATCGTTGAGCTGAATACGGGGTGCAGGACCGTACTGTTCCCGCCAAACGCCGATCGGCTCTCCGATGTGGATGTAACTTACGAGTGATTTCTTCTCCAGTTTCTGCACCTCGGTTGCTTCTGGAACTTGGTATTTTACATGTAATTCCTGATCGCGCATGGTCGTAGATACCATGAAGAAGAACAGGATCATGAAGATCACGTCCGGCAGCGAGGCGGTAGAGATCGGGGGCAAACTTTTGTTGCCTTTCTTTTTAATTACTGCCATACTACTTTTTTCCTCCTAAATCTCTGGGTTCTGCTTCCGAGATACTCATGGGAACGGCTTTGGCTACGATACCGCGCTCCGCTTCTCCGAGATCCGAGAATTTCATTTGGAATTTATTCTTCGAAACTTCGTCACGGATTTCGTTGATCGCACGCGTCAGCTCGTTCTGTACCATGATGTAGATCTGATATTGGGTATCTTTGGTCGTTTGCAGCGAGAGTACGCCTTTTCCGACCGGATAGCTCCATTTGCTGCCGTCGGGGAGCTCGAACTCCTCGACCTCTTTTTCGGGCAGGTTGGGATCGTCCATCACATTGAGGAGGAAGTCCTTCGCCCGGTCCTTCAACTGGTGGATATCGACGTACTCCTGTTCGCCGGCCCTGCCCACGAAGATATCGCCGCGGCCGTTCACCAGAACGGGCAGAAGGTTACGTATCTTCACCTTCATATCCTCGACCTTTTGATCCTCGGGGGGCATCGGCGGCAGGTTACGGGCGATACCCGTATCGACGTTCATCGTCGTAGCCACCAGGAAGAATATGAGCAGCAAGAAAGCGATGTCGGCCATTGAACCGGCATTGATCTCCTGTACTTTTCTTTTATCTATAGGCATCGTTCAAACTCTATTTGAAAGCTTTGTATATCTCTGTGAAAATAGCTGTCAGAACAGCGGCACCCAGAGCTACGTAGGTTACCAGAATGCTGGCTTCCGTGATAACGGTTTCAGGATGCGGGAAGAAGCCTCCGTTCGCGACGTCCGGAATTTCGATCGTATGTCCGCGGGCGATCAGGTAGGCTGCCGCGACGATGACGATGATCAGAAGTGTCGAAAGCAGCGTTCCTTTGATGCCTTTGGAACTGTTGACCATACCCCAAACGGCCGTGAACAGTGCTGTTGCAATACCGACTGCGATCAGGATATAACTCCAGATGAGGTTCAGGTTGATCGCCTCGTTGCTGCCGCCGGCCACCATTGCATATACGGTCAGAATCACCGTAATCAGCAGGATGACGCCCAGCAATATGTTTAATATTTTTTTCATAATAGGGAATAAAGTCTTTATAAGTGCGAATTATTTCTTGTAAGCCGTCAGGATATCCATCAGGGTGATGGACGAATCCTCCATATCGTTTACGAGCGAGTCGATCTTGGAAACGATATAGTTGTAGAACAACTGAAGAATAACCGCAGCGATAAGACCCAGCAGGGTGGTCAGCAGGGCGACCTTGATACCGCCGGCAACCAGCGTCGGAGAGATATCGCCCGCAGCCTGGATGGCGTCGAACGCCTCGATCATACCCACGACGGTACCCATAAATCCGAGCATCGGGCTAAGTGCGATGAACAGACCGATCCAGCTCAAACCCGACTCCATGCGGCCGGTCTGAACCGAACCGTAGGAAACGACGGCTTTTTCAACGCTGTCCAGACCCTGGTTGTAACGGTCCAGACCCTGATAGAAGATCGATGCCACCGGACCGCGTTTGTTGCGGCAAACTTCCTTGGCAGCTTCGATACCGCCTTTTTTCAGCGCTTCCTCGACCTGGGCGATCAGTTTCTTGGAGTTGATGGTCGAAAGGCTCAGGTAAAGCATACGCTCGATAGCTACGGCAAGACCGAATACCAAGCAGAGGAGCACCGGAAGCATCCACTCCCAACCGCCTTCGAGGAACTTCTGCATCAGCACCTGGTGCATCGGCTGGCCTTCGGCAAGCTGAGTTTCCGAAGCCGGAGTTTCGGCCGTTTCGGTCGCTGCGGTTTCTTCGACTTCTTCAACGACTGCGGTTTCCTCGGTTGCAGGCGTAGTCGTCTCCTGGGCGAAAGCATTAACAGTACCAAGCGAGAAGATGGCGACTGCTACAATCAAAAAAAGTTTTTTCATGGTTGTTTAATTAAAATTTTGATTAGTTGATCGTTTTTTCGTTTGCGTTTTTTATTTCAAAAAATGTAAATTTTTTTCATCCTGGCTTGCCCGTCACGGTTCGAATCCGATCTTTGCCGGCTTTTTCAGCGATCCGACTGCCGATTCGAAAAATCGTCCCGATTTCTCATTTCGACAGCAATATTCTTTGTAATAAATTGAAAAATAACGTATTACCTCCTCATGAACAGGTCGTGTACCTTTGCCTGGCGTCCTGTCGATGCGATTTTTAGCTCCGAAATATACAAATTTATTTTCGTACGCACAATGTTTTAGTCGGTAAATTCTCCTTTGAGGGGCGTGCGGAGCAGGTCGAGCGTTTGCTCGCGGGGCAACTCGAGCCCGAGGACGTACATCAGTTTGGCGACGGCCGCCTTGGTGGTCATGTCATGGCCGCAGAGCACGCCGATCCGTTGCAGGCGGAGTCCCGTTTCGTAGAGTTCCATCATGACCCGACCGCCCCGGCACTGCGTGACGTTGAGGACGATCAGTCCCCGGTCGATCGCCTCTTCGAGTACGCGGATGAACCATTCGCAGGTCGGGGCGTTTCCTGCGCCGAAGGTTTCGAGCACGACGCCCCGGAGTCCCTCGGCCGAGAGCATCGCGCGCAGGGTCCGTTCCTCGATGCCGGGGAAGAGCTTGACGACGGCGATACCTCCGCTCAGGCGGGCGGCGATGTGCAGGGGTTCGTCGTAGCGCTCCGGCTGGAGAATGTATTCGGTGTGGTAGGTGATATTGACGCCCACGTCGGCCAGGGCCGGATAGTTGTACGACCAGAAGGCGCTCAGGTCTTCCGAACTGCGTTTGGTCGTGCGGTTGGCGCGGAACAGACAGTTCTGGAAATAGAGCGACACTTCGGGAACGGCGGGGCGGCCGTCGATGCGGGCCGAAGCGATTTCGATGGCCGTCATCAGGTTTTCGCGCCCGTCGGTGCGCAGCACGCCGATCGGAATCTGGCTGCCGGTGAAGACGACGGGTTTGGCCAGGTTTTCGAGCAGGAAGCTCAGGGCCGAAGCGGTGTAGGACATCGTGTCGGTGCCGTGCAGCACGACGAACCCGTCGTAGCGGGCGTAGTTGTCGCGGATGATCGCCGCCAGGTCGAGCCAGTTGCGGGGGCTGACGTTCGACGAGTCGATCACGGGGTCCATCGTGAATACCTCGATGCCGATGTTCAGGCTTTGGAGGGTCGGGAACTCCTCGAAGATGCCGCTGAAGTCGAACGGTACGAGGGCGCCGGTCGTCGGGTCGGGCTTCATGCCGATCGTGCCGCCGGTATAGATAATCAGGATCGAAGGTTTCATATCGATTCGGTAGGGCTTGAATGGTCGTTTGTCGTCTGTCGCGCCGCGTCGAAGCCGAACATCCGCCGGGCGTTGCGGGTCGTGGCTGCCGCTACCTCTTCGGGTGTCGTGCCTTTCAGCGCTGCGATTTTGTTGCAAATATAAGGAATATATCCGGATTCGTTTCGCTGGCCGCGATAGGGAACCGGCGTCAGGTAGGGACAGTCGGTTTCGAGCACCAGGTCGTCGAGCTCCATTTCGCGTACGGTATCGGCCAGCCGGCTCTTTTTGAAGGTCACCACACCGCCGATGCCGAACAGGAAGTCGCCGCACTCCTTCAACTGCCGGTAGGTGTCGGCGTCTTCGGCGAAGGCGTGGAAAACACCCCGCAGGCGCAGCCCTTTTTCGCGGGCGGCCTTCGTTTCCGTTTCGACAGTGCGGCACATATCTTTCCAGGCCGCCCGCGTATGGATGGCGACGGGAAGGTCATAGGTCGCGGCCAGGCGGCACTGTTTCGTGAATGCCTCGAGCTGTTCGGCCTTGAAGCGGTCGTCCCAGTAGTAGTCGAGTCCGATTTCGCCCACGGCGCAGAATCGTCCGACGCCTTCGGGTGGCGAGCAGAGGTAGCGTTCGACCAACGCCAGCTCTTCCCGCCAACGGGGATTGTCGTTGATGGAGGTCGGGTGCAGCCCCATCATCGGGGTGCAGTGGTCCGGATAGCGGCGCACGGTGTCGAAGAGGCGCCCGTGGCTCTCGGAGTCGATCGCCGGCAGCAGCAGCCGCTCCACCCCGGCTTCGCGGGCGCGGCGGATCGCCTCGTCGCGGTCGGCGTCGAACTCTTCGGCGTAGATATGCGAGTGGGTGTCGATCAGATAATTCAATGTTTCGGAAATTTTGTCTTAAAATATTTTGTTTATAGAGTTGGTGTCTCGTTGTTCTGATTCGGTGGGTATATTATTTAATTCGGATTTTTTTGCTTTTATTTCATCAATAATGTTGTTTATTTCCTGAATTGAATCTACATCTTTACTCAACAAGTAGTGAGTTGTACTTGATGTACTGCCATATCCGTTTCCGCTGCTTCCAGATACTTTTACATATGCTTGCTCGAATTTCCAACCCAATGCGGACATAATGTTAAGTGCTTCCACCCGGGAATAGAAGATTTCAGCTTTTTCATTCGTTTTCGAGTCTGATATCTTTCTTTTTATTGCGTTCTTGCCCGTAATCGAGGTATATTCGAGTTTTTTTCTGACTTACGATTTGTTCAATAATTTCACAGAAAATTTTGTTTTGTGCAAAAGTGAAACTGATTGGGCTGATAGTAAATAAAAGAAATAAGATGACGAATTGTTTCATAGGATTGGGATAGTGTATTTTGTATTTATTTTTTATTAGCGTAGTTTCATATATCGGTTCCCCGGAAGCTGCCGGACGGCTCCGGCCATTTCGAGTCCCAGCAGCAGGGCCGAAAGTTCGCCGAATCCGAGCCCCGAGAGTTCGCAAAGCTCTTCTGCGGATATCGGGTCGTCGGTGCGGAAGCAGCCCAGCAGCCCCTCTTCGTCGCGCGTGAGTGCTGCGGGAGCCGCTGTCGGCCGGTCGATCAGATCGCCGGGGCGGTTCTGGTCCCACATCATTTCCCGCACGATATCTTCGCCCGTGCATACCATTTGGGCACGCTGGGTCCGAATCAGCAGATTGGCTCCGGCCGAGGCGAAGTCCGTCGCGCGTCCAGGGACGGCCATCAGCGTGCGGTTGTAGCCGTCCGCCAGCCGTGCCGTATCCATCGACCCGCCTTCGACGGGCGATTCTACGACGACCGTACCGCCGCTTATGCCTGCCAGCAGACGGTTGCGGGAGTGGTAAAAGTTGCCGTTCTGCCTGGTTTGGGAGTGCAGCTCCGAAACGACGGCTCCGCCGTGTTCGATCATATCCCGGGCGACGGCCGTGTGCTGTGCGGGCGTGATGCCGGGAAGGGCCGAGGCGATGATGCCGACGGTCGGCATGCCGAAAGCGAGCGCCGCACGGTGACAGGCCGTATCGATGCCGAAGGCCAGGCCGCTCACGATCACCGTATCCGCCACCCGGTCTGCCAGTTCGCCGATCAGCCGGTCGGCCATCTGTTGCCCGTACGGAGTCATCCGACGCGTGCCGACCATCGTAAGCGTCGTCTTGCCGAGCGCTTCCGGGGAACCCAGAACATACAGCACATGCGGGTAGTCGGCGGTTTCGCGCAGCAGGGCCGGGTATTGTGCGTCGGTGGAGGCGATGATCTCGATCCCGTGTTTGCGGCAATGTTTGACTTCGCGCTCTGCGTCTGCGAACGCTTTCTTTTGGAGGATCGCCCGCGCGAGTTCCGGTCGGAGTCGGGCTTTTTCGATGAGTTCGTCGGCCGAAGCGGAGAAAACCGCCTCTGCCGAACCGAATACGTCGAGCAGATGGACCGCCCCTTTCGGGCCTATTCCCGGCGTGAGGGTAAGGGCTATGTCTGGAATTTCGCGCTTCATTTTCCGTATCCGGCAATCCCCGAATGAGTTCGGCTCCGCCTCTTTTGGGCGAAACCGTAGGTTCCGGACCCGCTTCGGGGCTTCGGTTAGCGGTTGTAAAGATAGGTTTTTGCCGATAAAAATGCAAAGTTGCCCGGAAGTTTTGCAGAAAAGAGAAATCTTCGTATATTTGCAAACCCGATCCAGGGAATCAGGGTCTGATGGCCGAGTGGCTAGGCAAAGGTCTGCAAAACCTTGTACAGCGGTTCGAATCCGCTTCAGACCTCACTAAAACACCGTTGTATATCGCTACAACGGTGTTTTGTTTTTAGTTTGTCATATATTTGTTATGCAATGTATTAATCTCTTCCAAAAATACAAGCTTCCAATTCTTGATATACCATAGTTTCAGGCGAGATGTATTTAGATAATTCTATTTTGAATTTATCGGCATTGATGCTTGTCGTAATATTGCAAAAATTCTTTATTCGGCCTGTTGCATCTTTCAAATTCTGGTTTATAACATCAGAAACAAATTCATCATAACATTGTTCATCGAATGTTTTCCCATTACAAGAGCAATATTTTTTTAATATCTCCTTGTCATATAGATAGTTCTCTATTTCCCATCGCCTCATTACCCGGTGGTTTTGGGGATTTAGGCGAAGATACTCTTGTCGATCATTTTCCGTATTAGGTTTGCCTGATGACATATCACGATCTTTGAATACCCATATTTCAACTTCAGGAAAAACCTTTGACAAAATAGATAACGCAACTTCACTCCGTTGATCCAACTCAGTATTTCCACCGCTGGAAACGAATAGAGTGTCTGGATAATTTTCCCCGAAAATATTATTAAAAACCTGTGCATCCATTCCTTTTTCAGCTCCACCTATGCCGGGTTTGTGAAACCCTTCGCAATAGATAATACGTTTAGGACTTACTAGTTGAGTAAGATCATCTAATGCCGTTTCGAAGATTGCTTGCCAGTTTGCCCTGCTTTTTACCATGGGAGTCAAAACTTGTGGCTCTGATGCCCATGGGGTATTTTCTTTGAATGCAATAATTTGACATTCACTTGCCAACTCTTCTTGCAGTGCCCGGAGATAGCCAATGCTGTGAGTGGCAACCCAAATCTGACAATTTTCACCAATCATTTTGTTAATTTCTATCAACAACTTTCTTTGAATTGATGGGTTGATATGTAACTCCGGTTCATCGATCAAGAAGATCGTATCATTATATTCTTCTTGCCTTATGTATAGATCTAATAAAATGTCTACAACTTCTTTTTCTCCGGCTGATAATACATTGTATTCGAAAGACTTTGTATAGTCAGGTTTGGTAAAAAACAAAGTGCCTTGGTTATTTTCAATATCTCCTAAACTTTCGATTTTAATATCTAGGCAATTTGTGAGAGATTGGTTAAGATCTCCGACGATTTTTCTTTTTGCTTCACTTGGTCTGCAATCTGTTGAGTGTAAATATTTATTGTACAAGATGTGGATTCTGCGATAATTTTGCTCCATCTTATCATCCAAATCCGAAGAAGCAGTTGCACCGTAGTTATTATCCTTTATGTCAGAAACTGCTTGCGATACTGTTACTTTCAAATTACCGTTATAGCGGTATGGACTTCTGAACGCAAACATGGTATTTGCTTCTCCGCGTGAGCGCTTCTGTTCAAAAATATGAGGATAATCACCCTCAATAAATTCAATGTTAATATTTTCGAAGGAATTATAATTAGGGTCTTGGCTTAATGAGTGATAACGATAATCTTTACCTCCTTTATCTCCGATAGAATAACCATGGAAGAAGCCTTTATATAACATCCCGTCCAATACACTACTCTTTCCACAACCGTTAGGTCCGACAAGAGCAACAATACGTTTTGGTGCGTCCCCTAGGTTGATAGTTAAATCTTTAAACCGCTTGTAATCTTTAAGTTGTATTTTTTTGATTCTCATAGTTTCTCCAGTTTCAAAAATTATAAAAGTAGGGATTTCATGTAGGTTTCTACAAAGATAGTTAATTTAGCGCTTCACTATTTATTAAACATGGGAATATTCAAATCCAAGTAATTATATTTGGAATTTCTTACTATCTTTGCCCCTGCGAACAATACGTTAAAAACAACTTTTACAATGGAGCTTAATAAAGCCGCCACATTAATCAGTATGTGCAGAGCCGTTGGGGAGCAATCCCGCGAACGACACTTTATTGAGCCTGTAAAAGGGGGATGTATTGTTCGCAGCTGCACATTCTTTTTTATTTTATGCGAACAATACATCCCGTCCGTACTCCGGTACAGACATGCCGTAAGGCCAGTCGCAGGCGGTTTCCGCCGTGCAATCTTTTTATTCGTTTCCATTTTCACCCGCCGGATTAGCAAGTAATTGCTAATCAACTTGCTATTCTCTTTGTTGTGCCCTGCGCACGATAAGGACGGCTATGCTATTGTCAAATCCGTAATACTTAACAATATGGAAACGAATCAAAACCCCGTGCAGGAACAGCCTGCGCAACCCCAAACCCCCGAAAA
>OHJZ01001119.1_pt1 | contig 11186 bp, 10 predicted proteins | sample 1568691 | NCBI WGS metagenome assembly OHJZ01 (sample SAMEA3879593, study PRJEB24766) | human gut metagenome | biome: human-associated habitat; feature: feces | place: USA | collected 1985/1987
TAACAGTACCTCTTTATAAAATTTTTATTTGCCGGCGACACAGCAGCGGGAAAACGGTACTCCCGAGTGGGCATACTCCCAGCCCCGTATCGCGGTAACAGGGCTAGTATAACAGAAACCAACGTAAAAAGCAAGAAAAATTTTTACAGATCCGCAAAAATAAGGATGTTGTTTTCCCGTCAAATCATGTTATAATCTGTCTATTGTAATAAAGAGGTAGATCGAATGACACATTGCTTTTCCCGCCGCAGCTTCCTCAAGGGAAGCGCAGCCGCCGCAGCGGTTCTTTCAAGCCCGCTCCTCCCGGCTGATGCGGCTTCTTCTGAAACCGAAAACGGCCTGTTCTCCCCTGTCTCTCCTCTCTGCCAGACCCAGTACGGTCCGGTGAAGGGCAGAGAGGGCGAAAACGGCCTGCTCTGCTGGTACGGCATCCCCTACGGCGCTGCGCCCACGGGCGAAAGCCGCTGGACAGCGCCGCAGGAGCCCGCCCGCTGGCACGCAGTGCGGGACTGCACCAGCCCCGCCCCGGCGGCCTACCAGTACACCACCTTTCCCCTCGGCACCGAGGACTGCCTGACGCTGGACATTTATTCCTCCGCCGAGGCCAAAAAGCGGCCCGTCCTCGTCTATCTGCACGGCAGCGCCGCCACAGGCTCATCTCTCGAGCTGCCCGGCAGCGAACTCGTGCGGGACGCGGGCTGCGTCTTTGTCGCGCTCAACTACCGGCTGGGGCTGTTCGGGTGGAACTGCCTGCCCGCTCTTACTGCAGACCCGGACGCCACCGGAAACTTTGCCCTGCTGGACATCGCCCGGGCGCTGGACTGGGTGCGGGACAACATCCGCCGCTTCGGCGGCGACGCCGACAACATCACCCTCTGCGGCTTCTCTGACGGCGGGCGGATGGCAGCGGCCCTTGCGGGCAGCCCGCTCTTCCGTGGGCGCTTCCAGAAGGCCGTCGCCATCTCCGGCGGGCTGTCCCTCGCCGACCCGGACGCCGCCGCCCAGAAGCTGGCCGAAAATTTCGCGCCGCTGGCCGTGGAAGACGGGCGGTTCGCTGACACAGCTTCCGCCGCCGAATGGCTGCTGACGCCGGGGGCGGACGTCCGGGAATGGCTCTGCGGCCTCGAACCGGCCCGCATTGCGGCCCTCGGCAAACCAGCCATCCTTTACGCAGACGATGTGGTGCTCTCCCGGGGCGCACGGAGTGCTGTCCCCCTCCTGCTGCTCAGCAGCGCCACCGAATTCAGCGGCTTTGTCCGGGACGACCTGCGGCCCGCTTCCAGCGCGGCCTGGGCCTATGCCGTAAAATACGGCTCAGCCCTCTGCCGCTGGAGCAGCACCGAAGCCGTCGCCGAAGCGCTGGGCGGCAGTGCTCCGGTCTGGCTTGGCCTCATCGACTACGGCGGAGCCGACAGTCAGACGACTATCCCGGGCCTCGGCTCCTTCCACGGCCTGCCGCTGGCGCTCTTCTCGTCCGAAAGCAGCTATTCTGCCTGTGCTGATCTGTCTTCGGCAGGTGCGCAGGCCCTTTCGGCCCGGCTGAAGCAGGCGCTTGCCGGCTTCATGACCAGCGGTTCCCCGGGCTGGGACGCCTGGACGCCGCAAGACCGCGCTGCCCTCCACTTCGATGCCGACAGCGAAACAGTCTGCATCACCCTCAACTCCTACCCGGATACTCAGGAAAGTATCCGCGCCGCCATGGCCGCAGACACGTCCCTCTCCGCCGCCGAAAAGGAAACGGTGGAGCACCTCTATTTTTCCGGTCTCTCCTTCTGACGAAGCAAAAACGCACCTCACCTGTAGCTTTCATCGGTGAGGTGCGTTCTTGTTTTATTCAGCGGCTGATGCCGCCCACAGCCTTTTTGATCTCGGCTTTGTTCTGATACATCGCAGCATCGGCCTCCATGAACAGCTCGTCCGCCGTCATGGTGCGGCCTGCCTGCATGGCATAGCCCACTGCGATGGAGACGGGATACTCTTCCTTCGCATCCCACTCCGCGCACAGCCGCCGGAGCGTTTCGACTGCTGCCTTCACAGCGTCCTCATCCGTCGCAACCGCAATGACCGCGAACTCGTCGCCGCCAATGCGGAAGCAGTCCTCGGCCCGATAAAAGGCCTCCCGGATGCAGCGGGCCGCACAGCAGAGCAGTTCGTCACCGGCACGGTGGCCGTATTGGTCGTTGGTCTGCTTGAGCCAGTTGACGTCCATAACGATGTAGGTCCAGTCCGTGCGCTCGGGCCAGCGGGACTTCATATACTTGAAGGCCGTATAGTTGAAAAGCCCGGTCAGCGAGTCGGCGTAGGCCAGCTTCTTGTAGTTTTCCAGCTGGGCCTGTTCGTTGATGGCCTGCCGGATGCGGTGGAGCACGATGCGGCCCAGCATCACCAGAAATCCCAGCAGACCGGCGCAGTAGCACACGGCGTAAGTCCGGCCCCGGTAGCCGCTGTAGAAGGTCGCCAGCGCAAGCAGAGTACCCGCTGCCAGCACGCCGAAAGCCAGCAGGATGTTCCTCACCTCGCCGCTGTGGTTCTTTTTATAGGAGACCACGAGGGTATGGAATGCTGCCAGAATGCTGGCAATGACGGTGATATGAATGGGCATGAGCAGCCACAACATGGGCTGTCCGGCCAGCAGCCAACCCGCAGCGTCTGCTGCCAGCAGTACCAGCGCAGCCATCTGCGGGAGGCGGATGAGCCAGCCATCATTCTTTACGGTGCAGCGGATGAATTCCAGCGTGAAGGGCACTGTGAGGCTGAAGGTGACCAGTGAGACGAACACGACGAGATTCGCCCTGTCCGTCACCAGTGCCAGCAGCTCGGAATCGGTCAGCGCCCAGATGCCGACGTCCAGCATCAGCCCGATCATCACCCGGGTCTGATGGCAGACCTCCGGCGTGAAGATGCTGCGCATCGTCACCATCAGAACGCCAAGCTCCACGGCGCAGAGGACGCAGAGCAGAAAGAACGCCAGTGCATAAAAGCTGCGCCTGAAGTAATAGCCGCTCAGTTTCGTCTGGGTGGCCAGCACCGGCTCGCTGCTCAGCATCGCGCTGAGGGCCGACGGCTCCGCACAGCGGAGCACCAGCGTCTTTCCGGCCGCGCCCTCCGGCAGAGCAGCAAAGAGCCGCATCTCTGCCGGGCCGCTGCCCGGGTCGTAGGTATAGAACGCCGTCTCCTGACCGTCCGCCGCCCGCAGCCCGAGGCTGAACTTCTGCTTCGTGCTGCGGATGCTCAGCATCAGGCTTTCCCCCATGCTTTCCGGAATGTCATACACGGCCTGCCGGTCTGTTTCCAGCGTCCAGCTGTCGTTCAGTTCCTGCAGACTGCCCTGCACCAGTGTGCGGTGGGGGTCTTCCTGCACACGGCAGGAGTCCGCCACCCCCAGAAGGACCAGCACCGCCACCAGCCAGATCAGGATGCGCAGGCACCATTTCTGTTTTGTTTTTTTCATAAAGCTCGCTCCGCAAAGTATTCCTGCGCGCGCTGGGCTGCGTGGTCGATGCACTCGCGCAGCTCATCCAGCGTGTCGAACTTTTTGCTGGGGCTGAGGTAGGCGTGGAACTCCACCACCGGGTCGGTGCCGTAAAGGTCGCCGGTAAAGCCCGGGATGAAGGTCTCGCAGGTCACCTTGCTCTCGTCGCTGTTGACGGTGGGCCGGGTGCCAAGGCCGGTGGCCGAGGGGTACCACCTGTCTCCTATTCTGGTGCGGGTGATATAGATGCCGTACCGGGGCAGCTGGAAGCCCTGCGGGTAGAGCTGATTGATGGTCGGCACCCCCAGCGTCCGGCCAAGGCCCGCCCCGTGATGCACCGTGAAGCGGATGGCGTAGGGCATCCCCAGCATGGCATTGGCTGCCGGGATGTCACCGCCTTCCAGCGCGGTGCGGATGCGGGTGGAGGAAACAGGCTTCTCCTCAAACTGTGCCATCGGCAGGACGACGACCTCCACGCCCAGCGGCGCGCAGAGCTGACGCAGCAGCTCCGGTGTGCCTGCCGCCCTGGCCCCGAAGGTGAAGTTCTCGCCGCAGAACAGCGCCCGGGCGTTGCAGTCCCGGATGATGCCCAGCACGAACTGCTCCGGCGTCATGGCCTTGATCTCCTCGAAATCGGGGCAGAGATAGTGCTCCACGCCGAGGCTGGCGATGAGGGCGTGCTTGTCCTCGGTGGAGAGCAGGCGCTTGCCCTTCATCTTGTTTTCGGTGGGCAGGCGGAAGGTGAACACCGCCGGTGCCGCGCCGTGGGCCCTGGCCCACTCCACTGCGCCATTGATGACCGCGCGGTGGCCGATGTGGATGCCGTCAAAAAAGCCCATTGCCACAGCAGAGCCGTGGGCACCGCCCAGCGCAAGCGGCGCAAGCTGTGAATAGATCTGCATGAATGTTCTTTAATTCCTCTCTACAAAGAGTTTTTCGACCTTGAGCACACCGCCGGTGATGTTCGCAAGACCCAGGAACTGACCTTCGGCATTGCGGACACGGTAACGGCCATCTGCCGCCGGGTAGCGGCTGGTGGGGCAGCCGTTGTACAGGTGCTGCTCCACCCTCGGCTCTGCCACCAGCAGAGGCAGGCTCTCGAACACGCTCTCCACCGGCAGCATCAAAGCCTGCAGTGCCTCGGGGCCTGCGTCCTTTGCCGCCTGTATCTCTTCCAGCGTGTGGGCGTCGGCCTCGGTGTAGACACCCGCCGTCGTGCGGCGCAGAGCGCTCATGGTGCCTTTCTGGCCCATAGCGGCGGCAATGTCCTCCAACAGGGTGCGGATATACGTCCCCTTGGAGCAGCGGACGGTGAGGACGTATTCGTTCTCCGCCGGGCTGCCGCCGTACCGGATGTTCAGGATCTCGATGGGGCGGGCCTTCCGCTCCACCGTGACGCCCTCGCGGGCCAGCTTATAGAGGGGCTGGCCGTTGATCTTGACCGCCGAGTACATGGGCGGCGTCTGCATCTGGGGGCCGAGGAACCGGGGCAGAACGGCCAGCAGTTCCTTCTCCCCTGCCGTCACCGGAGCTGTTTCCAGCACGGTGCCGGTGATGTCGCCGGTGTCGGTCTGCATCCCCAGCCGCAGCCGGGCGCAGTAGGTCTTGGTGTGGTCGAGCTGAAGGTCCACGGCCTTGCTGGCCCCGCCGCAGAACACCGGCAGAACGCCGGTGGCCATGGGGTCCAGCGTACCGCTGTGGCCCAGCTTGCGGGTGCCAAGGATGCCGCGCAGCTTGGCGATGACGTCAAAGCTGGTCCACTCCATCGGCTTATCTACGATAAGGATGCCCTGCATCAGCTTTCCTCCTGCGTCTCGGGGCGGTCGAGTTCCGCCTCCACTTCGGCCAGAATGGCGCTCTTGGCGTTGTCGAGGTTGCCCAGCAGCTCACAGCCCGCTGCGCGGGTGTGGCCGCCGCCGCCCAGACGCCGTGCGATGGCACAGGCGTCCACGCCCTTGGCGGCGCGCACGCTGATGCGGTAGCTGCCGCCGGGCTGCTGACGGAGCAGCAGGCCCACTTTGACCCCCTCGATGCTGATGGGCAGGCTGGTCAGCTCTTCCAGGTCAGCCGGGTCCACGCCGCTCTGCTCGATCTCGTCCCGGGTCAGATACATCAGGGCGCAGCGGCCCTCAAGATGATATTCCAGATGGTTGCGGGCGATACGCTCCGCCTCCATCCGCTCCCGGGGCTTGGTGTCGAAGAGCAGGGTGTTCAGCTCCTCCACCTGCGCACCGGCCAGAATGAGCTTTGCCGCCACGATGTGGGTGTTGGCAGTGGTGGAAGAGAACCGGAAGCAGCCGGTGTCCGTAGCGAGGCCGGTGTAGAGGCAGTTGGCGATGAGGGGGGTGATCTCCACGCCCATCTCGCTGATGACCTCATACAGAAGCTCTGCCGCTGCGGCCGCGTTGCCGTCCAGCAGGGTGAAATCCGCATAGCCGCTGTTGCCCGCGTGGTGGTCGATGCAGAGATCGATATGGCGGGTATACTGCGGCATGCCGTTGTTTTCGCCAAAGAGCTGCACGCTGGCAACATCCACGGCCACAACGGTCTTGGGCTCAAACTCGCCCCGGAACGGCACCGGTGCGGTAAAGCTGTAGCGGGAAGGCACTGCATCGGAGCAGAGGACGGCTGCCGTCTTGCCCAGCGCCTTGAGCGCGTGGCAGAGGGCGCTGCCGCAGCCGATGGTGTCGCCGTCCGGGTTTTTATGACACAGGATCAGAATGTTGTCCGCAGCACAGAGGCGCTCCGCCATCTGCTGCACATTGAGCTGTTCTGTCATTTGATGGTTCCATCCTTTCCGCAGCGCTGGATTTATTCCTCGGTCTCGGCGGGCTGGGAGTCCTCCGCGTCGCCGTTCACATTCAGCGTGCGGAGCAGCTCGTTGATGTGGGCTGCATAGGCGGCACCGTCGTCCTCCACAAAGATGAAGCGGGGTGCCTTGCGGATGTGCATTTTCTTGCTCACTTCGGTGCGCACATGGCCTGCGGCGCGGTTCAGGGCCTCGATGGCGGGCTTGGGGCCGTCCTCACGGCCCATCACGCTCACATAGACCTTCGCCACGTCCAGGTCGGGCGTCACATCCAGCCGGGTGACGGTCAGCAGACCGCCCTCCAGCCGCGGGTCTTTCAGCCGTCCGATGATGGCGATGAGCTCACGCTTCATGTCCTGCGCCAGACGGCCCATATTTTTCTGAGACATAGTTTCTCCTCTGAAAAGCCTGTTATCACCGCCCGGGGGCGGTGATAACAGCAGCTTCAACTCTTAGTCGCGGTATTCTTCCATCTTGAAGGCCTCGTAGACGTCGCCTTCCTTGACGTCGGCAAACTTTGCCAGAGTGACGCCGCACTCGTAGCCCTCGGCCACTTCCTTGGCGTCGTCCTTGAAGCGCTTCAGAGATGCGATCTCGTCCTCTGTGATGACGATGCCGTCACGGACGACACGCACCTTGCTGTCGCGGGTGATCTTGCCGTTGGTGACACGGCAGCCTGCGACGGTGCCGACGTTGGAGATCTTGTAGACCTGACGGACCTGCAGCTCGCCCAGAGACACCTCGCGGAACTTGGGAGCCAGCATACCCTTCATAGCGTCGGTGACGTCGTTGATGGCGTCATAGATGACGCGGTACATACGCATCTCGACCTTGGTGGCAGCGGCCTCTTCCTTCGCCACGTTGTCGGGGCGGACGTTGAAGCCGATGATGATGGCGTTGGATGCGTCGGCCAGGTCAACGTCGGACTTGCTGATGGCACCGACACCGGCGTGGATGACGCGGACGCGGACCTCGTCGTTGGAGATCTTCTCGAGGCTCTGCTTGACAGCCTCGGCGGAGCCCTGCACGTCAGCCTTGACGACGATGGCCAGCTCCTTCATATCGTTCTGAGCCATCTGGCTGAACAGGTTATCCAGCGTGACCTTCTGGAAGGCGGAGAACTGCTTCTCCTTGGCGGCAGCGATGCGCTGCTCGGCCAGCTCACGGGCCAGACGCTCGTCCTCGACGGCCTCGAACAGGTCGCCGGCCTCAGGCACAGCGGTCAGACCGGTGATCTCCACAGGGGTGGAGGGGCCGGCGTCGTTCAGCAGAATGCCCTTGTCGCTGCGCATGGTACGCACACGGCCCACGGCGGTACCGGCGATGATGACGTCGCCGGAGTGGAGGGTGCCGTTCTGCACCAGAATGGTGGCGATGGGGCCCTGGCCCTTGTCCAGACGAGCCTCGACAACAGCGCCCTTGGCACGGCGGTTGGGGTTGGCCTTCAGCTCCATGACCTCGGCTTCCAGCGCGATGCGCTCCAGCAGGTCGTTGATGCCCATGCCGGTCAGAGCAGAGACGGGGATGCAGGCGACGTCGCCGCCCCAGTCCTCGGTGATAATGCCGTACTTGGTCAGGCCCTCCATCACGCGCTCGGGGTTGGCGGTGGGCTTATCCATCTTGTTCATGGCCACGATGAGCTTGACGTTGGCGGCCTTGGCGTGGTTGATGGACTCGACCGTCTGGGGCATGATGCCGTCATCGGCGGCGACGACCAGAACTGCAATATCGGTCATGTTGGCACCGCGGGCGCGCATGGAGGTGAACGCCTCGTGGCCCGGGGTATCCAGGAAGGTGATGAGGCTGTCGTTGACCTTGACCTGATATGCACCGATGGCCTGGGTGATGCCGCCGGCCTCGCCTGCGGTGACGTTGGTCTTGCGGATAGCGTCCAGGATACTGGTCTTGCCGTGGTCAACGTGGCCCATGACGCAGACGACCGGGGGACGGGTGACGAGATCGTCCTGAGAATCCTCCTCCTGGGTGAACAGGCGCTCCTCGATGGTGACGTGGACTTCCTTCTCGACCTTGGCGTGGAACTCCTCGGCCACCAGAGCGGCGGTATCGAAATCGATGACGTCGTTGATGGCGTGCATCTCGCCCATCTGCATGAACTTGGCGATGACCTTGCCGGCCTGCTGCTTCAGGCGGGCAGCCAGCTCACCGACGGTGATCTCATCGGGGATGAGGACCTTCAGCTGTGCATTGCGGGCCTTTTCCAGCTGGATGCGCTGCAGACGCTCGAACTCGGTCTCACGCTTGCCCTTCTGGAACTGCTGGCGCTGGCGCTGGCCGCGCTGGGTGAACTTCTGCTTGTTGCCCTGGGGGGTCGGCTTGCGGCGGTTCTCGGTGTTTTTGGTGGAAGCCAGGTCGTCGTAACGGGCATCAAAGCGATCCACGTTCATGTCCACCGTGCGGGTGTCCACGGTGACCTGATCCCGGCGCACCGACACAGACTGAGCCGGCTCTGCAGAAGCCTTTGCGCCGGTCTGGCGTGCCAGCTCGCTGAGCGAAACGGTCTTTTCCTCCCGTTTCTTATGGGGCTCGGCCTTCTTCTCCTGGCGCTTGGGCTGATTTTTATCCTCAGCAGGCTTATCTGCCTTGGCCTGGGGTGCAGCCTGCTTCTTGGCGGCAGGCTTCTGCTCAGCCTTGGGGGCCTTGCCGCTGGACAGGTAATCGTCCAGGCTCAGCTCTGCATTGTCCCGGCTGAACTTCTCCATCAGGTAATTCAGCTCGTTCTCTTCCAGGTTGGAGCTGCTCTTCTTGCCCTGGGCGCCCATGGCAGCCAGCTCATCCAGCACCTTCTTGGTGGGCATCTTCAGGTCCTTTGCAAAATCACTCACTCTATATTTTACGGTCATTCGCTCATATCCTCCTCTTGTTCCGTTGCTCCGCAGGCCGCCAGGCGGTCAAAGCAGAGCTTTGCGAGGTTGCGGTCGGTCACGGCGTACACCGCCACGGCCCGGTGGGTGATATCCGCCAGCTGCTGCTGTGTCAGCGGCATCTGGAACACGTCCACCAGTTCTTCCACGGCATAACGCAGCCGCTGTGCGGTCTTGGGGCTGATATCGGACGCCGTCATCACGATCCAGGCCTTGCCCTTGACAACGGCCTCCTCTACGGCATCAAAGCCCATGGTCAATGCACCGGCCTTGCGGCACAGGCTGACCGCCTGGTACAATGCCCGCTCCGGGGACAATGCGGGTTTCTGCGGCTGCTGTTTAGCCATGCTGGGCCCCCTCTCCTGCGCTGGCCAGCTCTGCTGCCAGCGCATCATATACTTCGGCGGGCACCGGCTGCTCAAAGCAGCGCTCCAGCGCCTTTTTCTTTTTTGCCTTTGTCAGGCAGTCCGGGCTTGGGCAGAGGTATGCCCCGCGGCCGGGCTTTTTACCCACCAGGTCGATGCTGATCTCCCCCGTAGGGGCACGCACCACCCGCACCAGCTCCTTTTTGGGGCGGCTGGTCATGCATCCAATGCACTGCCGGGCCGGGATCTTCTTTTGTGCCATCCGGTTTCCCTCCTTCAGCGATGGTCCTCTGGGCGGATTTACTGCTCAGCGGCAGGCTGTGCGGCGGGCTCTTCCTCACCGTAGTAGCCGCTCTCGGGACGGATGTCGATGTTGTAACCGGTCAGGCGGGCGCACAGGCGGGCGTTCTGACCCTTATTGCCAATGGCCAGGCTCAGCTGCTGATCCGGCACAGTGACACGGCAGGAACGGGTCTCGCCAGGCAGCAGCTCCACCTTGACCACCTTGGCCGGGCTGAGGGCTGCGGAGATGAACTCTGCGACATCCTCGCTCCACTTGACGATATCGATCTTCTCGCCGCCCAGCTTTTCCACCACAGCAGCCACACGGTCGCCGTGGGGGCCGATGCAGGCAGAAACAGGGTTGACGTTGGGGTCCTTGGACCAAACGGCCATCTTGGTACGGGCGCCGGCTTCGCGGCTGATGGCCTTGACTTCCACCGTGCCGTCAAAGATCTCCGGCACTTCCAGCTCGAACAGGCGCTTGACCAGGCCCGGATGCGTCCGGCTGATGAGCACCTGCGGGCCGCGCGTGCTGTTGCGCACCTCGACCACGTAGACCTTGATGCGGTCGCCCTCATGCAGCACCTCGCCGCGGATGCACTCCGCCGGGGCGAGCATGGCCTCGGTATAGTCCGAGTTGGAGCTGATCTTCAAAAACGCGCAGCCGGTGCGCGGGTCGATCTTATTGACGACGCCGGTGAGGATCTCATGCTCCTTGGAGTTGAACTCCTCGTAGATCATGCCGCGCTCCGCCTCTCGGATGCCCTGAATGATGACCTGCTTGGCAGCCTGCGCCGCGATGCGGCCGAACTGCTTGGTCTCGACCGGGACGCTGACCACGTCGCCGATCTTGGCGCGCTTGCTGATGCGGTGCGCCGCCTCCTCGCTGATCTCGACATACGGGTCGATGACGCGCGCGACGACCGTCTTCTTGACGACCATCTCGATCTTCTTTTTCGTCTCGTCGAGAATGACCTCCACGTTGTCCTCGCAGTCGGGCGTGTCCTTGCGGAACGCCGTCAGCATGGCCTGACGGATCTTCTCATACATATATTCGCGCGGAATACCTTTTTCTTTTTCGATATCTGCAACTGCGTCAAAAAATTCTGCGTTCATGGTCGAATTCCCTTTCCTTATATGGTCAGGTGCAGGCGCACCTGTGCGATGGCGGATTTTTGAAAGACACGGCGGGTCTTGCCGTCAGAGACGGTCACGTCGCCGTTGTCATACTGCTCGAGCGTGCCAATGTGCACCTTGCTGCCGTCGACCGGCTGGTAGAGCCGCACCTCGACCTGCGCGCCGAGAAAGCGCTCGAAATCGCCCGGGCGCTTGAGCTGCCGCTCCGCTCCCGCGGACGACACCTCGAAAATATAGCT
>OHJZ01001134.1_pt1 | contig 11062 bp, 10 predicted proteins | sample 1568691 | NCBI WGS metagenome assembly OHJZ01 (sample SAMEA3879593, study PRJEB24766) | human gut metagenome | biome: human-associated habitat; feature: feces | place: USA | collected 1985/1987
GATCTGCGAAGACCTGTGGAGCGCTCTGCCACCCTCCACCTTCCACGCGCTGGCCGGTGCCACCGTCATTGCGAACCTTTCGGCCAGCGATGAGACGGTCGGCAAGGCCGAGTACCGCCGGGCGCTGGTGTCGAACCAGTCCGCCCGCCTGCTCTGCGGCTACCTGTACGCTTCTGCCGGCCACGGCGAGAGCACCCAGGACATGGTCTTCGCCGGCCACGACCTCATCGCCGAGAACGGCGCCCTCCTCGCCGAGACGTCTCCCTTCGAGGGCGGCCGGGCTGAGACGGAGCTGGACTGCCAGCGGATGGAGTCGGAGCGGGCGCGCAACACCAGCTTTGAGCCCAGCGCCGAGGGGTATCTGACCGTCGATTTCGACCTTGCCCTCACCGAGACCAAGCTCTCCCGCCGGGTAGACCCCACGCCCTTCATCCCCCACGACGAGCGCCGCCGGGCCGAGCGCTGTGAGCTGATCTTGAAAATGCAGGCCGACGGCCTCGCCAAGCGCCTCGAGCATGCCCACGCCAAGACGGCGGTCATCGGCATCTCGGGCGGTCTGGACAGCTGCCTCGCTCTGCTGGCGGCCGTCCGCGCCATGAAGCAGCTGGGCCGCCCCACCGGCGATGTGCTGGCCGTGACCATGCCCTGCTTCGGCACCACCCACCGCACCCGCAGCAATGCGGAGATCTTATGCGACGAGCTGGCCGTCAGCTTTACCGAGATCGACATCGCCAACACCGTCCACAGCCACTTCAGGGACATCGGCCAGGACGAGAGCGTGCTGGACGTCACCTTCGAGAACGGACAGGCCCGTGTGCGCACCCTCGAGCTGATGGACACCGCCAACCGCACCGGCGGCCTCGTCGTCGGCACCGGCGACCTCTCCGAGCTGGCGCTGGGCTGGGCCACCTACAACGGCGACCACATGAGCATGTACGGCGTCAACGCTGGTGTCCCCAAGACGCTGGTGCGCCACCTCGTCCAGTATGAGGCCGACATTGCCGCCTCCGCCGAGCTGCGCCGGGTGCTGCTGGACATCCTCGACACCCCCGTCTCCCCGGAGCTGCTGCCCGCCAGGGACGGCGAGATCTCTCAGAAGACGGAAGACCTCGTGGGTCCCTATGAGCTGCACGACTTCTACCTCTATTATGTTCTCCGCTTCGGCTTCGGCCCGTCGAAGATATTCCGGCTGGCGAAAGCGGCCTTCGCAGGCCGGGCCGAGTACCCGGACGAAGTGCTCTACAAGTGGCTGCGCAACTTCTACTGGCGGTTCTTCGCCCAGCAGTTCAAGCGCAGCTGCCTGCCCGACGGCCCCAAGGTGGGCAGCGTCACCCTCTCGCCCCGGGGCGACTGGCGGATGCCCAGCGACGCAGCCGCCGCGCTCTGGCTGGCCGAGCTGGAGCAGATCCCGCTCAAAGGATGATTTTTTATGAAACAACACAAAAAACTGCTGATAAATCTGGTCTTTGCTGCCGTCATTCTGGCCGCAGCCGCCGTGCTGCTGCTGGTGCGGAAAGCAAACCAGACCGGTGCGCCGCTCTGCGCAGAGCTCATCTATGGCGACAGCAACACCAGGCTCACCTTTCCTCTCGAAAAAGACGCCGACTATGACGTGGACACCGGCTACCTCACCGTCCACATCCGGATCCAGAACGGGGCGGCCCGCTTTGTGGACTCGCCCTGCCCTGACCACATCTGCGAATCCTTCGGCTGGCTCAGCGAGGAAGACCAGACGGCCACCTGCCTGCCCGCCCGGGCTGTGCTGAGCATCATCCCCACCACATGACGGCATACACATCCAAAGGAGTGAACGCCTATGTTTGACGAAAACGAGCATATCCATCCCCAGAATAACGACGAAGGCCCCCGGCACATCCACCGGGGCATCAATCGCAGCGAGCCTGACGAGGTGGAGGTAGACAGCGCCGATTTCTTCTCGCCGGAGCCTCCCCGCCCCAAAGCGCCGCCGAAACCGGCACCGACGCCGCCGTCTGAGCCGCCGGAGCCTCCGGTGCCGCCCCGCAGACAGTGGGAGCCGCCGCACCCCAGCGAGCCCGCCCCCGCTGACGACAAACTGCCGAAAGGAGGAATGGTTTTGCTGGTACTGCAGGCCATCCTGAGCCTTGCCGCGCTGGTGCAGCTCTGGCGCACCCAGATGCTGCCGGTGCTCTACCTCGTTATCATCACCGCGCTTCTGGTGCTGCTCTGGCTGCTGGTGCGCAAGTGCCTCGCCTCCCGCAGCGGTGCCGTCGTGGCCCGGGTGCTGTCCGTCCTGCTCTGCGCCGCGCTGGCCGTGGGCTGTGTCTGGGCGCAGCAGGGTCTGACCGCACTGGACAGCATGACTTCCGGCCTGCTCACCGGCGCGGAGGCGAATAAGATCACGAAAGAGCCGTTCGTCGTCTATCTCAGCGGCGTGGACAACCGCGGCGAGCTGACCGAAAAGGCCCGCAGCGACGTGAACATCCTCGCCGTGGTCAACCCCACCACCAAGCAGGCGGCCCTCATCAACACCCCGCGCGACTACTATGTTGACCTCGCAGGCACCGACAGCAAGGACAAGCTGACCCACGCCGGCCTCTACGGCGTCGAGACCAGCATGGCCACGCTGGGCAAACTCTACGGCGTGGATGTGGAGCACTACCTCCGCATCAATTTTGCGGGCTTCATCAACATCATCGACGCCATCGGCGGCGTGGACGTCTACTCCGACCAGTCCTTCACCTCGGTGGGCAGCCCCGGCTACTACGACCCCACCACCTTCGCCGAGGGCTGGAACCATCTGGACGGCAAGTCTGCTCTGGCTTTTGCCCGTGAGCGCCACGCCTTCAAGACCGGCGACATCCAGCGCGGCATCAACCAGATGAAAGTCATCGACGCGATGGCCAACAAGCTCAAATCCCCGGCCCTGCTCATGGGCTTCTCCAAGCTGATGGACGCCGCCGCCGACTGCTTCGTCACCAGCCTCTCGCAGGAACAGATCTCTGCGCTGGTCCGGATGCAGCTGGGCGACCTTGCCAACTGGGACATCCAGAGCTACACCGTCACCGGCTCGGGCGCGAAGAGCACCAAGTGCTACTCCGCCAAGGGCCAGAGCCTCTACGTCATGAAGCCGGATGAGAACTCGGTCAACGAGGCCAAGGCCCTCATCGCAGCGGTTCTGGGCGGCGAGGACAAGCTCACCGCCACCAGCCAGACCCCCGAGAAGACCGATGTCTTCACGCCGACCGCCGACCCCAACGCCGGTGTATCCATCCCGGAGGAATCTCCCGACAGCGTGATCGCAGAAGAGCCCGCCGGGAGCGAAGCCCCGGCGGAAGAGGCCCCCGCTGACAGCCAGCCCGCCGAGGGCGACGCCTCCGGTGAGCCCAGCGCTTCCACCGAGGTCCCTGCAGACGGCAGCGAAGAAGCCCCGGCAGACTCCACCGAGTCGCCGTCCTTCAGTATGCCGACTCAGGAGCAGGTGGAGCAGGCGGCTTCCTCCCTGCATCAGGCCGCTTCCACCGTGCTGGACGCCCTGTTCGGCTCCGGCAGCGGCGACGCTTCCAGCGCTGAAAATGACGCAGCATAATTGATAGACAGAAAAATCCCGCAAGGCAGCTGCCTTGCGGGATCTTTGCGTTTATGCTTATTTCAGGATGTCGCCCAGCACGCTCTTGCCATCCAGCGTGGAAGCATCCACGCCCAGATAGTCGCAGATGGTCTGTGCGATGGTGCCGAAGCAGAGCTTCGTGCCGAGGTCAACGCCCGGCTTGACGCCCTTGCCGCAGATGAGATACGGCACATACTCGCGGGTATGGTCGGTGGTCTTGGTGTAGGAGGGGTCGCAGCCGTGGTCAGCCGTGACCATCAGGATGTCGCCCTCCCGCATCCCGGGGATGAAGTCGGCCACGAACTTATCGAACTCGGTGGCGGCGGCGGCGTAGCCTGCCACATCGCGGCGGTGGCCGTAGAGCATATCGAAATCGACGAGGTTCACGAAGGCCAGACCCTCGAAGTCGCGGGTCTGCAAAGCCTTGGTGAAGGCGATGCCGTTGGTGTTGCCGGTGGTCTTGATCTTCTCCGTCACGCCCTCGCCGTCGAAGATGTCGAAAATTTTGCCCACGGCGATGACGTCCCTGCCCGCGTCCTTGAGCAGATCCAGCATGGTCTTGCGGGGCGGCTTGAGGCTCAGGTCGTGGCGGTTGGTGGTGCGGTAGAAGGTATCGGCGGTGCGGCCGAGGAAGGGGCGGGCGATGACCCGGCCCACGCCGTACTCGCCCTTCAGCATCTCGCGGGCGATCTCGCAATAGCGGTACAGCTCATGCACCGGCACCAGCTCCTCGTTGGCGGCCACCTGAAACACGCTGTCGGCGCTGGTATAGACGATGAGGGCGTTCTCCCTCATGGCCTGCTCGCCGTAGTCCTTCAGCACCTGTGTGCCGGAGTAGGGCTTGTTGCAGAGGACCTTGTGGCCGGTCTTTTCCTCGAACTCGTGGATGAGGCTGTCGGGGAAGCCGTCCGGGAAGGTGGGCAGGGGCCTCGGGCTGACGACACCGGCGATCTCCCAGTGTCCGATGGTGGTATCCTTGCCCATGCTCTGCTCCTGCAGGCGGGCGAAGGAGCCGATGGGGGCGGCATCCTTCTCGCCGGCGGTCACACCGTCGATGTTGAACAGGCCGAGCTTTTTCAGGTTGGGGCAGTTGAAGTTGGGGTGGCTGGCGATGGCGCCGAGGGTGTTGGTCCCCTCATCGCCAAAGGCGGCGGCGTCCGGCTCTGCGCCGATGCCGAAGCTGTCCAGGACGATCAGAAAAACGCGCTTTTCCATTACGCTTTCACTCCGTTTCTATTATTTTGCGTTCCCCTCTGTCCCTTCGGGGCAGAAGTGAGACTTTTGCTTAGTCCTATTATAGGCGATGGACGCACTTTTCGCAAGCTTTTTATCGCTTCGGCATCTATCACGAAAATTTAAGGTTTTCTTTGCCGAATTTTTTCTTGCTCTCTTGTACACAAGCGGTTATAATATAGGATGGTATGGTTTTCAAACACACCTGACCGGGCCGATGTCCGGCCAGCGGCCGCAGGGCATATCTGGCACCTGCGCGCCCATCATAGAGGAAAAAGAGACTGTTAGAGGTATATTTATGAGAAAAACGAAGATCATCTGCACCCTTGGCCCTTCTACCGATAAGGAGGGCGTCCTGCGCGAGCTGGTCGCCAGCGGCATGAACGTGGCCCGCTTCAACTTTTCCCACGGCTCCTACGAGGAGCACAAGGGCCGTCTGGACATGCTGAAGGCTGTCCGCGCTGAGCTGAACAAGCCCGTTGCTGCCCTGCTGGACACCAAAGGCCCCGAGATCCGCCTGAAGGAGTTCAAGAACGGCGTTGAGATGCTGGAAGCCGGCCAGACCTTCACCCTGACCACCCGCGAGGTGGAGGGCACCAAGGAGATCTGCTCCATCACCTACAAGGACCTGCCTCAGGACGTCCACGAGGGCGGCACCATCATGCTGGACGACGGCCTCATCAAGCTGGCCATCAAGAGCGTCACGGACACCGACATCGTCTGCGAAGTGCTCAACAGCGGCAAGATCAAGACCAAGAAGGGCGTCAATGTCCCCGGCGTCCACCTGTCCATGCCCTACCTGAGCCAGCGCGACCGGGATGACATCATCTTCGGTGTCCAGCAGGGCTTCGACTTCATCGCCGCTTCCTTCGTGCGCACCGCACAGGACGTCTACGACATCCGCAACCTGCTGAACGAGTACGATTCCAACATCCGCATCATCGCCAAGATCGAGAACCGCGAGGGCGTCAATAACATCGACAGCATCCTGTCCGCTGCCGACGCCGTCATGGTCGCCCGCGGCGATTTGGGCGTCGAGATCGACTTCACCGAGCTGCCCGGCATCCAGAAGAGCGTCATCGACCGCTCCTTCTCCTTCGGCAAGCCCATCGTCACTGCCACCCAGATGCTGGACAGCATGATCGTCAACCCCCGCCCCACCCGCGCCGAGATCTCCGACGTGGCAAACGCCATCTACGACGGCACTTCCGCTATCATGCTCTCCGGCGAGACCGCTGCGGGCGCATACCCTGTTGAGGCCCTCAAGACCATGTCCGCTATCGCAGAGCGCACCGAGAACGAGGTCCACTACCGCGACAACCGCCTGACCGATACCACCGGCCAGATCAGCGTCAGCGACGCTACCGCACACGCTGCCTGCCTGACCGCAAAGGACGTCAACGCTTCTGCCATCGTCACCGTGTCCGAGTCCGGCAACACTGCCCGCCTGCTGAGCAAGTACCGCCCCTCTCAGCCCATCATCGCCTGCGTCATGGACGAGCAGGTCCAGCGCCAGCTGTCCGTCTCCTGGGGCATCACCCCGCTCATGATGGACCTCGCCACCAGCACCGATGAGCTCATCGAGAAGTCCACCGCTCTGGCAAAGGAGCACGGCTATCTGCACGACGGTGAGCTGGCTGTCGTGACCGCCGGCGTCCCCGTGGGCGTCTCCGGCACCACCAACATGATCAAGATCCACATGATCGGCAACTGCCTGGCTACCGGCGTCGGCGTCGGCCCCGAGGGCGCCGCTCTGGCCAACGCCACCGGCAAGGCCTGCGTCTGCCGCACCATCGAGGAGATCCGCGCAAAGTTCAAGCCCGGCATGGTCCTGGTCGTCCCCTCCACCTCCAACGAGATGCTGAGCTACGTCCGTGACGCCGCCGCTCTGGTGGTCGAGGAAGCCGGCCTGAACAGCCACGCCGCCATCGCCGGCAAGGCCCTGCTCAAGCCCACCATCGTGGGCGCCGTCGGCGCTACCGCCCACATCCGCGACGGTCTGATGGTCGCTGTGGACTGCGCACACGGCAGCGTCCAGCGCCTGCAGGCCTGATCTCGGGAGGCACAGCATGGAGCGCATTGCAAGCTTCTGCGTAGACCACACCAGGCTCGACCGCGGCATCTACCTGAGCCGTCAGGACGGCGATGTTCTGACCTGGGACATCCGGATGAAGAAGCCGAACCAGGGCGATTATCTCTCCACCGGCGCAGCCCACACGCTGGAGCACCTCTTCGCCACCTACGCCCGCAACAGCCAGTATCAGGACGGCGTCATCTACGTCGGCCCCATGGGCTGCCGCACCGGCTTTTATCTGCTGACCCGGGGCCTGACCCCCGCCGAGGCGCTGAGCCTGACGGTGGAGTCCTTCCGCTTCATGGCTGCGTTCGAGGGCGATGTCCCCGGCGCAAGCGAGGTGGAGTGCGGCAACTACCGCGACATGGACCTGCCCGCCGCAAGGGCTGAGGCTGCCGCCATGCTGCCCGTGCTCGAGGCACTGACCGCCGACGAGCTGCACTACTAAGCTATAACACACAAAGAGGCTGTTGCACTGCAACAGCCTCTTTTCATTTATACTTCCCCGATGACCGGGAGCAGGTCTTCGAGCTTATTGAAATAATTGACGATGGTGACCACATTGTTGACGATGGAGCTGCCTGCCGAGAAGATGCGCGCCACATAGTTCAGCACCCGGCCAATGTCCTGAAACATCTGCCATGCCGTGGTCTCGCCGCCGCAGAGCAGCTCCATTTCGTCGTCCCCGATGGATGTATACTGGGCGGGCATCTGCATCTGATGATTCCTCATAGTATCCTTTCCTTTCCGCTGGTGAGAAGTTTTTTTGTTCCTCGTTCAGAGTCAGCGCCCTCGGGGCCTGTCCTCCATTCCATCCTACCAGATACGAAAGGCAAAGGATGTCAGAGTGTGGGAAGACAGCAAAAAACACAAGGGCCCGGGGTGTTTCCACTCCGGGCCCTTGTGCCATTTTTATTTCGAGGAATAGATAATATCGTTTTATTGCTGGGCTTGTGTCAGCTCAGGTGCGATCAAGCTGCAGCATTAGCAACAGCCTTGCAGGTGACAACGACCATGACGTAATCGGTATCGCCAACCTTGAACGCCTTCATGCTCAGCTCGAACTTGTTGCCAGCCTTGAGCTCATTGCCGCTCATGGTGCCGACCTTGACATCGGTGCTGTTGATAGCCTTACCGGTGTCGATACCGTTCGTGCCAATCAGCGCCTTAGCGATGTTCTGAGCCTTAACAGTCTTATTCACATCCTTGGTCGCAAAGTAGGCAATCCAGATATAGGAGTCGCCGAGCTTGTTATCCTTGGTCAGTTCAGTCTTGACGGCAGCCTTCAGAGCGGCATCAGCCTTGAGAGCGTCCTTATTGTCCTCCTTAGCAACCTTGACTGCCTTGTTTGCCAGATCATCATCGACTGCCTTGACGGTAGCCTTGTCGTTAGCGGCCTTCAGCATACCCTCCAGCTCGTCAGCGACCCGACGAGAAGAGATGCTTGCGCAGCCGGTCAGCATGGACACAGCCATGACACCAGCGAGGACGACGGCCAGAAGTTTCTTTGCCATTTTCATGATTTTTGCCTCCATAAATAAAGATAAATTATACAGGCAGGCTAGCATTTTTCGACTGTCGGCCTGTGGGCCAATTATACCCCCCCCCCCTGTCAGTCTGTCAATAGGTTTTTCTCACTTTCGTCACATTTACAAAATACAGTCCCACCAACCGTGCATTTTCCACAAAATAACAGGATCCGAGGGGCTGAAAGCAAAAAATACAGCCCCGGGGCCGCTTTTGGGGCGGCAGTCCGGGGCTGGAGGTGCAGTATTTTTTTCAGGCTCCCGCCGGGGGGCAGGGGGCTTTACTGGTACAGGGGGAAAGCTACCGATACGGTTTGATTCGTTTCTTTTCGGTTGGATGAAGATATTTCACCCATCCTGCCAAAGCCTTGCTTTTTCTGCGCCCAGCGCTTATTATTATAACAAAAATCCGTCCCGGTTTTTGTGCAGATTTGCCCACCGGGTGCAGAAGGGAGCCCATTGCCATGACCATCACGGAGCAAAAAGCCGCACAGCGCAAAGCGGGCATTGCGGCCCGCCGGGCGTTGTCGGACACCGAGCGCACCCGTTCCAACGCCGCTCTCTGCGCCCGCATCATGGCTCTGGACTGCTTCAAAAAGGCAGAAAACATCCTGCTCTACGCGGCCTTCGGCGGCGAGGCCGACCTCTCGGCGCTGGCTGTGGAAGCGGCCCGGCAGGGCAAAACGCTGGCCTACCCCGTCTGCGGCGAGGGCTTTTCGCTGACAGCCGCCGTGCCGGGGCCGGACGGCTGGGAAGTGGGTGCCTACGGCATCCGCACGCCCATTCTGAGCCGGTCGGAGATTTTACGGCCGGATCAGCTCGACCTCGTGCTGGTCCCCTGCACGGCTTTTGACACCGCCTGCCGCCGGGTGGGGATGGGGAAAGGCTATTATGACCGCTACCTCCCCCGCTGCACCCGGGCTGTGAAGCTGGGCGTGGCCTTTGAGGCCCAGCGGGTAGATAAAGCGGCAGTGGACGCCCATGACGAAAAACTGGACGGATTCGTGACAGAGGGAGGACTTTACTTTGGATTTGACACAACTGAGCTGTGAGGACTTTCTGAGCCGGCTTGCCAGCAAAGCCCCCGCCCCGGGCGGCGGCGGCGCGGCGGCCCTCGTGGGCGCGGCAGGCGTGGCGCTGGGCAATATGGTGGGGAATCTTACCACCGGCAAAAAGAAATATGCCGCCGTGGAAGAAGAGATTTTGGCGCTGAATGCCCGTGCGGAAGCCCTGCGCAAACGGCTGGAAGCCCTCGTGCAGGCGGACGCCGACGCATTCACGCCTCTGGCGGCGGCCTACGGCCTGCCCAGAGAGACGCCCGAACAGCAGGCCCACAAGGCCGCTGTGCTGGCCGAGGCGCTGGACGGGGCCTGCGCCGTGCCGCTGGACCTCATGGACGCCTGCTGTGAGGGCATCCGTCTTGCGGCCGATTACGCCGAAAAGGGCAGCGTGCTGGCTCTCTCAGACGCAGGCTGTGCGGCGCTGTTCTGCAAGGCCGCACTTCAGGCGTCGGCGCTGAATGTCGCCATCAACACAAAGCTCATGACGGACCGCGCCCATGCCGCCGCGCTGGACGAAAAAGCGGCCCGGATGCTGGCAGAATATCTGCCGCTGGCCGACGAAGTCTACCAGTCCGTGGCAAGCCGCCTGCGGGCCTGATGCAGAGAAAGGGAACGTATATGTCTACCATTTTGAAGGGCGCGCCCGTCGTGGCCGCCATGAACGAAGCAAATGCCGCCCGCTGCGCCGCACTGCGGGAAAAGGGCGTTGTCCCCACGCTGGCCGTCGTCCGGGTGGGTGCGCGCGAAGATGACCTCTCCTACGAGAAGGGCGTCATGGCCCGCTGTGCGAAGGTGGGCGTCGAGGTGAAGCAGTTCCTTCTGCCCGCCGACGCTGCGCCGGAAGAGCTGCTGCGCGTCATTGCCGGCATCAACGCAGACGCCGCCATCCACGGCTGTCTGCTCTTCCGCCCCCTGCCCAAACAGTTTGATGACAGGGTCATCCGCGCCGCACTCTCGCCCGAAAAGGACATTGACGGCATCACCGACGGCTCGCTGGCCGGCGTCTTCACCAACACTGCCGTCGGCTACCCGCCCTGCACGGCGCAGGCCTGTCTTGAGATCCTGAAATTCTACAACATTCCCCTCTCCGGCAGGCGGGCCGTCGTCGTGGGCCGCAGCCTCGTGGTGGGCAAGCCCGCAGCCATGATGCTGGACCGGGAAAACGCCACCGTCACCCTCTGCAACTCCCGCACCCAGAGCCTGCCCGATGTCTGCCGTGAGGCCGATGTTGTGGTGGTGGCCATGGGCAGGATGGGCTTTATCGGCGCAGAGCATCTGCGGGCCGGTCAGGTCGTCGTGGATGTGGGCATCCATGTCAACGAGGAAGGCAGGCTCTGCGGTGACGTCCGCTTTGGCGAGGCAGAGCCTGTGGTGGAGGCCATCACCCCCGTCCCCGGCGGCGTCGGCACCGTGACGACTTCCGTGCTCGTGAGCCATGTGGTGGAGGCGGCAGAGAAAGCTGCATCAGAATAACCTCTCCGTCACGCCTGCGGCGTGCCACTGCCCGGGTTGCGGCTCCCAGCGTCTGCTTCGGCCCTTGGTGCGGGCCTCGCATCCTGCTGGCCGCGGCCCCAACAGC
>OHJZ01001146.1_pt1 | contig 10954 bp, 10 predicted proteins | sample 1568691 | NCBI WGS metagenome assembly OHJZ01 (sample SAMEA3879593, study PRJEB24766) | human gut metagenome | biome: human-associated habitat; feature: feces | place: USA | collected 1985/1987
AATGATCCCGTCCTTTTCCAGTTCCGCCAGGGACTGCCGCATAGTCACCCGGCTCACGCCATATTCCTCCGCCAAATTCCGTTCCGAAGGCAGCTTTTGCTCCTCGTCCTGGATCGTGCGGGCCAATATCCGTTTTTTGATATCCACATAGATCTGATAGAACACAGGGATCGGCGAGTCTTTTGCGATTGCATGCAGATTGGCCATTTTACGATCAACCGTCTTTCCTAGGAAACATCCAGGGCGCCTCCCTACGCCGCCCCCATCAGGGGCTGCATTGCCGCAAAAACTGCCGCAGCGTCTAAAGAACACAAAATGGTTCTCAGCAGCGCCGCAGTACGGAGCGCGCGGACATCTCCCATATTTTATCCGTTTATTATACCATACTTCCCCTGAAAGTTCCATCAATATTGCTCGCCGCAGGGCAAACTCTTTTGGGTTTTATTCGCCCATGACCTGGACATAGAAGGAACGCTTGCGGGGACCATCAAATTCCAGGAAATAGATCCCCTGGCTGCTGCCCAGCAGCAGTTTGCCATTATGGACGATGAGGGGCAGATCCACACCGATCAGGGTGGACTTGACATGACCTGCCGCATCGGTAGGGGTATCATGCTGATGCTTGAAATCGATCCGGGTGGGGATCAGGCGGCAGACCTCATCCTGGATATCCTCAAAACCGTTGGGGTCCCAGAAAGAAGTAATGGTCAGACCTGCGGTGGTATGGGGGTTGAATACGATGCACTGCCCCTCCTTCACACCGGTGCTCTCCACAAAAGCCTTGATCTCATCGGTCAGCTTGACCACATCATTGAACTTTGTCTCGATATTAAACTTTTTCAGCTCCACCTTCATGTTCTTTTCTCCTCACTTTACGATCTCGATCTGGCTTTTATGGATCGCGGATGCGTCCTTAGCAAACTGCCAATGGGTGCGGAATCCACGGCTGTACGGCTCACCGGAAAAAGCGCTGATATAACCGGCCAGCAGTGCGCCCGGGATAAAGCTCATGATCGGAGAGGTGATCTCGTACTCGGTCTGAGGGATCTTTACCAAAGCATCTTCCGGAACATCCAGACCATCGGCGTCCGTCACCACCATAAGCGGACGCTCCATCACCTGCATATAATGCAGGGTCTCCTTCATCCGGCCCATAGAAGCGTTGGCATCATCGATAAAGGCGACCGTTCCGGTATGCTCACAATTCTCCAGGAAGAAATCCAGGTGCAGGAACTCCTCGGTGTTGATATGCATGGAATAGCGGCCTGCAGCCTCGATCATCTTTGCGTGCGAGTACCAGGCAGACGCATAATCGGTACCTGCGCCCACAAAATCAAAGCCGGGGAAGCCCTTCCATTTCTGCGCGATGCTATATACCTTTTCGTCCATAGCAGGCAGAGCATCCGCCAGTTTTTCTGCGCTGTGCTTCACGTCCATACGGTAGGTCTTTGCCTGGTCCATAGTATAGCGGCCCTTGACCTCGCCAATGCGGATGGCCAGCAGCAGCAGTGCCTGGAAAGAAGCCAGGAAGCCCCGCACACCAGGAGCGCTTTCAAACTTAGGGATGCTGCTGTCAATGACCTTCTGACAGACCTGGCCCAGAGGGGTGGCGCGGCCGGAAGTGATGCCCAGGGTCAGTGCGCCCAGCTCGTTCATACGCATGATCGCCTCCTGCACGCGGGACACCTTGCCGGAATTGCTGACCGTGATGACCAGCGGGTCATTGGGAGCACCGCCGCAGCGCTTGGCCGGATAGAAGCGAGCCACATCCACCGCAGGCAGGACTTCGATGGGCATTTTGGTCAGCTGCTCAAAGGCCTGCTTGACTGCCATTGCAGCTGCCATCGAGTCGCCGCAGCCTGTAATGATGATGTGCTGCAGAGAAAAGATTTCCTGGAAGGACAGTGCTTCCCGGATCCGAGGCTCCATCAGGTCATACTGCTGAGTGATCAGCTCCGGAATACTGTACACCTGCCGTCTCATTGCATTATCAAACGTCTGATCCATGGTCTTTTTCCTCATTTCTTTTGATTTGCCAACGCCATAACATAATTGCCGACCTCCACGCTGAAACGCAGAGCCGCAGGCATCAAGGCGTCCGGCATATTTTGGGTGTAGCGATGGGTCTCGTAGACAAAATCTCCCTCATAGCCGATCTCTGAAAGGACCCACATAAAGCTCTCCCAATCGGTCTGTCCAAAGTACGGGAGCTGATGATCTGCCTGCATCCCATACTGATCCGAAACATGGGTAGCTTTGAGCCGCTTGCCAATGTATCGCAGGGCCGAGACCTGGTCCTGCTGCATAATGGATGCGTGCTCAAAATCCCATGCAATGCCCACATTGGGGGCGTGCAGTGCATCCACCAACTCCACCAGTTCATCCGGCTGGCTGGTATACCGTTTGCGGGGCGCAATATTCCAGTCCCAAAGGTTTTCAATGGCAATGCCAAAGCCCAGTTTGTCCGCCAATTCCAACTTTTGCTGAAAATACGCCACATTTCCCCGCAGGGAGTCAGCTCGCATCTGTGGACCGGGGGCCGTGGCTGCATGGGTGACGGCCCATTTGACCCCCAGTGCAGCAGAGCCCCGCATACACCGCTCCAGGATGATCTCTTTCTGATGGGCGGTTTCCAGGTCTGCTGTCATGTGCTCGTAAAAATGCAGATGAGATTGCGAAAATTCCACACCGCACTTTGCCGCAGTATTGCCGATCTCATCGATCCAGCGTTCCCAATCCTCTGTGAGCAGCGGGGTGGGAAAGTTGGCGCAGTCATGAAAATTCATGTCCTGTACCTTGAACCCTGCCTCTGCCAGGACCCGGACAGCCGCCGGGATATCGGCTTTGACGCCATGCGGACGGTTGAACGCCATTGTAGTGGATGTGCCCAGTCTCATAACAAAGCCTCCCCTTCTGTGCTCAACCCTTGACAGCGCCGGCGGTCATACCCTTTACGATCTGCTTCTGGGAAAGGATGAAGATGATCAGGGACGGGATCAGCACGATCACTGCACCGGCCATCGTTGCGCCGTAGGCTGCTTCCTCGGAGAAGTTCAGCATTGTGATGCCCACTTGTACGGTACGCATCTCATTGCGGGTGGTTATGATCATCGGCCACAGATACATATTCCAGGTGCTCACAAAGGAGGAGATGAACACCGTTGCCATTACCGGCTTTGCAATGGGCAGCAGAATGCGCCAATAGAAGCCAAATGCACCGCAGCCATCAATATCCGCCGCCTCTTTCAGCTCTTTGGGAATGGTCTTGAAGTTCTGGCGCATCAGGAAGATGTTGGCCGCAGAAACAAAATACAGGATCATAATGCCCAGATAGCTATTGACCAGACCCATGCCGGAGACCGTCATATAGTTTGTAACGATCGTAGCATCGCCGGGGATCAGCATGGTGCCCAGCACCAGGTAAAACAGCAGGTTTTTCCCCTTGAACTCAAAGAACGCAAAGGCGTAGGCTGCCATAGAGGCGATCATCATACGCATAACGCTGCATACCAGAGAGACCAGCAGTGAGTTGAGCAGAAAGCGAGGGATCTGGGTCATCTTCAGCGCCTGGATAAAGTTATCCAGGTAACGTCCGCTGGGAAACAGCGAGGGGTTCGAGGACAGGATCTCCGTGGGTTTCATGAATGCCGCCGAGATGCAATACAGCACCGGCGCAATGATCACAAGACCCACCAGCACGCAGACCAGCTGCAGTATTACACTAAAGATCTTCTCTTTCCGTTTTTCTGTCATTTTGATACCCATTAGTCGTAGGTCACTCCCTTCTTCTCGAACTTAAAGCTGATCAGGATGATCACAAAGGCGATCACAAAACCCACCACTGCTGCCGCATAGGACTGGCCATAGTTGTAGATCTCAAAGGCTTTGCGATACATATAATAGATAATGGTGGAGGTGGAGTTGTTCGGGCCGCCTTTTGTCAGCACCATGACCGGGCCGGACATCATCATCGCCGTAGCCAGATTGGTGCAGATCAGATAAAACACGGTGGGAGACATGATCGGCAGGTAGATCTTAAACATCAGTTTCCAGTTGGGGCAGCCGTCGATCCGGGCTGCCTCGATGAGGTCTTCCGGTACGCTGCGCACTGCAGAAAGCAGGAACAAAAAGTCCAGACCCAGACCCAGCCAGACCCCCAGGATGATCACTGACAGCAGCGCGGTCTTCTCGCCGTTGAACCACTGGACATCCAGACCAAACACATGGTTGATGATGCCGATCTGCGGGTTGAGCATCAGCTTGAAGATCAATGCAGCCACCGACATGGAAACTGCCATGGGGAATGCAAAGGCCAGCTCATAAAACCAGGAGGTCTTGCGTTTTCTGTTGGCTGCCATGGCCATAAAAAACGCAAGAGTGATGGTTGCAGGAACCTGGATCAGTGCATAGAGAAAGGTGTTTTTGATGGATTGGAGAAAAAGGCTGTCACTGAAGATCTTTTGATAGTTTTCCAGCCCGACAAACTCGACTGCCTGTCCCGTAGCATTGGTCAGGAAAAAGCTCGTCCCGATCGTTTTGACGAACGGAAAATAAACAAATGTTCCCATCAAAAGGACGGTAGGCAGCAAAAACAGATACGGTGTCAGCTTGTTTTCCCGCCGCTGTTTCCGTGCAGGGAGCGGTTTGGAACCTCCGTGCTTCATGGCTTATATTCCTCCAAAACAAAAGTTTTCAATGGCTTCCACAACGCCGTAGGAGCAGGGCTTGGACGCCACATAGTCTGCCCGGGCTTTCAGCATATCGCAGGCATTTTGCACCGCCACGCCGACCCCGGCATACTCTACCATTTCCAGGTCGTTTTCAAAGTCACCGCAGGCCATCACATTTTGCTGCTGGATCTTCAGCAGCTCTGCCAGCTCCCGGACGCCGGTCATCTTATTGCACCCCAGAGGGCCAAGTTCCACAGCGGCATCCGCATAGGTGGTGACCCAATACCGGTCGCTGAAATCCCGCAGCAGCTCCTCCCGGAACGCATGGATCCTTCCGGTGCGGTGTTCATCCATAAACATGACCTTGACAAAACGGGCATTTGTCCAATCAAAGGTGTCCAGATCGATAAAGCTTTGGAACCGGTCGCCAAACTTCTGGTGGGAGCGCACATAATCCGTCAGCCGCAGAGCCCGTTCGGTCCATTCATCTGCCAGGGTAACGGTCAAACCCGCTGCATCTGCCCGCCGAAGGACCGGGAGAAGATCCTCCACCGAAAAACTGTGGGAAACAAGGCACTTCTCCCCCTGAAAAATGCAGGCGCCATTGGAGATCACATACGGATCTGTAATGTCCAATGTTCGGACCAGTTTTGTGGTCAGCTCCTTGGTGCGCCCGGTAGCAAAGGAAAATACGACCCCCTGCTCCCTGCATTTCTTGACGATCTCCACCAGCTCCTGGGAGACCGTCTCTGTGCTGTCGATCAGGGTCCCATCAATATCGCTGACTACTAATTTGATAGCCATCCTTTTGACCTTTCTTTACAGACCGAAAGAAAAAGGGCAGCCGCCCCTCTACGCCGGAGCGATAGAACTGCTGGCTGTCCCTTTTTACGATACGATCCAGGATTTGTTTTACTGCTTAGACAGGGTTTGCGCGATTGTACTCGTCCAGGGCATCGTTGCACTGCTTTGCCATCTCTGCCACACACTCATCAATGGACAGCGTACCTGCGGCAAACTGAGCGCCCACTTCCTTGAAGGTAGTGGTAAATGCCTGCTGGGTGGGGGCCAGGTGCTCCTGGACATTAGGGTTAGAGTTCATCATTGCGCCAAAGGCCACATCAAACTCCGGACGGCTCTCCACATAAGCGCGCATATCCTCGGTCTCCATGGACTTCTGGTTTACGGGGATGCAGCCGGTGCCCAGTGCCCACTCGGTCTGGTACTCTGCGGAGACCCACTGCTTCATGAATGCCCAGCTCTTTGCCACCTTCTGGCCATCGCCGCGGTCCAGAACATAGATGGAGGAACCGCCCGGGCACACACCGCCCTTATCCGAAGCCAGCACCTTGGGCAGCTCGGCCACGCCAAGCTCCCAACCCTGCTCTGCAAAGGTGTTGACCATGCTTTCCAGCACATTGTTGCTGCTGAACAGCGTAGCGCTGGTGCCAGCCATGAACTCATCCCGTGCCTGGGTGCCTTCTTCGGTCGTTTGAACGGCGCCGGTAGCCAGGACCTTGGACCACTCGGTCAGGAAGTTCTTCATGGTGCCTTCCTCATCAAAGACCACCTTGGTCATGCGGCCTGCACGGCCGTTTTCGTGGTCGCCGATGAAGGAGTACTCGCCCTGGCCGCCGATGAAGTGGTTGATATAGGTGTTCTGGATGCCCAGGGTGATCGCATACTGTCCATCGCCCTTAAGCTTGGCGGCCATATCCGCAAACTCTGCCAGCGTAGTGGCCGGAGTTTCCGGGTCAAGGCCAGCCTTTGCATAGGCGGTCTTGTTGTAGTACATCACCATCGTGGATGCGTGGAACGGCAGGCTCCACAGAACATCCGCCAGCGTATAGCTGTTTACCAGCTGCGGCATCAGCTCGCTGCCGTCAAAGCTCTCGTCTGCCTCGATCAAGCTCTGTGCCGGGATCACATACGGCACAGTGCTCATATACTCTGCATCGCCTGCAAAAGCCTGGATCATATCCGGCAGGTTATCCACGTCCTTTGCCAGGATCAGTGCCTTTGCCTTGCTGATCAGATCCGAAGAGCTCTGGTAGACCGGCGTGACCTTGATGCCCATCTCCTTGCCCACCGTATCGTTGAACTTGGGGATCATGGTCTGCTCCAGCAGCTCACCTGCCTTGCCGCCGCGGTTGTGCCACAGCACTACCTCGGTAGTTTTGGCTGCGTCCACAGCCTCCAGCTCATAGCCCTTATTCTCCGCAGCATTCCCTGCACCGGAAGCCGCATTGTCCTTGGACCCACCGCAGCCAGCCAGGCCCAGCGCAGCTGCACTTGCCGCAGTAACTTTCAGAAAATTACGACGCGTGATCTTTTTCATAGTTTTCTCCTGTTCGTGTGTGTTCAAAAACCGGCTCTGCCTCTTCAACTGGTAAACTGGTATTGATAAGTATACCACTTTCAGTTCGTATATTACGCTATTTTTCGACCCATTTCAAGCTGTTTCTGCTTTTTCATCTTTATGAACGATAATGCTTTCGCATTTTTGTACGGAACGCACAACATGCCAAAAAGTCACACCTTTGCCCTTTCCCACAAAACAACCCCGTTTTGAGCCTTCGGATACTCGCCGGTGTATTTTTACAGAACAAAAACCGCCCGCTGCATCCCAAAATGCAGCGGGCGGTTTTTCAGATCATTTCAGTGCGGATCATTCCGGCAGGTCTTCCGGGTTCTCCAGCGAATGCCAGACATTCTGAACATCGTCATTATCTTCCAGAGCGTCCAGCAGCTTACCCATCAGCTTCAGCTGATCGGGGTCGGTCAGGCGGGTGGTGGTCATGGGGACCATCGCCAGATCAGCGGACATCAGCTCATAGCCCTTGTCCTCCAGTGCCTTGGTCACAGCGGAGAAGCTCTCCGGATCGGTGGTGACCTCTGCTGCATCCTCGCCTGCATCAAAGTCCTCGGCACCGGCATCCAGAGCATCCATCATAGCCTCGTCCGCATCCTTATCCTCCAGAGAGAGGTCGATGACGCCCTTCTGGGTGAACAGGAAAGCCACGCAGCCCATAGCGCCCAGGTTGCCGCCGTTCTTATCAAAATAGTGGCGCAGGTCAGCAGCGGTACGATTGCGGTTATCGGTCAGGGTCTCCACCATAACAGCCACACCGCCGGGACCGTAGCCCTCGTAGGTGATTGCTTCGTACTCCGTCTTGTCGCCGCCCTCTGCCTTCTTGATGATACGCTGGATGTTATCATTCGGCACGCTCATGCGCTTTGCCTTGGAGATCAGATCTGCCAGCTTGCTGTTGGAAGCCGGGTTGGGGCCGCCCATACGCACTGCCACGCTGATCTCGCGGCCAATCTTGGTAAAGACCTTTGCACGGGCGCCGTCGGTCTTTTCCTTCTTGCGTTTAATGTTGTTCCATTTGCTATGTCCAGACATGGGAAAAAGCCTCCTAGATTCTATTCAAAGTTCTCTGCCTTCGGGCAGACGGCTGCGCCGCCCGGGTTTGGCAGTGCACAATATCCAACTTTATAAGTTTACCACACACTGCGACTACGTTCAAGCCTTTTCCGGGGGATATTCCCTTTTCAGGCCACAAAAAGCCGCCAACAGATGTTCTTTGCTGGTTCGATCCACCAAAATCCCCTAAAAGATCACAGCAGGCGCAGTGCCTTGGGGTAATGATTTTTGACTCTTCCGCCGGAAACTTTGCCGCCCCCCAAAGGCCAGCCGTCCACCAAAACGCAGCAGTACCCATCGGATGCGGTGCGGGCTTCGATCTCCTGTCCGGACAGATAGGCTGCGCAGCGGGGGTCGGTTCGGGTCAGCTGTTCACAGTTTGTGCACTGACTGCCGAAAGCTGTAAAAAGGTGGTGTTCCGGCACAAAGCGGCCTTTCTGAACATTGCCCACGAATACGCCTGCCCGCAGGATATGCAGCCGTGTCTGGGGGAACGGCACCGGCAGCAGCACGCCGCTGCCATGGACCAGCGCAGGCCGATCCGCCAGCTGCGGGAAGTATCGTCTTGCAAATTCCACCCACGCAGCCAGGCTCTGCGCTGCATTAGGTACATCCGTCGGGCGTGCACGTCCGCTGCGACTGGCCTTGCCGGAAGCCGGCCGACGCTCCGAGCGGGGGGTCTCCTTGGATGCCCGAAGTGCATCCGCCAGCCAGAACTTTTCCTCCGGAACAGGCTGACCTGCTTCCGGCAGAGGGCGGGGCGTGCCCACCTTGACAAAGCGGGCAATAAAATGCCCCTCTCCCCCTTGGCAGGGCCAGATGCGCCGCACCAGGCTCACGTCCAGCGGCAGTCCGCCGGTGCGGTTGGCCTCGCCCGGGCTGCCAAAGGTATAATCCACATTGCCCAGCACATCTGCCAGCTGAAACTCCGGGTGGCGAGCCAAAAACGCAGCCGCCTGCCCTTCATCCTCCTCCGGCGCAAAGGTACAGGTAGAATAGACGATCTCTCCGCCGGGGGCCAGCATCCCCGCTGCATGGTCCAGGATCTCGGCGCCCAATGCGGCGCACTGCTGTACCAGCGCCTGGCTATGCTGTGCCAGCGCTGCCGGTTCTTTGCGGAACATCCCTTCACCCGAACAAGGCGCATCCACCAATATACGGTCAAAAAATTCCGGCAGAGCCTGTTCTAACCGCTGGGGCGTCTCATTTACCACCACTGCGTTGGACACGCCCATCCGCTCCAGGTTGCTTTTCAGGATCTCTGCACGGGCAGGGACATATTCATTGCTCACCAGCAGCCCCTGCCCTTGCAGGGCAGCTGCCAGCTGACTGCTTTTGCCTCCAGGTGCAGCGCACAGGTCCAGCACCCGCTCGCCCGGCTTTGCGTCCATATAGACCGCCGGCGCCATCGCGCTCGCCTCCTGTATGTAATACGCCCCCGCCTCGTGGAACGGGTGCTTTCCCGGCTGCGCTTCTTCCTTATAATAAAAGCCGTCCGGTTCCCATGCCGTCTCCTCCAATTCAAAGGGCATCTTTTCCAAAAAATCCTCCCGGGAGCCCTTCAGCGGGTTTCGCCGCAGGGACTGTACATGGGAGTTTTCAAAACTCTTTATGAAATCGGGATATTCCGTCTGCAGCATCTGCTGCATCCGCTGCTCAAATTCCTGTGGAAGCATCTGTTTTTTCCTCGTATCGTCTTTTTTATCTATCCTTAATCAAATAGGGCTGTCTCACTTCTCGTACAGACGGCGGACCTCTTCTCTTGTCACATGTTCATAAATGGGATTTTTCACAACCGCCTGATACAACTTTTCAAAATCGTAAATCGGTTTCAACGTCTGTACCAACGCCTCCAATCCCTGCTCGATCCCCCGTTCTACCGCTTTCTTTTCAACATATCCAGACAGATTGCACATAAGGTCTACCTCCTTCCCCAGTCCGTCCTCCATTCTCATTTCATACTTCTCTTCCAGCTGTTTTTTCTTATCCTCCGCTGGTATATCCGGCGAAAGCAATATGTTAAGCATCCCCGTTAACTCATTCGCAGACTGCTCTTTATCGCATAGCCCGATCACGATAACGGAAAGCTTATCATAGGCGCTTTGAATATCCGGAAATCCCGGTATAATATCCCGTTTTTCCATCCGATATTCCGCTATCGCATTTCCGATCTTTTTCGGGACATCCATACATATCCAAATAGAATATACCTTCTTTATTTCGTCATACTCCGCATTATTAAATTCTGTTCCCATCTGAGACGAAATCATTCTGGCGCAATAAAACACGCCTCTCGTCGGAATCTGGTAGCCGGGATAGTAATCCTTCTGCGCCTCCACATTTATAATCAGGCGGATTTTTCCGCCTTTGTCCGGCACACTGGCAAAAAAACGGATGTCATAATAAATGCTTCCCTCTCCTGACACCGTACTTTCTGTGGAAATTCCCGTAATGACCGGATTTGTTTTCCCCGGCTCCATTTTTGCCAATGAGATTTCTGGTTCCCCTTCAATACACGCCGCGATCTCCTCTAACTCCATTCCGCTGAATTCTTCTGCAACGTTCTTTAATATCCGTGCGAGTATCTCCCTCTGCGATAATACTCTTTTACACTGTGCATCATACTGAGCTTTTACATCAGCCACATCAATTGCTTTGCTGAGTGCACTCTCCATCCGCATTTCCCTTCTGTATCAATTTTTCACTGCGCTGCACTGTAATTTTACACCACTTTGCTGCTCTTGTATACCTGCAATCACGGATGCGTCATGTCATTTTCTCACCCCTGCTCCTCTTCCCACACCTCTTTTACCATAAACCGGATCATATTCGTCTCCATCCGCTCCTTCAGATCGTC
>OHJZ01001148.1_pt1 | contig 10946 bp, 8 predicted proteins | sample 1568691 | NCBI WGS metagenome assembly OHJZ01 (sample SAMEA3879593, study PRJEB24766) | human gut metagenome | biome: human-associated habitat; feature: feces | place: USA | collected 1985/1987
CAGCAGCGTATTGTCAGCATCAAACAGAACACAATAATATTTTGCCATAAAGCGTCCCTTTCTCTTTCTATAAAGCGAGGAGATGCCCTGCCCTCAAAAGGACAGCTCATCTCTTGTTTTTACAGGCAGAAGCCAGCCCTGTCTTCTGGCAGAGCTGGCTTCCCGTTTAACCCGGAATGATCTCGTACATTTCCTCATCTGTCTGCAGGGGCTGATTGTCCTGGCAGGCAGCACTGCCCCCGCAGGAGACCGGTTTGCATTTATACATTTCTTCCTCAAGGGCGCGGTTATCGATCACCGGCCAATCCATCTCGTAGTGATCCACGCTGCCGTCGGTCACATCCTCTGCCCCGGGCATACTGGGCACAAGAAGCTCTTCATCGGTCATGGGTTCAAAGCCTCCTTTCTTGCTGTCAGCATATGCACGGCAAGAAAAAAGCGTGAATCTCAAGCCTGCCCCGTAGCTTCTGCATCGGCGGAGGGTTCCTGAGAGGCCGCATCATTTTCAGCGCTCTCTTCCTCCTGCGATTCCTGTTTTGAAGGCGCTTCCTCTTTGTTGTTCTCAGGGGACGGTGCATTGCCGGTGCCTTCCGAGTTGCCGGAGGGGGCAGAGGAATTACCGGAGCCGCCATTTCCGGATGATGTATCTCCCGTTGCACCGGTGGAGCCGGTGGATTCACCAGGAACAGAGGATGCACTTTCCGAGCTGCTCGGGACCGAAGAATCGCCAGAGGGCGTGCTGTCCGAACCACCCGAAACAGAAGACCCATTGCCGCTGGAGGTGCTTCCTGATCCAGCGCCTGCCCCGGAATCCGAGCCGGTGCCACTTCCAGAGGAGGCCCCCGAACTGGCACCACCGGAAGAGCTGCTGCCCGACGAAGAAGCAGAACTGCTGCCGGAGCCAGCTTCTACACCGCCCACAGAGATGACCAGCGGGTTACTGGCCACAGTGCTGCCGTTATACTGCAGCACTGCGTAGATCTGATAGGTGGAATTCAGCATTTCATCATTGACCAGCACCGTTACCTTGGTGCGGCCAGCAGCATCTACTACTTCCTCTCCATTTGCGTACCAATGCAGGTCTTCGGCCTTGGCATACTTGCCCTTAAGGGTAGCCTTGAAGGTATACGAGGTACCTAAAAATCCCTTGCCATCGCTGGAGATCTGGACGGACACTGCCGAGAAGACAGCTGTCACATCCAGGTTCTGCTTAAAGCCCGTGTCTGTACGGGTACGGTCGGTAACGCCGTCGCTCCATTTGACAAACACATAGCCTTCATCGGGCACAGCGGTAACACTGACCGACTGCGTAGGTGCGGTGACAGCATAAGACAGCGAAGTTTTGCCAGAGACATCTCCGCTGGACAGCGTGCCGCCGCCATTTTTGTCCACATGATAACGTGCCTCAAACTCCTTGGATTCTGCCTCAGAGGAAGCTGCCGCACTGGACGAATCCGGAACGGCGGAACTGGGGTTCGAGGTATACTCCAAGGTACGGATCGGGATACCGCTGGTATCCGGGCGGCGATCCTCGGTTTGATATGCGTGGGTGCGCAGATAGTTCAGCATTGCTTTCAGGCCGCTGCTCTTCAGGTGGATATCCCCGGCACCATAAAAACCCGCCTGGCCGTAGCCGGTCTCATCCTTAAGGACCTCTGCGCTGTTCAAAAACTTGACCCCCAGCTGTTCACACATGGTCAGCAATGCCATGTTGAAATCGTCGATCTTCGTTTGATCCATCTGGGGATAGCTGGCGTGATCGGCGGGTACCGGCGGCACCGTATTGACGATAATATCGGTATAGGGATAGCTGGCCTGGATAGCCTGCACCAGTGCGGTATAGTTATTGATAAAATCCTGCACCGCCATACCGGTATCATTGGTACCCAAGGTCAGAACTACCCGGCGGGGCTTCATCATAGCCACAGCCTGCGGGATGGTATACCGGTTATTGTTGTTTTTAAAGCTGACGATCCCCTCCTGCAGTGCCGAGTGCAGGCCGATCCCCTCTTTGGCGCAAAACTGCTGCAGAGATACCAGACCATTATTATAGAGACGCACCGTGTTGGAATCACCCAAAAACAAGGTCTGGGCCAGGTACTCCTCCCCTGCGTCGGGGGTCTCTGTAAGCAGTGCAGCGGAAGTGTTATCGATCTGATAATGACCGGAAAGATCCTCTTCCCCCGGCGGCAGCGGCTGTTCCGGTTGAGCAGGCTCGGAAGAAGCAGGCGGCTGGTATTTGCCCTGTGCTAGCTTGGTCAGGGTGATGCCTGCGGTCAGCAGAACGGCCACCGCACAAAGGCCGCAGACCCACAGAGCCTGCTTTTGCATAGGTGTAATGGATTGTTTTTTTTGTTGTTTGTTTCGGTTCATGTTCATTCCCCAATTCTATCCATAGAAACCGTTTATCCCAGGATGTACTGCGTCAAAGCGGCACAGCTGTCCGCATAAAATACGGGGGCAAACGGCTCACACTCTGCACGGCTGCCATAGCCATACAATGCAGCTGCTGCGGTCAGACCACAATCCGCTGCACCGCGCAGATCTTCAGCCCGGTCCCCCACCATCAGCACACGCTTGCCTGTCAAAAGCGGCTGAGACAAGACATACCGGACCACATCGGTTTTGGTGTCCCGGGACTCATCCATGGAGGCACCGCCGATAAAATCAAAGAGGTCTGCCAGACCCTGCTCCTGCAGGATCGGTGTGACCACCTGGGTGGGTTTGGATGTAGCTGTGCACAGGATCAGACCTGCATCCTTTAGCTGACGCAGCATCTGGGCAGCGCCCGGATAAGGTGCACATTCATGGCTGCCTTTTACATGGTAGCTGTCCCGGTACATCTGGGTGGCCTGTTCGATCTGCTCTGCACTGGCAAAGTGCTCTGCAAAAGTGCGGCGCAGCGGCGGCCCCAGATAGCGGCGCAGATCCAGCTGCGCAGTGTCCACTCCCATGGCAAGGAATACTTCTTCTAGTGTATGCAGGATGCCGGGGGCGGAGTCTATCAACGTACCGTCCACGTCAAACAAAATCGCATCATAGTGCAGCAAGCTTGTTTCCTCACTTTCTGTTATCAAGAGCGCCAGGCCAAAGCTCCGGCAGCAAAGTTTTGATGTTCCGGCTTTTTGTGCCCGGAGGTTGGAGGATATTCTGTATCCGACACACCCCAAACATCTTATAGTATAACACAGATTTGCGTTATCAGCAATTCTCACAAAAGATTTTATAGATTTTATACATTTCGCAAGGCACTCTCATAGCGTGAAGAGGTCCATCCTGCAGATTCAAGTAAAAAAGTCTCTGGCCGTGCGGCTGAAATAACCGCAAACACACCAGAGACCTCTGTCTGCAATTTACGCTGCGCAGTTTCCTGCCAAAGCGGAAAACGCACCTCTGTCAGATGCTGTCTTTGTCCCGCAGCTGAGGAAAAATTACTGTGCAGTCCCCTGTCCGCCGGAAGGCGGATAATAGAGGTTGTTGGAGATAAACTCCAGCTTATCCTTTAACACAAGCTCCAAATTTGCCACTGCATGGACCATGTTGGTGGCAGAATCATTGACCTCCAGCAGCTTGCACAGGTCCAGATCCGGCATTGTCATGGCAACCTTCATCTTCTGGCTTTCCGCACAGAGGATGTGGCTCAGCGCACTTTCCTGTAAAGCGATGCTCTCCATCAGATCCACGACCGCCTGATCCAGGGAAACATTGGGCAGCTGAGGGCAGCACAGTTCACAGTTGTTGGTATGATTGTTGCAGTCAGACATAGCAGTTCATCCTTTCGTATCTCTGCCTATTGGTCAGAGAAGTCTGTCTCATGCTATGTTTGCCCTCACAAAAAGGTTACTGCTCCGATGCTTTTTCTGCTGTGCGAGCCTTTTCAATGGTTTCTCGGTAGCCGCCTGATCCATACTGGATGCAGCGATTGATCCGGCTGATGGTGGCAGTGGAGATCTCGGCGGTTTTTACGATCTGCTCATAGGTGCTGCCATCCAGCAAGAACTTTGCCACCTGAAGCCGTTGCGCCATATCCGAAAGCTCTTTCACGGTGCAAAGGTCCTCAAAGAAGTGGTAGCACTCCTCCCGGGTCTCCAAGGTCAAGATCGCATCAAACAGAGCATCGGTGGCTTTATTCCGTATAGGATCCTTGCTGGGCATAATAGTGTCCTCCTTCATCTGTTTATTCTCGTTCTCACTTTACCACATCAAAGCGAAAAAGTCAAGGTTGTCGCCGGACAACGGACAGGTGAAACAAAATCATCTAAAAGTTGGCCTATTTTCACCTTTCGATTCGTTCACTCTTCCAATTATTTCAAAATATATTGACAAATTGTGAAAACAGGACTAAATTAACGGCACGACCCCTGACAATGAGAACAGAGGCCAAAAATAGAAAAGAGGGATTGAGAAAATGAACACCTTGGTCATCGTTTTGATTGCTGCTGTGTGCCTGCTGGGCGCTTATGTCCTGTACGGACGGTGGCTAGCCAACAAATGGGGGGTAGACCCGCAGGCCAAGACTCCTGCTGTGCTGCATGAAGACGGCCGAGACTTTGTTCCCGCTGATGGATGGACTGTATTCAGCCATCAGTTCAGCTCCATTGCAGGTGCCGGCCCTGTGACCGGCGCGATCCAGGCTGCCGCTTTTGGCTGGCTGCCAGTGCTTTTGTGGGTCCTGATCGGCGGCATCTTCTTCGGCGCTGTTACAGATTTTGGCGCTCTGTATGCTTCGGTGAAGAACGACGGCAAGAGCATGGGTATGCTGATTGAAAAATACATCGGAAAGACTGGGCGCAAATTGTTCCTGCTGTTCTGCTGGCTGTTCTGCGGCATCGTCATCGCGGCCTTTGCAGATATGGTTGCGGGCACCTTTAACGCCTACGGAGCAGATGGTGCATTGACCGATGCTGCTGCCACTAACGGTGCCGCAGGCATGGTCTCCATCATGTTTATGGTTTTTGCTGTCGTGTTTGGACTGCTGCAGAAAAAGCTGCACCTTACTGGCTGGAAAGAAAGTGCGGTCAGCATCCTGTTTATCGTGTTCTCCTTTGCCATCGGTGCCAATCTGCCTTTGATCTTGGGCAAAGCCATGTGGAGCTACATCACCTTTGTGTACATTTTTTTCGCAGCCGTTCTGCCTATGTGGATGCTCAAGCAGCCTCGCGACCACATGACCACTTTTATGTTTGTCGCTATGATCGCTGGCGCTGTGGTAGGGTTGCTGGTAGCACACCCCAAGATGAATCTCCCTGTTTATACTGGCTTTGATAACGCTTCTTTGGGAACCATGTTCCCCATCCTGTTCGTCACGGTGGCTTGTGGCGCTGTATCCGGATTTCATAGTCTCGTATCCAGCGGCACCTCCTCCAAAACGGTATCCAACGAGAAGGATATGCTCAAGGTCGGTTATGGCGCCATGGTTTTGGAGAGCCTGCTGGCGGTGCTGGCTTTGTGTGTGGCTGGTGCGGCAGCTGCAGCGGATGGGACGCCTGCTGCGGGCACTCCCTTCCAGATCTTCAGCCGTGGAGTCGCTGGCTTCTTTGAGATGTTCGGCGTGCCTGCCTATGCGGCTACTGTGTTTATGACGATGTGTGTCTCTGCGTTGGCATTGACAAGCCTGGATGCTGTCGCCCGCATTGGACGGATGAGCTTTCAGGAGCTTTTCAGTGTAGATGATATGGAGCACGCACCGGCCTGGCGCAAACTATGCTGCAACCTCTATTTTTCTACATTTGTGACCCTGGCATTTGGCTTTGTGCTGACCAAGATCGGATACGCCAACATCTGGCCTCTGTTTGGTTCTGCCAATCAGCTGCTGTCCGCTTTGGTTCTGTCGACTCTGTGCGTCTTTTTGAAGGTGACAGGCCGCAGCAACAAAATGCTGATGCCGCCGCTGGTCATCATGTTGTGTGTCACCTTTACTGCTCTGGTACAGCGGCTGCTTGCCATGGTCAGTGCCATCCGCACTGCTGCTTCTGTAACGATCCCCGCCGGAGAGACCACCTGGACCGCTGTATTCTTTGCCAACGGTTTACAGCTGATCCTGGCCGTAATGCTGATCGTACTGGGGTTGAATATCGTCCTTCACTCGGTCAGTGCTTATAAAAAGGCACAAGACAAAACCGGCGCAGCTAAAACATCCGAATAAACTGCAACGGCTCATTCCCGTGCCTGATGCCCTTTTCCTTAACTATTCAGCCGTCGGCCAAAAGGTCGGCGGCTTTTTGATGCCCTTTTGATGCCCTTTTGATGCCCTATAGAAAAAAAGAGAGCGTCCGCAATCGTGCAGACGCTCTCTTTTTATCATCAGATCGAAATGGTGTTGCAAACATCCATCAGGACGGGGTCCAGGCTCTTGGTCATCTCCAGGGCCTCATCCACAGGGTAATCCACCAGCTGCTCGCCCTTCATGCCGACGATGCGGTTGAACTTGCCCTGCTCCAGCAGGCAGACAGCCCGATAACCCATAGCGGAAGCGTTGACGCGATCCCGCAGAGTAGGCGAACCACCGCGCTGAACATGGCCCAAAATCGTGGCACGGGTATCAATGCCGGTACGTGCCTGGATCTCGCTGGCGATCTCCTGCGAGTGACCAATGCCCTCGGCCACGATCACGACAAAGTGACGCTTACCTGTGCGCTGCGTCTCGATGATCTTATCCAGGATATCCCGCTGCATATCAAATTCCCGCTCCGGCAGCAGCACAGCCATAGCGCCGGAGGCGATCGCCACATTCAGAGCGATATAGCCTGCATTACGGCCCATGACCTCCACAACGCTGCAGCGGTCATGGCTCTGGGTGGTATCCAGCAGCTTGTCGATCATCTCCAGGGCGGTGTTCATAGCGGTATCAAAACCGATGGTGTAGTCGGTGCAGGCAATATCGTTGTCGATGGTGCCAGGCAAGCCGATCATCGGGATGCCGCGATGTGCCAGCTCACGAGCGCCACGGTAGGAACCATCGCCGCCAATGACCACCAGTGCATCGATGCCCAGCTCACGGCACTTGGATGCGCCCTTATCCTGGCCTTCCTTCGTCTTGAACTCCAGGCAGCGGGCAGAATACAGGATCGTACCGCCCTTTTTAATAATATTTGAAACACTGCGCAGGTTCATCTCAAAGCATTCGCCGTTCAGCAGGCCATTATAACCGCGCTGGATGCCGATCATACGGAAGCCCTTGTGCAGGCCGGTGCGGACAACGGCACGGACCGCAGCGTTCATACCAGGAGCGTCGCCACCACTGGTCAGGACGCCGATCGTTTTGATTTGCTTTTCCATAACTAGAGATACCCTCCAACTTCTTCACTTACCTCTGGGTTTTAGCCCAGTTGTCCGGCAAGACCCGGACGCTTGATGCAAAGTTGCTCCAATTTGCCTGCAACCATTATAACACAATACAGGCCGTTTGAAAACATCCTACCTGTCAGGATTCGTGCGCAGAAATGTCATTTTGTTGCAACATTTTCTGTGCCCAACAGCCGCTGCAGCTCCTGCATCAGCAATGGATGCCCAGAAGCGTATAACCGGCGCGGCACACCCAGTTTCTGTTTTGTATCCTGCAAATACAGGATCACAGGCATAGAACCATCAAAGATCTCCAATAAGTTGATGACCTTATCATACTGCGGGCAGGTGCGGGACGGCAGCCGCAGATACAGCCGCTGCGGCTGAGCCGGACGAGATACCGCCCCCGCCGGGCGTCCGGCGCCATACTGATCGATGGGGGTGACCGTCTCTGCCATCAGTTTGGGAGGCTCATCCTCCCGCACCGACAGCCGCCCATCAATGACCACAACCGCATTATCCTGCAAGGCATCCCGGAAGAGATCCAGCACCCGCGGAAATACGATCACTTCCAGTGTACCTGTCAGGTCTTCTACACTGGTAAATGCCATCATACTGTTGGACTTTGTGGTCATCATTCGGGTCTTGACGATGGTACAGACGATGCGCACATGGCTATTGTCCAGCTTATGGGCATCCTCTCCGGTCAGCGCCTTGATGGCGTGGGATGCGATACGGGCCGATTGCTCCCTATACGCATCCAGCGGATGGCCGGATAGATACAACCCGCTGACCTCCTTCTCTTGCTGAAGAAGCTCCGAGGGGGTATATTCCGGCAGAGGACGGATCTCATAGTTATCCGCTGACGGAGCGCTCTCCCCTCCGCTCATAACAGAAAACAGATCCAGCTGTCCATCCAGATTGCGGCGGGCATCGTTCTCGACGCTTTTGGTGATCCCCTCTACTGCCTCGACCAAGCTATGGCGATTGCCTCCCATACCATCAAACGCACCGGCTTTGATCAGGCTCTCCACTGCCCGGCGATTCAGCTCTGCGCCATACAATCTCTTGCAAAAATCATATAAGCTGCTGAAAGGGCGCTGCTGTCGTTCGGATACTACCCGGTCGATCAAGCCGCGGCCCACATTTTTGATGGCATTGAGGCCAAAACGGATCTGACCGTTGGCCGTTGCGGTAAACCCACCGCCCGAGATATTGATATCCGGTGGCAGTACCTTGATGCCTAAACGGGCGCACTCGCCGGTATATTCGATGACCTTGTCCGTATTATCCAGCACGCTGGTCAGCAATGCGGCCATAAACTCACTGGGATAGTGGGATTTCAGGTAAGCGGTCTGGAAAGCCACATAGGCATAGCAGGCCGCATGGCTCTTATTGAACGCATACGAGGCAAAGCTGGACATTTCATCGTAGATCTCATTGGCGACCTTTTCAGAGATGCCATTGGCTACACAGCCAGGACATTCATGGCCCGGCTCTGTACAGCCGTGGACAAAATGCTCCCGTTCAGCCTCCATCACAGCATGCTTCTTTTTGCTCATGGCCCGGCGAACATTGTCTGCCTGGCCAAAGGAGAAGCCTGCCAGCTCCCGGAAGATCTGCATCACCTGCTCCTGGTAGACGATGCATCCGTTGGTCACGTCCAGGATATGCGCCAGCTGCGGTGTCTTGTACTGGATCTTATCCGGCTGATGACGGTTATGCAGGTAGGTAGGGATGGAATCCATCGGTCCCGGACGATACAGGCTGATCAGAGCGATGACATCTTCCAGACTATGGGGCTGCAGACCCATCAGGACCTGCTTCATGCCAGAGGATTCCAGCTGGAATACACCCTCGGTTTCTCCCTGGCTGAGCATTTGATAGGTCTGGGGGTCATCGTAGTTCAGCTTCTGCATCGAGAAGCCCGGCTCCCGTTTTTGCACAGCAGTTTCTGCGTCCCGGATCACCGTCAGGGTACGCAGCCCCAGAAAGTCCATCTTCAAAAGGCCCAGTTCCTCGATCTCGGTCATATTGAACTGGGTCACCGGCAGGCCATCGTTGGTGGCCAAGGGCAGATAGTAGTCTGTGGGCTTTGGCGTGATCACCACACCCGCAGCATGCGTGGAAGCATGCCGGGGCATCCCCTCCACTTTGACCGCTGTATCGATCAATTCTTTGACCTGCGGGTCAGTATCATACATCCGGCGCAGTTCGCTGGAGACTTCCAATGCCCGCTTCAGGGTCATTTTCAGTTCCATGGGCACCTGTTTTGCCACCGCATCTACGTTTTGGTATGGCAGACCCATGACCCGGCCCACATCCCGGATCGCGTTGCGGGCCGCCATTGTACCAAATGTGACGATCTGGGCTACATGGTCCGCACCGTATTTCCGGTTGACGTAGTCAATGACCTCCTGCCGACGCTCGTAACAAAAGTCCACATCAAAGTCCGGCATACTGACACGCTCTGGGTTCAGGAAGCGTTCAAAGATCAGATTATAGCGGATAGGGTCGATGTCGGTAATGCCCACACAATAGGCCGCAATGCTGCCCGCACCCGAGCCGCGTCCCGGTCCCACAGGGATACCCTGGCTTTTTGCGTAGTGGATATAGTCGTAAACGATCAGGTAGTAGTTGGTATACCCCATCTTTTTGACCACACCGATCTCATACATCAGGCGGTCTTTGTTGGCCTGCGGAACATCCGGACCATAGCGGTGTTCCAGACCCTCCCAGCAGAGCTTTTCAAAATACGCCTGATTGTCCATCCCATCGGGGGCTTCGTAATAAGGAATCTTGGTATGACCAAAATCAAAATCAAAGTTGCACTGCTCTGCAATGCGCGCCGTGTTGGCACAGGCTTCCGGCACCATCGCAAACAGGTCATACATCTCTTGGGTGGACTTGACATAGAACTCCTCTGTCTGGAATTCCATCTTATCAGCGTCCTGAATGGTCTTACCGGTTTGGATGCACAGCAGAATGCTCTGCATTTTAGCATCCTCTCTGCGGAGGTAATGAGCATCGTTGGTAGCTGCCATAGGGATGCCGGTATCCCGTGCCAGCTTGATAAGCTGGGGCAGTACCTGCGTATCCTCTGCCAGACCATGGTCCTGCAGCTCGATATAATAGTTGCCCTCGCCAAACAGATCCCGATACCAAAGCGCCACTGCTTTGGCACGGTCGTAATCCCCAGCCAAAAGCGCCTGCGGGACCTCGCCCGCCAGACAAGCGGACAGACAGATCAAACCCTCGTGATACTGCTCCAGAAGCTGTTTGTCCACCCGGGGTTTAGAGTAAAATCCCTCCGTGAATGCAGCAGATACCATTTTGATCAGGTTCTGATACCCCTGCTCATTTTTGCACAGCAGGATCAGGTGATGGCTGCCGTCCATCCGGTTGACCTTGTCAAACCTCGTCCGGGTGGCCACATATACCTCACAGCCTATGATGGGTTTTACGCCTGCTTTTTTGGCAGCCTTGTAAAACTGCACGCAGCCATACATAACTCCGTGGTCGGTACAAGCAACGGCGTTCTGTCCACATTCCTTGACGCGCTCCATCAGCTGATCGATCCGGCAGGCACCGTCCAGAAGGCTGTATTCTGTATGCAAATGCAGATGTGCAAACATGCAAATTCCTCCTTTCCCATTTATTTA
>OHJZ01001149.1_pt1 | contig 10937 bp, 8 predicted proteins | sample 1568691 | NCBI WGS metagenome assembly OHJZ01 (sample SAMEA3879593, study PRJEB24766) | human gut metagenome | biome: human-associated habitat; feature: feces | place: USA | collected 1985/1987
GATCTCCCGGATGTCGCCGCCGCCGATGTCCGTTTTGCAGATCCGCAGCTTGTCGGCGTTGGGATGGGGGCAGACCTCCGTCACCACGCCCACCAGCATATGCTCGAAGCGCTTGGCCAGGTCCTCGGCCCCCTCCACCTCCACGGTGGACATGGTCAGGTCATAGGCCAGACGGGTCAGGTCCATATCCTCCGGGAGCTTTACATAATCCTTGATCCAATTCAGTGAAACTTTCATGTGTCGTACCCTCCCTTAATGGAACTGACGCAGGAACCGGAGATCGGCGCTGTGGAACAGGCGGACATCGTCCACGCCGTAGCGCATCATCACCAGCCGGTCCAGACCGATGTTGACATAGAAGCCGGTGTATTCATCCGGATCCAGCCCTGCCGCCCGCAGGACATTGGGGTGGGGCGTGCCGCCGGGCATGATCTCGATCCAGCCCACGTGCTTGCACACGCTGCAGCCCTTGCCGCCGCACTCAAAGCAGCTGACGTCCACCTCTACGCTGGGTTCGGTAAAGGGGAAGTAGGACGGACGCAGGCGGGTACGGGTGCCATCGCCAAACAGCTTCTGCACAAAGGTATCCAGTGCGCCCTGCAGGTCGCCCAGGGTGATGCCCTTATCCACTACCAGACCTTCCATCTGATGGAACATGGGGCTATGGGTGGCGTCCGAGTCGGAGCGGAACACCCGGCCGGGGATCAGTACCTTGATGGGGGGCTGCTGGGCATCCATCGTCCGGATCTGACCGCCGGAAGTCTGGGTGCGCAGCAAAAACTCATCCGAGAGGTAGAAGGTATCCTGCATATCCCGGGCAGGATGGTCCTTGGGCACGTTCAGGCGGGTAAAGTTGTGGTCGTCATCCTCGATCTCCGGGGACTCTGCCACTGCAAAGCCCATGCCGGAAAACACATCGATGATCTGGTTGGTCACCAGGGTCAGCGGATGCAGGCCGCCTGCCGGACGGGTCTTGGCCGGCAGCGTGATATCCACTGCCTCGGCAGCATTGCGGGCAGCCAGCTCGGCAGCCTTGACCCGGGCAGCTGCGGCATCGTAATCCGCCTGGACCTTCTGCTTCAGCTCATTGATGACCTTGCCCATAGCGGGGCGGTCCTCCGGTGCGACGGTGCGCAGGTTCTTCATCAGGGCGGGGATCTTGCCGTTCTTGCTCAGATACTCCTGCCAGAAAGAGGCCAGCGTCTCCTTGGACGAGACCCGACCAAGGCTCGCTGCGGCCTGCTGGGCCAGCTGCTCAATCATTGCTTGCATGGATCTTCTCTCCTTGTTCCTTGTTGGGCGGGGCAGCAAAAAAGGCCCCGTCCCCTTTGCCCGGCCTTTGCCAGACAAAAGGGACGAAGCCTTGACCATTCATTTTTGGCCGCTCCGCGGTACCACCCGGTTTCCGCCCTGCGATGCAAAGCAGCCGGGCGGCTCTCAAACGCCGTAACGGGGCGCACCGTCCTGTGCTACCAAGCGGCTGCGCCGCCCTTCCCACAGGCCGCTCGGGAGCGAACTTCAGCTCCAGACACAAACCGGGGGCCCTTTCAGCCGGTGAAGCCCCTCTCTGCCCTGTGTGTTCTGCGCCTACTCTCTCCGTCGCTGCGTTTTGAGGTATAGGTTTTTAGTCGAACTACAAATTACTTTACCACACTTTTGTTCTGTTTGCAAGAGGGACAGCGGGATTTATCCGGTCTGTGCCCCCCTTCCGCCCCCGCTTTTCCGCAGGACCTGCTCTCTTGACAAAGGCCGTTGCTTTGCATATAATTCTTCTGTTAGTATCCGCTAACATTCTTGAAAAGAGGGAATGACAATGACGTTAAAGGAATTGCCCATCGGGCGCAGCGCCGTGGTAGAGACCGTAGGCGGCGCAGGCGCTCTGCGGCAGCATTTTTTGGATATGGGACTGATCCCCGGCGCACGGATCACCCTGGTAAAACTGGCCCCCATGGGCGACCCCATGGAGCTGCGCATCCACGGCTATGCGTTGACCCTGCGGCTGGACGATGCCCAGCAGATCGGCATCACGATGCTGGACGGCCCTGCACCGGATCACCCCGGCGCACCCCATGGGGACAAGCCGCTGGAGCATCCAGGTCTGGGCGAGGGCGGCCGTTATCACACCAAAGCCGGTGAAACGCCCCTGCCGGAGGATACGACCCTGACATTTGCCCTGGCTGGCAACCAGAACTGCGGCAAGACCACCCTGTTCAACCAGCTCACTGGCTCCAACCAGCATGTAGGCAACTTTCCCGGTGTGACCGTGGACCGTAAAAGCGGTCAGATCAAGGATCACCCCGGCACCGAGGTCACCGACCTGCCGGGCATCTACTCCATGTCCCCTTACAGCAGTGAGGAGATCGTGACCCGGCAGTTCATCATTGGGGAGAAACCCACCGGCATCATCAACATCGTAGATGCCACCAACATCGAGCGCAACCTCTACCTGACCATGCAGCTGATGGAATTGGATGTGCCCATGGTGCTGGCGCTGAACATGATGGACGAGGTGCGGGGCAACGGCGGCACCATCCATATCAATAAGATGGAGTCCATGCTGGGCATCCCGGTGATCCCCATTTCGGCGGCTAAGAATGAGGGCGTGCACGAGCTGGTGGACCACGCCATCCATGTGGCAAAGTATCAGGAACGGCCGGGCCGCCTGGACTTCTGTGCAGAGGATGACCACGGCGGTGCGGTACACCGCTGCATCCACAGCATCCAGCATCTGATCGAGGATCACGCCAAGTCCGCAGGCATCCCGGTGCGGTTTGCCGCCACCAAGTTGGTGGAAGGAGACGAGCGCATCCGCAAAGCCTTGCAGCTGGACCAGAACGAGGAGGATGCGTTGGAGCACATCATCCAGCAGATGGAGCGGGAACGGGGACTGGACCGGGCCGCCGCCATTGCGGATATGCGCTTTGGCTTCATCCAAAATCTGGTGGATCAAACCGTGGTGAAACCCCACGAAAGCAAGGAACAGGCCCGCAGCAACGCCATTGACCGCATCCTGACCGGCAAATACACCGCTATCCCCGCTTTTGTGGGCATCATGGCGCTGGTCTTTTACCTGACCTTTAATGTCGTGGGTGCCGCTTTGCAGGACCTGCTGGCAGCAGGCATCGATGCGCTGACCGCCTCGGTGGATGCGGCGCTGACCAGTTGGCAGGTCAATGCTGCCGTTCATTCTCTGCTGATCGATGGCATCTTTACCGGCGTCGGCAGTGTGCTGAGCTTTTTGCCGGTGATCGTCACCCTGTTCTTCTTCCTCTCTTTGCTGGAGGATACCGGTTATATGGCCCGTGTGGCCTTTGTGATGGACAAGCTGCTGCGGCGCATCGGCCTGTCCGGGCGCAGCATCGTGCCTATGCTGATCGGCTTTGGCTGCACCGTCCCCGGCGTAATGGCCAGCCGCACCCTGCCCTCGGAGCGGGACCGCAAGATGACCATTCTGCTGACCCCCTTTATGAGCTGCTCGGCAAAACTGCCCATCTACAGCCTGTTTGCAGGGCTGTTCTTTCCGGAGCACGCTGCGCTGGTAATGGTCGGGCTATACTTTTTGGGCATCCTGATCGGCGTAGCCGTTGCCTTTCTGCTGAAAGGGACGGTGTTCCGGGGCGAGGCGGTCCCCTTTGTGATGGAACTGCCCAACTACCGTCTGCCGGGGCTGAAAAACGTGGCGCAGCTGCTGTGGGAAAAAGCCCGGGATTTTTTGCAGCGTGCCTTTACTGTGATCTTCCTGGCCACCATCGTGATCTGGTTCTTGCAGAACTTTGACCTGCAGCTCAGCTTGACCAGCGATGCCCAAAACAGCATCCTGGCACTGCTGGCCGGCTGGATCGCCCCCCTGTTTGCCCCTCTGGGCTTTGCAGACTGGCGCATCTCCACCGCGCTGATCACCGGCTTTATGGCCAAGGAGAGCGTTGTTTCCACCCTGGTGGTGCTGTTCGGCAGCGAAGCCGCACTGGCCGCCGCGCTCCAGCCTGCCGCTGCCGCACCGCTGCTGGTATTTTGCCTGCTGTACACCCCCTGTGTGGCAGCAGTCGCCTCGGTCAAACGGGAGCTGGGCGGCAAATGGGCGGCCATCATGGTGGCAGAGCAGTGCCTTATCGCCTGGGTCTGCGCACTGCTGGTGCGGTTTATTGCATTGGCCATCCTGTAACCCTTTGTATTGATCTCTATCAAGACCAGCGCTTTAGCGCTGGTCTTTTTTTTACCCTTTCCGCAAATGAGGAGCTGTGCGGCTGTTTGACCCCCTGCACCACACCCAAAAACTGGAGCTTCTTTTCACCCAGACCTATAATGGCATGGTGGATCTGGTCTGCCAGCGCAGGTCTGTTCCCTCCCCTGCTTTATAAACATAAAGACCGGCAGAGTCTAGGCTCCGCCAGTCTTTTTTGTTCTTCAACTTAATTTGTCCAAAGTTATTTCTGAGCTCTTTCCGCCCTGCGGCTTCGGAGCCACACCAGCAGAGCACTGGCAGAGATCAAACACCCCAGCACAGCCAGTCCAGCTCCCGCCTGACCGGTCTGGTCTCCGATCCACCCAACCAGCGGACTGGCCGGGATCATCATCAGGCTGTATGCCATACTATCCACACTGACCAGTGTCGCCCTCAGATCGCTGGGAAAGTATTCGTTCATTTGACGGTCGGCATGGAGCATCCAGGCAGACAGCACTCCCTGTACCAATGCAGCTCCTGCCAAAGCCCCCGCTGTTTCTGCCAGACCCACCAGCACCGTGCCCAGTCCGCACAATGCTGCGCTGATGATGTAGAGTTTTGTCAGTCTCCTGACCCGAAGGCGACAGCCCAAAACAGAGCCTGCAAATGCCGCCGTCCGACTTAGCAGGTGCGGCACAAATAACAGAGCTGCAGGCCAGCCCAGCTGCACCAAGCGCTGCTGCAAAAACATGGTCACCAGATAGCAGGGCACACACACCACCCCATCTGCCAGGATCACCCGTATAGCAGCAGGGCATTGCCGCAAGGCTGCAAGGCTCTGCTGTGCCTGCCGGAAAAATCGCTTCGGTAACTGCCGGAGCGCAAAACTGTCCCGCTGAGCCTGCGCCTGCGTGACCACCGGCTCGGTTAGAAATATATCTGCCGCAGCAGACAATGCATTGCATGCCCCGCTAGACAGATACAGGCCCGTATAGCCCAGCAGCGGCTGTGCGGCGCTGATCACTGCGCCCAACCCGCCTGCCGCCAGGCCAAGCTGATCCAAACGGGCACTGACAGAAAGATACCTCTCTGTACAGTGTGTCTGCACCAAGCTGTCATAAACAAGAGCCGAGGATGTACCGGAGTACATCGACCCGGAGAGTGCCCCCAGCCCCATTGCCAAGCAAACCATCGGCAGATCGTTGGCCAGCAGCATCGTCACATCCTGGGCAAGTGCCAGAAGCCCGCCCAGCAGGTAGGTGCGGCGGCGCCCCAGCAGATCCGCCGCCATACCGCTGGGCACCTCAAACACCAAACTTATTATATGATACACAGCCTCTGCCAGACCGATCTCCCACAGAGCAAAGCCCCGGGCCGCCAGCAAAGCCACCCACACGGCATCTGTCAGCCGCAGACCAGAAAGAAATGTGGAGGCATACAGCGCCCCCAGCTGTTTTTTTAGATCCATACCAGGAAACACCTCTTTTGTTTGCATCTGCATTATAGCAAATAAACGATGATGCATCCTTTTCAGAGGTAAAACAAACGCCCTGCAGCACAGGCAGAGCCTGCACAGAAGAGCTTCGTCTACGATCGCCAAAAGTCCGTCCACTTTCAAATCGCAGCTGAAATTTCTCCTATGCACTCCACAGAAAGGCCGCAGGGCGCACTATCATCCCCGAGCCATTGCTGAACCGACTCTGCCCCTGTACAAGCAGCACAGACGGCAGTATCCTCTAAAAAAGGGCGCACTTCGACCCGGAAACGCTTAAATATATCCTTTTTGGTAAAAGATACCTGCGTCCCAGCCCATATGGGTGCTTCCTCCTTTTCAGCAATGTTCTTTGGTCAGTATAGCACACTTGACCGGAAGAAACAAGTAAAATCCCTGCCCAGTCCAACAAAGCACAAAGACCGGCAGAGCCTAGGCTCCGCCGGTCTTTTATCATATCCTGATCGGTTCGTTTATGCCTTTGCCAGCAGCTCCTGGACCAGGGCATCCATCTGGGCTTCCGCAGCGGCATTGGCGGCGGAACGCAGGGTGACGACCTGCTCACAGATGGCAATGTTCTTCATGCCCTCCAGCTCTGCACGCATCTGCTTAGCGGCCATGGGCGCCCAGCTGCCATTCTCCATCAGGGCGATGGTACGGCCCTGGAAGTTCTTGCTCTTCAGATGTGCCAGCAGAGCCTCCATCGGGGGGAACAGGGCTCCATCATAGGTTGCGCATGCCAGCACGGTCTTTCCGCAGCGGAAAGCCTCGGTAACGGCATACGACACATCGGTACGGGTCAGGTCCATCTCGACCACCTTTGCACCCTGTGCACGCAGCTTTTCTGCCAGGGTATGGGCTGCCGCACGGGTATTGCCGTGGATCGAAGCGGAGGCCACCAGGATCTTTTCCGGCTCCTCTGCACGGTAGCTGGACCACAGATCGTAATAATGCAGGTAGGGGGTCAGGTCGCCGGTCAGCACCGGGCCATGCAGCGGGCAGATGGTGCTGATCTCCAGCGCAGCGGCCTTTTTCAGCACGGCCTGCACCTGCACGCCATACTTGCCCACGATGTTCAGGAAGTAACGGCGGGCCTCACTGGCCCACTCAGCATTGGCATCGTAGTTTGCCACTGCACCAAAACGGCCAAAAGCATCCGCAGAGAACAAGACCTTCTCGCTGGTCTCATAGCTGAGCATGACCTCCGGCCAATGCACCATCGGAGCCAGCACGAACTGCAGAGTATGGCTGCCCAGGGACAGCGTATCCCCTTCCTTCACCACCACACGGCGGTCAGCGGCCACTGCCTGTGCGCCAAAGAACTGGTCCATCATGACGAAGGTCTTGGCATTGCCCACCACCTGCATGGCGGGGTAAGCAGCTGCCAGCCGGGCAATATTGGCCCCATGGTCCGGTTCCATGTGAGAGACCACCAGGTAATCCGGCATACGGCCTGCCAGGGCCTGGGACAAGTTTTCCAGCCAGGCATCCGTGGCCCGGGCATCTACGGTGTCCAGCACGGCCACCTTTTCGTCCAGGATCACATAGGAATTGTAGCTGACGCCTGCGGGTACCGGGTACTGGCTCTCAAACAGGTCCAGGGTGGTATCGTCCACCCCCACGCCAAGGATCGCGCTGCTGATCTTGCTCACACTCATCGGAAATCCTCCTTTATTTTACCTTCTGTCCACAAAAAACGGGCTATTATTTCACACTGCGGCGGCAGCAGAGCAGGCCGCAGCAAAAAGCGCTGTGCTACGCCCGGAAATACACTCTAGGAGCCGTCCTAGTATAGCACAACAAACCGGCCGGTGCAAGGGCTTATTCCTCCGTTTGCTGCGGCAGCCGGGCTGCGGCGGGGCGGCCCGGTTCTGCATCCAACTCCAGCAGAGCTGCAGCGGTCGGTTCATCCAGCAGCTGCACAGCCCGCAGCTTGCGGCTGATGGCCCGGCTGCGCACTCCGATCAGCTGATCCAGCTCCTCATCGGTCTGGCGCAGCCGCTGCTGCATCTTGCTGAGCCCCTGGCCAAACTTTTCAAACTCCGTCTTGACCGCCCCCAGCAGCTGCCACACCTCGCCGGAGCGTTTTTGGATCGCCAGGGTGCGGAAGCCCATTTGCAGGCTGTTCAGCAGCGCTGCCATCGTGCTGGGGCCTGCCACATTGACCTGATAGTCCCGCTGCAGCGTCTCCAGCATCCCCATATTCACCACCTCGGCATACAGCCCCTCAAAGGGCAGGAACAGGATGCCGAATGTGGTGGTATAGGGCGGCTCCACATATTTTTCCCGGATATCCTTTGCCTCGCTGCGCAGCACCATTTCCAGCGCATGGCGGGCGTTGGCCGCAGCGGCGGCGTCTCCGGCCGCCAGCGCATCCTGCAAGTGGGCGTAGGTATCCCCCGGGAACTTGGAGTCGATGGGCAGCCACACTGTGCCCCCATCGGCACCAGGCAGCTTGACCGCATATTCCACACGCTGGGTGCTGCCGGGGATGGTCGCTACGTTGGTGTCGAACTGCTCCGGAGCCAGGATCTCCTCCAGGATGGCTCCCAGCTGGATCTCGCCCAAAATGCCCCGGGTCTTTACGCCGGACAGCACCTGTTTCAGTCCGCCCACATCTGCCGCCAGGGTCTGCATCTCACCCAGACCTTTATAGACCTGCTCCAGCTGTGCGTTTACCGCCTGGAAGCTCTCGGTCACACGTTTTTGCAGCGCATCCTGCAGCTGCTCGTCCACAGTATGGCGGATCTCGTCCAGTTTGCGGGCATTTTCCTCCTGGAGTGCCTTCATGCCCTCGTTCAGACTGTTGCGCAGCTGCTCCATCTGCTGGGCATTCTGCTGCTGCAAGCTGTTCAGCCGGCGTTCCAGAGCCTCCTGCTGGCCCGTTTGTCCCTGGGCCAGGGTGGCGCTCATATTCTGCACCGCCGTCTGCAATGCATCGCTCACACTGCGCAGCGCCGCTTCATTCTGCTGCGCCAGCGCCGCCTGCTGGCGGGCATTCTCCTTTGCCTGTGCCGCCAGCTGCTGTGCCAGCCAGCTGCGCAGGGCTTCGGTTCCCTGCTGTCCCTGCTGCGGCCTGCCAGTACGGTAAAGCACCACTGCCAGCAAAAGGCAGATGGTGACCAGCAAAAAAGTATACAGCAGCGCAAGAACTTCCATATTGAATCACCTCGTCATTTCTTTTACCTGGCTGTCCCAAAAGGCGGCTGCTTCCTCCAGCCAGCCCTCCGCATCGGTGCCGATGGCGTGGGGCGCATTTTGGCAGACCAAAACCAATCCATCCGCGTCGTCAGATGGATTTAAACGGCCTGTACAGACCAGGTTTTCCTGCATTGCATTTTGTCAAAAAAGCTATTATAATAAATCTCGTCCAACAAGCGGACAGCTTGCCGGTATCGTCTTTATTGTATCACAACCAAAGGGTTTGTCAAAACCCTGTCTGCTGCGCCGCTCCCTGCCGGGACAGCCTGGCAGACCAACTGCATCGCCTCTGTTTTTGGGGAAAACAGGGGTGCCTTCCCTGCATTTGGATGATACTGCGGGGAAGCATACTGCGGGGGCATGGAGGTCCCCGCCGGGAGTGGGGAAAAGAATATGGAACAGATCACAGTCCGGCCTATGCAGCCGGAGGATTGGGCCGCCGTCTCTGAGATCTATCTGGAAGGGATCGCTACGGAGCACGCCACCTTTCAAACCGCCTGTCCCCCCTATGCCGCCTGGGACGCCTCCCATACACAGGAGTGCCGCCTGGTGGCACTGCTGGGGGAACAGCTGGCGGGCTGGGCCGCACTGCACCGGGTAGACCCCCGCTGGTGCTACCGGGGCGTTGCTGAGGTGAGCATCTATATGGGGGAGCGCTTCCGGGGCCGGGGGCTGGGGGCAGAGCTGCTGGCTGCCCTATGCCGGGAGGCCGAGCAGGCTGGGTACTGGACGCTGCAGTCCACCGTTCTGCAGGACAACGAAGCCAGCCGCCGGCTGCACCTGAAATGCGGGTTCCGACAGGTGGGGCGGCGGGAGCGGATCGCCCGGGACGGCCGCTGGCTGGACACCTTTTTGATGGAGCGCCGCTGCGCAGCCGATGAGCCGGAAGGCTACAAAAAACTATAAAACGAACAAGCCGCCGGTACCAATGCACAGGTACCGGCGGCTTGTTTTATCAGACCGTGGCTCGCTGGAACATACTTTCCACGATGGCGCAATATTTATCGGCCAGGCAGACAATGATCGCCTCCCGGCATTTGGGCACATGACGCAGGGTCAGGGGCCACATATGGCTGGAGATGATATTCTGTTCCTTTTTTGTAATGGCAAAGTAGCTGCAGGCGTTCAGGCAAGCCGACTTCGGATGAGAGAAGCCGTGCATCTCAAACAGGCGGCGCAGCCCATGGAAACTGCCGGAGGTATGCCAGTCATACAGATAAAAATCATGCAGCAGCGCCCCCACAGCAAGCGCAGTTTCGTCCGCACCCAGGTGCAGCCGACGGTTCAGCCAGTAACTGACCAGTACGACGTTGCGGCAGTGTTCGTAGGTAGTGACAGAGCCATGCTGGATATACTGCCGCATCTGCTGCACGGCCGGGTGACGGTCGTACTGGTCCAGGATGGCATCCAGCTGCTGTGCTTCGGTTTCAGAAAGCTGCATAGGCATTTCCCCCTCCAGGTTCAAAGACCTTTGATCAAGAATGGAGCTGGTTGGGCGAGGAGGAGCCAAAGTTCTCCGCCTCCGAGGGCGTCTGCCGCACAAGGCTCAGATCCACCAGATACTGTTCGCCGTCTCCCAGAGCTTCCAGCTCGGCCAGCTTTGCCTGGGCAGCGGCATCATCCGGATACCACTGGATCAGGAAAAAGTTGTCCTGCTCCACCCCATAATACAGCCAGCGGCCATCGGCCCGCAGCAGGTCATCCAGGTGATCCACCTCGTCGCCGTCCTGCAGGCCAAGGCCCTCCTCTGCATACAAGCTCTCCGGCTCCACCTGCAGCATCTCGATCACCTGGATCGCGCTTTGCAGGTACTCGTCCTGGGAAATGCTTTTATCGGATTTTTCCCACCCGGTCAGGAAAGCCTGCATCAGCAGTCCCCGGACCGAGATCTTGGGCAGTTGCGGGTCTAAAGTCATTGTGTTACGCTCCTTTTTTGCGTTGCCCCTGCTTGTAGTATACACCGGCATCTCCGTGCAGGTCAACGGAATTTTTGTGAATTTTTTTGTAGGTGCGTCCGATTAAATATGGAAATCCAGCGTATCGGCCAGCCACTCCAGCGCCAGCGGCAGCCAGTGGCGGCGG
>OHJZ01001151.1_pt1 | contig 10927 bp, 9 predicted proteins | sample 1568691 | NCBI WGS metagenome assembly OHJZ01 (sample SAMEA3879593, study PRJEB24766) | human gut metagenome | biome: human-associated habitat; feature: feces | place: USA | collected 1985/1987
AAGATAAGATATCCCACTGATTTGATCAGGTAAGACCCCTTGAAGACTACAAGGTCGATAGGCACGATGTGTAAGTGGAGCGATCCATTCAGCAAGCGTGTACTAATAGGTCGAGGGCTTGACCACAATTCGCTTGAGTATCTCAAGTCAACGAGAAGTAGCAGTGATTATTCAGTTTTGAAGGCACGTCCTTCTAAACACTGGACAAAGTAAATCAGAAATGATATACTTAGCTAGTCATATGGTCGGTGACGATGACGGTGAGGTTCCACCTGTTCCCATTCCGAACACAGCAGTTAAGCTCACTCGTGCCCAAGATAGTTAGCTGGAAACGGCTTGTGAAAATAGGTAGCCGCCGACTTGATCAAAACGCTCTAAGAGAGATCTTGGGGCGTTTTCTTTTATGTCATGCAGTACTGGGCCCCACAGACCTTGTCTGTTATTCCATGGAAAAGGGATGATACCGGACCATGGTGGGAAAGGTCGAAGGAATTTACAGAAAATTCATTCAATAACCGGCTAAAATTCACCATCTGGTTTGACGGGATGGGGCTTTTGGTGTATCATATATTTATGTGTGAATATTCGTTTTGGGGCAATAAAATGGCCCGGACGTTTGCTATTTTGAAGAATCATGAGGTGTGACCAATGTCCTTAGCTGAAAAACTCTTTGGCAGCTTCTCTGACCGGGAACTGAAAAAGATCAACCCCCTCACCAAACAGGTGCTGGCTCTGGAAGGCAAGTATCAGGCGATGTCTGATGCCGAGCTGCAGGCCCAGACTCCTGCACTGAAGCAGAAACTGGCCGACGGCAAAACGCTGGATGATATTCTGCCCGATGCCTTCGCTGTCTGCCGCGAGGCCGCATGGCGTGTGCTGGGCATGAAGCATTTCCCGGTGCAGGTCACCGGCGGCATCGCCCTGCACCGGGGCGACATCGCCGAGATGCAGACCGGTGAAGGCAAGACCCTTGTGGCAACGCTGCCTGCCTATCTGAATGCATTGACCGGCGAGGGTGTCCACATCGTCACCGTCAACGATTACCTCGCCAAGCGCGACAGCGAGTGGATGGGCAAGCTTTACCGCTGGCTGGGCCTGTCGGTGGGCCTGATCGTGCAGGGCATGGATGGCGATGCCCGTCGGGAAGCTTATAATGCCGACATTACCTACGGCACCAACAACGAGTTCGGCTTCGACTATCTGCGCGACAACATGGTGACTTATAAAGACAACATGGTGCAGCGCGGCCATGCCTACGCCGTTGTCGATGAGGTGGACTCCATCCTCATCGACGAGGCCCGTACGCCGCTTATCATCTCTGGCCGCGGAGAGGACTCTTCCAGCCTGTATACCCAGGTGGACCGCTTCGTCCGCACTCTGCGCAAGAGCGTTGTGGTCGAGCTGGAAGACAAGGTGGAGACCGACGAGCAGGCTGACGGCGATTACATCGTGGACGAAAAGCACAAGACCTGCACCCTGACGGCTAAGGGCATCAAGAAGGCCGAGGAATATTTCAAGATCGAGAACCTCGCTGCCGCAGAGAATATGACCCTCGCCCACCACATCGACCAGGCCATCAAAGCCTACGGTGTGATGCAGCGCGACATTGATTACGTCGTGAAGGACGGCGAAGTGCTCATCGTCGATGAGTTTACCGGTCGTCTGATGATCGGCCGCCGTTACAACGAGGGTCTCCATCAGGCCATCGAGGCCAAGGAGGGCGTAAAGATCGCCGCCGAGAGCAAGACGCTGGCGACCATCACCTTCCAGAACTACTTCCGTATGTATAAGAAGCTGTCCGGTATGACCGGTACGGCAAAGACGGAGGCCACTGAGTTCACTGAAATCTACGGTCTGAACATCGTTACCGTCCCCACCAACCGCCCTGTCATCCGCAAGGATTACCCGGATGCCATCTACAAGACCATCAACGGCAAATACAATGCCGTCATCAAGCAGGTCATGGAGTGCCACAAGAACGGCCAGCCGGTCCTGGTGGGTACTGTCAGCGTCGAGAAGAGCGAGACTCTCGCCAAGATGCTGCAGAAGTACACCCGCGACTTCAATGTGCTGAACGCCAAGAACCACGAGCGTGAGGCAGAGATCGTCGCACAGGCCGGTAAGAAGGGGGCCATCACCATCGCCACCAACATGGCTGGCCGTGGTACCGATATTATGCTGGGCGGCAACGCCGAGTATATGGCAAAGGCCCAGATGCGCAAGGAGCACTTCTGCGAGAAGCTGCTGGATCCCGAAAAGCCCGAGGAGGCTCTGCCCGCAGCCGTGGAGCTGCTGCTCATCGAGGCTGACGGCCATGGTGAGACTGCCGACGCCAACATTCTGGCTGTCCGCAAGCGGTTCGATGAGCTGTATGCGCAGTACAAGCCCCTGACCGAAGCGGAGGCTGAAGAGGTGCGCGCTGCCGGCGGTCTGTTCATCATCGGTACGGAGCGCCACGAGAGCCGCCGTATCGACAACCAGCTGCGCGGCCGTGCAGGCCGTCAGGGCGACCCCGGTGCATCCCGCTTCTATCTGAGCCTCGAGGACGATTTGATGCGTCTGTTCGGCGGCGACCGCGTGCAGAGCCTGATGGGTACGCTGGGCATCGACGAGGACACCCCCATCGAGAACCGGATGATCACCAGCACCATCGAGTCTGCTCAGAAGAAGCTCGAGGGCCGCAACTTCGAGATCCGCAAGAACGTCCTGAAATACGACGACGTCATGAACCAGCAGCGCGAGATCATCTATGGTCAGCGCCGCAAGGTCCTGGACGGTGAGGACATCAGCGCCGAGATGCACAATATGCTGAAGGAGAACATCGAGTCCAGCTGCAAGCAGTTCCTCGCAGGGGATGTGAAGGACGAGTGGGACTTCGGTGCGCTCCGCCGCCACTATCTGGGCTGGCTGACCACCGACGCCGACTTCCACTACACTGTCGCTGACTACGACAGCATCTCTCAGGAGAGCATCGCGGATATGCTGTATCAGCGCGGCATGGACGTCCTGAACGACAAGGAGCAGCGCTACGGCGCACCCCTGATGCGTGAGCTGGAGCGTATCTGCCTGCTCAAGTGTGTAGACCGCCAGTGGATGGACCATATTGATAACATGGACCAGCTGCGTCAGGGCATCGTTCTGCGCGGCTACGGCCAGAAGGACCCCGTCGTCGAGTACCGTATCGAGGGCTTTGATATGTTCGACCAGATGGTCGATTCCATCCGGGAGTCCAGCGTCAAGATGCTGCTGACCATCGAGGTGCGCGAGGCGGGCAAGGCCCCCAAGCGTGAGCAGGTGGCCAAACCCACCGGCGAGGGCTATGTGCCTGGCAACGGCGCACCCGGCGCAAAGGGCGCACCCAAGGGCCAGCCTGTCCGGGTCATCAAGATCGGCCGCAACGACCCCTGCCCCTGCGGCAGCGGCCTGAAGTGGAAAAAGTGTACCTGCGCCAAGTACCACCCCGAAGGAAGCCACACCGAGGGCTGAACATAACACAGCAAAAAGCTCTCCCTCGGGAGGGCTTTTTCTAAATCGAGAAACTGTTTTCGTAAGCGGGATGCAATGCTTATGAAAACGGCTTCTTATAAAAAAGAAGGAGCGGATGAGTATGAATATCACATCGGAAGAGCTTTTGAAGGAGGCCCGCGCACTGGAGCCGCAGCTGCAGCAGTGGCGTCGGACGCTCCACCGCCACCCGGAGGTGGGCTTCGATCTGCCCCGCACGAAGGAGCTGGTCAAGAAGGCGCTGACGGAAATGGGCTATGAGCCGAGGGACTGCGGCAAGGCTGGTGTCATTGCGCTGGCAGGCGGCAAAAAGCCCGGCAAGACCATCCTGCTGCGTGCCGATATGGACGCCCTGCCCATCCCCGAGGACTCGGGTGAAGAGTTCAGCTCGGAAGTCCCCGGCAAGATGCATGGCTGCGGCCACGATATGCATACGGCCATGCTGCTGGGTGCAGCGAAGCTGCTCAAGGCTCACGAGGACGAGCTGGAAGGAACGGTCAAGCTGGAATTCCAGCCCGCCGAAGAAATTTTCCAGGGCTCCCCGGATATGATCGCGGGCGGCCTGCTGGAAGACCCCCATGTGGACGCCGCTGTGATGTTCCATGTGCTGGCCGGAATGCCGCTGCCGGTAGGTACGGTGCTGGTGCCGGGCGGCGGCATCACGATGGCCAGCTGTGAGCAGTACCATATCGTGGTCAAGGGCAAGGGCGGTCACGGCTCTACCCCGGAAAACTGCATCGACCCCATCACGGCTGCGGCCCACATCCACATCGCCCTGCAGGAGATCAACAGCCGGGAGCTGAAGCCCGGCGACTTCGGTGTGCTGACCACCGGCCGCTTCGAGGCCGGTGCGGCATCCAATGTCATCCCGGATGTGGCCCAGATGTGGGGGACCATCCGCACCACCGACCCGGAGAATAAGACCGGCGAACTCATTCGCACCCGCATGACCGAGATCGCGCAGGGCGTGGCGGCGGCCTTCCGCTGCACCGCAGAGGTATCCTTCTCCGACTACTGTCCCTGCATGGTGGTGGACAAGCCCCTCGCCGAAAATGCGATGGACTATATGACCGAGCTGCTGGGGAAGGGCGCTATGGACATGACCGCCCTCACCGGCGGCAAGCCCGGCGGCGGCAGCGAGGATTTCGCCTTCGTGAGCCATGAGGTGCCTACTGTGAGCATGTTCATCGCCGCAGGCGGCCCGGAGCAGGGCTGCTGCTACGGCCAGCACCACCCCAAGGTGCGGTTCGACGACAGCATCCTCTACGAGGGCTCTGCGGCCTTTGGCTGGTTCGCACTCCGCTGGCTGTACGACAACGCCGGCAGCACGTTCTGATATTAAGACAGCAAAAGGCCCTCTCAGCGCCGCTGAGAGGGCCTTTCTATCGTTATCAGGTGTGGGTGCAGAGGTAATCCACCCATGCGTCGTACCCGGCGGGCAGCAGATGGTAGCCGTCCGGCTGGGCGTATTCCTCGATGAGGTCGCCGTTCTCGTCGGCCAGCGCCTCCCAGAGGTTCAGGAAGGTGCAGCCCTTTTCCAGCGCGATGGCCGAAAGAGCATCGTTTATCTCACAGAGCCGCTCCTTGTAGAGGCCGGGGGACTTTTTGCGCACTTCAGGCCGGACCGGGGTGATGGACTGGACGTAAATTTTCGTGTTGGGCAGTGCCTGCGAGATCATGTCCAGCATCAGCCGGTAATAGGTCAGAAAATTGGTGTAGTCCCCGTCCCGCCCCAGGACGTTGGTCCCCAGCAGAACGTACAGCACCTTGGGCTGCTGGGCCGCCAGTGCTTCCATCGGCACTTCTTCTGCTCCGTCGTGACGCTTGCAGGTGGTGCCATTGACCACGGCATTGGGTCCTACCCCTTTATACGCACAAAAGTTTGCGTTGGGAAGCCCCGTATCATAGATCTGCATCCCCTGGGTCAGGCTGTCGCCCAGAAAACTGGCCTGGGTGAAATAGCTTGCGTCCACCGCCGGGGTCTGGGGCAGCGCCGCCATGCGGAAGTCCAGCGCCGTCTGTCCAGCATCGGTTTTCTGCACGGTCAGGCTGCGGGCCGCTACATACTGAGCAGACTTCCACTCAGTACCAGGGATCTCCTGTGCCAGGATGCTCACCGTTGCGGTCTGGCGCGTATCCCGCTGCAAACTCCGCCACAGCAGATTGATCGCCAGCAGCATCAGCAGCAACAGCAAGGACGACGCTGTCAGCAAGACCCTGCGCCAGCGTTTGTGCAGCACCCTGCGGCGATATTCCTGATAATCGGCCATCGTGATACCTTCTTCCTATCCGCAGAAAAGTGCGTGCCTTCTGCGGTCGATTCTCCTTGTATATCTCCATCATACCATAACTGCGGGCATAGTCAAGAGGGAACGAAGTCCCGATGTAAAACCGGAACTCCCCTGCTTTTCTGCAGCCGCTTTCCCGCCCTTCAGAACCGGGCACAGACCCGCTCCTGCGCAGATCTCTGCGGGCAGCGCCCCCGACAAACGCACCATGCATCGCTTGATTTTCTATTAGTATCCCGTAAAGCGTTCGATTTAATCCGACAGGAAGGACTTCCCTGCAAAGACGGGCGGCAGCTTTTTTCAAAAACGCCTGAACCAAAACCGGGCAGCGGCGCAGCGGCAATGTCGGCAGATTTTCACACAACCTCCTTACCCTGCCCCTGGCAGAGCGCTTGCATCCGGCCCCATACATGTGGTATACTAAAGGTGAATTTAATACGATAGGGAGGCTTTTCAACATGCCATTTACTCCAAAATTGACTTATAAAGGCAAGCCCCTCGTCCGTAAGGACAACGAGCTGTACTACGGCCAGATGACCGATCCGTATGTGCTTTATTTACAGATCCTGACCACGACCCCGGTATCCGGCCAGCAGGTGGCGGACAAGGTCCACCTGATGCTGCTTTCCACCGATACCTCCAAGGCCCCGCAGGAGCGTGTGGCCCGGCAGACCACCAAGCATGGTCTGTACAACGCACTGGACATCGGCAGCATCTGGCTGCAGAAGGCCAACGAAACCAACTGACCACAGCCCCTTCCCTGATCGGATGAAAAAAGCGCTTTTATTTTTATCCGTGCAGCAGAATACGGAGCTTACTCCTCCTCTGTGACCTCAAAATCCAGAGGCTGGCCGCAGCCGGGGCAGACCACACCGCCGGAGAGCAGAGTCTCCTCCTCGATCACCGAGGCGGCGCCGCAGTTGGGGCAGGTGACCTCGTACTGGACCGGGCCTTCTGCCTCCTCCTGGTCTGCTTCTTCCTCTTCCAAAGCGACCTCAAAGGCCACCTTGCAGCTGGGGCAGATAGCTTCGCCCACGTCCAGATCGTCCTCACTTACATAGACGGTCTGTCCGCAGTTGGGGCAGGCCACCTCGTAAAAAGGCTCGTCGTCATCGCCCTCTTCCTCGTCATCGTCCTGGCTGTCCTGCTCCTCATCTTCCTCGTAGAGGTCAGCTTCCAGATCCTCGATCTCGTCGTTGAGGTCATTGATCAGATCATACGCCTGGGTCAGATCCTCGTCCAGCCCCATTACAGCGGTGGACAGCTCGCCCAGCAGCTCGTTCATCGCCTTGATGATCTTGCCTTCCTTAGTAGTCTCATCGATGCCCAGGCCCTCGATCAGACCCTTGAGGTATGCAGCTCTTTCGGTCAGTTCCATAACGAATGCCTCCTTATATATTCTGGCAACATCGTGGGAGCCGCCGCCCTGGCCCGCAGGCCCGGCAGACGCGCTCTATGCCCCTGCGACTGTTGTGGAAAAAAATGACCGGGCAGGCGGTATACCGCCGCCCGGTCAGGCTTATGGCTTGGATCAGACGCGCTCCATATACTCGCCGGTGCGGGTATCGATGCGGATGCGGTCGCCCTCGTTGATGAACAGGGGCACACGCAGCTCTGCACCGGTCTCCACGGTAGCGGGCTTCAGGGTGTTGGTGGCGGTGTTGCCCTTGACACCCGGCTCGGTCTGGGTGACTTCCAGCTCGATGAAGTTGGGGATCTCGACGCTGAAGACCTTGCCCTTGTAGCTCAGCAGCTTGCACAGCTCGTTCTCTTTGCAGAACTTGAAGTTATCGGGGACGTCGCTTGCGTTGACGGGGATGTCATCGTAAGTCTCGTTGTCCATGAAATGGTACAGATCGCCATCCTCATAGCTGTAGGTCACGTCCTTGCGCTCGATGAAAGCCTGAGGGAACTTAGCGGTCGGGTTGTAGCTGGTCTCGACCACAGAGCCGGTGATGACGTTCTTGGTCTTGGTGCGGACAAAGGCAGCGCCCTTGCCGGGCTTGACGTGCTGGAACTCAACGACCTGAAGAACCTGGCCGTCCTGCTCAAAGGTCACGCCATTGCGAAACTCGCCTGCAGAAATCATAGGAATTCCTCCATTAGTTTAATGTCTCAGATGCATTACGCATATCTCTATTTATTTTACCCAATCCCGCGCCATTTGGCAAGGGGTTTCGGTAAAAAAGACGATGAAAATGACAAAAAGTGTGGGGTAAAGCCGTTGAAGGCTCTCCCTTTGGGAGAGCTGGCGCGAAGCGCCTGAGAGGTCACCCCCTCGCCGCCTCGTACATCCTCTGCATCGCCTGCGCGTCCTCGGCCTGCGTACCGGCGCTCTCGCAGATAATGACCGGCTCGAGGCGGCGCTCTGCCAGCAGCTCCATCAGGGGCTGAGGCTCCGGGCCGAACTGGGTCTCGGCAAAGGTCCAGTGGCGCTTCTCGCCGCCGGCAGAATACTCGATGCGGGAGAAGTGGACGTGGAACCGCCGGGCGCGCTCGTCGCCCAGCACCTCATCCATCCGGTCGAGGATGGCGGCGTAGTCGGCCCTGGACTGGATGCCGCCCAGCGTCCGGGCGTTCAGGTGGCCGAAGTCGATGCAGGGCGTGATGCGCTTGTCCACCCCGCAGAGGGCCAATACTTCGTCCAGCGTACCCAGCTGGCCGATCTTGCCCATGGTCTCCGGGCAGAGGGTCATATCGCCGTAACCGGCTTCGTCCAGCGCTTCCACGGCACGGCGCATGGTGTCCAGTGCCTTTTCGAGGGCGGCTTCGCGGCTCTGTTTGCCGCAGCTGCCCGAGTGGAAGATGATGCGTTTTCCGCCCAGCGCGCGGCAGACCTCGGCGCTCTGGAGCAGATAGCGGACGCTGCCCAGCCGCTTTTCTTCCTCGAGGCTGGACATACTGATATAATAAGGCGCGTGGACGCTGAACAGGATGCCCCGCTCTGCGGCGTCTGCGGCCATCTTCCCGGCCTTGTCCACCCCGAGGCGGACGCCGTGGCCGCACTGGTACTCGAAAGCGTCCAGCCCCATCTCTGCCGTGTAGGCGGGGATGTCGAGGCTGGACTTGTAGCCCTTCGCCTCGAAGCTGTCGCTGGTGCCGGCAGTGCCGAACCGGATATGCCACTCGCTCACAGCGTCTTCCCTCCCCGGTCATAATACTCCTGCCAGTGGCGCTTTTCCCACTTGCGCTTGAGCACCACCTGCGCGCCGAGGTCGGGGCCGCGGGGAATGACCATCAGGCCCGGGATGCCGTAGAGGGCCGCCGCCATCCGGTCGGCGTAGAGCTGGTCGCCCACCATGGCCATCTGCTTCCGCTTCACGCCCATCCGGCGGCGGGCCACCATCAGCGCGAAGGGCAGGGGCTTGGCAGAACGGTAGAGGTACGCGAGGCCCAGTTTCTCGGCGAAGGGCCGGACGCGCTTCTCCGCACCGTTGGAGACGATGGTGAGGCCGATGCCGGCTTCCTTCATCTGAGCCAGCCACCCGGCCACTTCGTCCGGCAGCTCCTGACTGCGGTCAGCGGTCAGGGTGTTGTCGATGTCCAGCACGAGGGCGCGGATGCCCTTGCCCGCCAGAAACTCCGGGGTGATGTGGGTGACGTCCTTGAACACATATTCGGGGGTGATGAGCATAGTATTTCTCCCTGCAATGAAAATAGGGGAGCCTGCAATACAGGCTCCCCTACATCGGCGTTAGCAACGCGTTTGAAATCTAAAGCAACAATGCGATTCCAAGCAGTTAATTACTTGAACTTACGCTTGCGGGCTGCTTCGGACTTCTTCTTGCGCTTAACAGACGGCTTCTCGTAAGCCTCGCGCTTACGGACCTCTGCGAGCACACCGCTGCGGGCGGTGCTCCGCTTGAAGCGACGCAGTGCGCTCTCCAGCGACTCGCCCTCTTTAACACGAATTTCCGACATCTTATTCCCTCCCTTGGACCGTGAGGCAGGAATTTCGTTGTTACATGGTAACTAACAGTAGACAGTATAGCGCATTTTCATGCGTTCGTCAACCTTTTTCAGAAAGTTTTTTGAAAAAACTCAGCCCTTGACGGCCAGATTGACCAGACGGCCCTTGACGTAGATCTCCTTGACCACGGTCTTGCCGGACAGAGCCTCGGCGACAGCCGGGTCAGCCTTTGCGGCGGCGATGGCGTCCTCAGAGGTGATGTCTGCGGCCACCTTCAGACGGGCCTTGACCTTGCCGTTGACCTGTACTGCGATCTCAACCGTGCTCTCAACACACTTGGCCTCCTCGTACTTGGGCCAGGGGTAGTAGGCCAGCTGCTCGTCGTGGCTGTGGCCCAGCTTCTCCCACAGCTCCTCGGTCATGTGGGGAGCGAACGGGTTCAGCAGCTGGACGACGGTCTCGAACTCGGCTCTGGTAGCGCCGCCGTTGTCGTACAGGGCGTTGACCAGAGTCATGAGCTGTGCAATGGCGGTGTTCATCTTCAGGCCCTCGATGTCAGCGCCCACCTTCTTGATGGTCTGGTGCAGCAGGGTCTCCAGCTGGGGACGATAGCCCTCGCCCTCCACCAGCTTGTCGGACAGAGCCCACACGCGGTCAAGGAAGCGGTTGCAGCCGGTGATGGCAGAGGTCTGCCAGGGTGCGGCCTGCTCGAAGTCGCCCATGAACATCTCGTACAGACGCATGGTGTCGGCACCGTACTGGTCCACGACCTCATCGGGGTTGATGACATTGCCCAGAGATTTGGACATCTTGACGATGGGGTGGCGGACCATCTCACCGTACTTCTCTTCCAGAGCCTTCTCGGCGGCCTTCTGGCTGCCGTACTCCTTCAGTAGCTTCTCCTGCTCCTCAGCGGGCAGGTTGACGAAGCTGTGGGGGTTCAGGCCCAGGATCATGCCGTGAGCGGTGCGCTTCTGGTAGGGTTCCGGAGAAGGCACGACGCCGATGTCGTACAGGAACTTATGCCAGAACCGGCTGTACAGCAGGTGCAGGGTGGTATGCTCCATGCCGCCGTTGTACCAGTCCACCGGGGACCAATACTCCAGCGCCTCCTTGGAGGCCAGCGCATCGGAGCAGTGGGGGTCCATATAGCGCAGGAAGTACCAGGAAGAACCAGCCCACTGGGGCATGGTGTCGGTCTCGCGGGAGGCAGGGCCGCCGCAGC
>OHJZ01001156.1_pt1 | contig 10851 bp, 6 predicted proteins | sample 1568691 | NCBI WGS metagenome assembly OHJZ01 (sample SAMEA3879593, study PRJEB24766) | human gut metagenome | biome: human-associated habitat; feature: feces | place: USA | collected 1985/1987
CTTGCCCTCTCCGTCATTGCTCCGCAATGCCACCTCTCCCAAAGGGAGAGGCTTTTGGCTCCCCCTTTGGGGGAGGTGACGCCGGAGGCGGCTGAGAGGGCAAGGACGCTGCCCTTTATTTACTCTCTTATTTATTATTGATCGCGCTGACCAGTGCATGGATACCGGCCACGATAATATCGGTATCGGTGCCTGCACCCCAGGTGACGACGCCGTCGCCCCACTCGAGGCCGACGTAGGAAGCGGCGCGGGAGGTGGAACCTTCGTCCAGACTGTGCTCGGAGTAAGTTTCCAGGTGGAAGCCCATGCCGGTGGCGCTCTGGATAGCGTTTGCCACAGCATCCAGACGGCCATTGCCCACCGAGGTGACCACCTTGCGCTGACCGTTCAGATCCAGCGTGACGGTGGCAGTGATGCCGTTGACCTGTGCAAAGTGGGCCTGGACGACAGACAGGGGCTTGGACTTGTTGAGGAAGGTATCCTCGAAGATTTGGAGCACTTCGCCTGCGCTCAGCTCCTTGTGGCTGTGGTCGGACACGCTCTTGACCTTGTAGCCCAGAGCCTCGCGCATCTTGGCGGGCAGGTTGTAGCCGTAGTTCTGCTCCAGCACGAAGCCGATGCCGCCCTTGCCGCTCTGGCTGTTGATGCGGATGACGTCGGCGTCGTAGGTGCGGCCGATGTCGTGGGGGTCCACCGGGATATAGGGGCAGGTCCAGCGGTGGCCGCCCTTCTCCTTGCGGTAGGCCATGCCCTTTGCAATGGCGTCCTGATGGCTGCCCGAGAAGGCGGCGAACACCAGCTGGCCGGCGTAGGGGGTGCGCTCGTAGATGTGCATCCGGGTGACCCGCTCATAGGTGGTGCAGATGGCGGGCATATCGGAGAAGTCCAGCTTCGGGTCTACGCCGTGGCTGTACATATTCATGGCGAGGGTCACAGCGTCCACGTTGCCGGTGCGCTCGCCGTTGCCGAAGAGGCAGCACTCCACCCGCTGAGCGCCGGCCAGAACGGCCAGCTCTGCACAGGCGACGCCGGTGCCGCGGTCATTATGCGGGTGGGTGGAGATGATGACGCTGTCGCGGTACTTGAGGTGCTTGTCACAATACTCGATCTGGTTTGCGTAAACGTGGGGCATGCTCATCTCGACCGTGACCGGCAGGTTGATGATCATGGGGCGGTCGGGGGTGGGCTGCATGATGTCCAGGACCGCGTTGCAGACCTCAACGGCGTAGTCCACCTCGGTGCCGGTGAAGCTCTCGGGGCTGTACTCGAAGAGGAAGTTGCCCTCATACTCCTCGCTCAGCTGCTTGACCAGCTTTGCGCCGTCCATGGCGATCTGCTTGATCTCCTCCTTGGACTTGTGGAACACCTGCTCGCGCTGGGCGACGGAGGTGGAGTTATAGAAGTGGACGACCGCACGGGGTGCGCCCTTGACAGCCTCGAAGGTGCGGCGGATGATGTGGTCGCGGCACTGGGTCAGCACCTGCACGGTGACATCGTCGGGGATCATGTTCTTCTCGATGAGGGTGCGGAGGAACTCGTACTCCGTCTCGCTGGCGGCCGGGAAGCCGACTTCGATCTCCTTGAAGCCAATTTTGACCAGCATCTGGAAGAATTCCAGCTTTTCCTCGAGGCTCATGGGGACGATAAGGGCCTGATTGCCGTCGCGCAGGTCCACGCTGCACCAGATGGGAGCTTTCTCGATGTGGTCCTTCTTGACCCAGCTGTCGTAGCCGGCGGGGACCGGGTAATATCCCGGTGCGTACTTGGTAGCGTCCATCATTTTGTTTTCCTCCAGTTTCCTATTGATTTACGTTTTGCACTTCTGGGGAAACAGCCTTGCCCTCTCAGGCGCTTCGCGCCAGCTCCCCCAAAGGGGGAGCCAAAAGCCTCTCCCTTTGGGAGAGCTGGCATTGCGAAGCAATGACGGAGAGGGCGAGGCCGTTTCCCACAAACGAAAAGGCTCCCGTCTCTCAAGGGACGAAATCCCCTGAGAGACGAGAGCCTGTAATTTCTGTTACAGGGCACCCGTGGTACCACTCTCTTTGCTGTGCCATAAGCACAGCCGCTCTGCACGATCGGCTTTTTAGGGCGAATCGCTGCCCTTATAACGGTGGGCTTCCGTCAGGACCTACTGTCTGCTTCAGTCCTGCCGCTCAGGGGCCAGTAACCGAGACCCTCTGCACCGCCTTGCACCATCCGGCGGCTCTCTGCACGCAGAAGAAAATCGTTTTTTCCCCGTCAACGCATTTGCGCTTTGTTCAAAGTGGTCTCATTTTAGCAAAACCCGCCGCCCCTGTCAAGCAGTTTTTCTCACAATGAAAATGAAACGATTTCACATAAATAGCAGCATAAATTTTCAAAATTTGCAACAAAAAATGACCGCCCCAGCCTACCAAGCAAAGCGGTCATTCTTATTGTTTGACTTAACCGAGGGAAGCTGACCATTGCGGACAGCACCTTCTTGTATGTTCAGTATAGTCAAAGTGATTTGATTTGTCAAGCGGACAGCCTCCTTGTTCCTCGGTTTTGTTAAGAATCTGCGAAGTTTTTGCAAAGTTCGCCTCGAAACGCTGGTTTCTGAAATGGCGTCGTGGTATGCTGTTTGCAACGTAAGGAGGGACCCCCATGAAAGAAGTCAAGACCCCCAAAAAGCCATTGGCTATTTACTACGCCATTGTATTACTGGTGCTGATGCTGCTCAACTTCGTGCTCGTGCCGTGGATGAGCGAACGGCAGGTAAAAGAAGTGGACTACGGCACCTTCATGTCCATGACCGAGGACAAAGACATCGGCCGGGTGGATGTGGAATCGAACCAGATCATCTTTACCGATAAGGACGAAAAGCAAATTTACAAGACCGGCCTGATGAACGACCCTGACCTGACCCAGCGCCTCTACGACGCGGGGGCCGAGTTTTCCAGCGAGATCGTCGAGCAGGCTTCGCCCCTGATGAGCTTTCTGCTGAGCTTTGTGCTGCCCATCGTCCTCTTCGTCTGGCTGGGCAATCTCATGAACAAAAAGCTCATAGAAAAGGCCGGCGGTGCGAACTCGATGATGTTCGGCGGCGTGGGCAAGTCCAACGCCAAGGTCTACGTCCAGTCCACCCACGGCATCCGCTTTGCGGATGTGGCCGGCGAGGACGAAGCCAAAGAGAACTTGCAGGAGATCGTCGATTATCTGCACGACCCCAAGAAATACGAAGAGATCGGCGCCTCGATGCCCAAGGGCATCCTGCTCGTCGGCCCTCCGGGTACCGGCAAGACCATGCTGGCAAAGGCCGTGGCGGGCGAATCCAACGTGCCGTTCTTCTCCATCTCCGGCTCGGAGTTCGTGGAGATGTTCGTGGGCATGGGCGCCTCCAAAGTCCGTGATTTGTTCAAGCAGGCCAAGGAAAAGGCCCCCTGCATCGTCTTCATCGACGAGATAGACGCCATCGGCCAGAAGCGCAACAGCGGCCAGCTGGGCGGCAACGACGAGCGCGAGCAGACCCTGAACCAGCTGCTCACCGAGATGGACGGCTTCGAGGGCAACAGCGGCGTCATCATCCTCGCGGCCACCAACCGTCCGGATTCCCTTGACCCGGCTCTGACCCGTCCCGGCCGCTTTGACCGCCGTGTTCCTGTGGAGCTGCCCGACCTCAAGGGCCGCGAAGAGATTTTGAAGGTCCACGCCAGGAAAGTCGCTCTTGCCCCCGGCATCGACTTCAACACCGTGGCCCGGATGGCCTCCGGTGCCTCCGGCGCAGAGCTGGCCAACATCGTCAACGAAGCCGCCCTGCGGGCTGTGCGCGCCGGCCGCAAGAGCGTGACCGAGGCCGACCTCGAGGAGAGCATCGAGGTGGTCATTGCCGGCTACCAGAAGAAGAACTCCATCCTCACCGACAAGGAAAAGTGCATCGTAGCCTACCATGAGATCGGCCACGCACTGGTGGCGGCGCTTCAGAATCACTCCGCACCCGTGCAGAAGATCACCATCATCCCCCGCACCTCGGGCGCACTGGGCTACACCATGCAGGTCGAAGAGGGCAACCACTACCTGATGACCAAGGAAGAGCTGGAAAATAAGATCGCCACCCTCACCGGCGGACGTGCCGCCGAGGAAGTGGTGTTCGGCTCCATCACCACCGGCGCGTCCAACGACATCGAGCAGGCCACCAAGCTTGCCCGCGCCATGCTCACCCGTTACGGCATGAGCAAAGAGTTCGACATGGTGGCTCTGGAGACGGTGAACAACCAGTATCTGGGCGGTGACACCTCGCTGGCCTGCTCTGCCCAGACCCAGCGGGAGATCGACCAGCGGGTCGTGGAGCTGGTAAAGGCCCAGCACGAAAAGGCCGTCAAGATCCTCACCGACAACCGCGCAAAGCTCGACGAGCTGGCGAAGTACCTTTATGAAAAGGAGACCATCACCGGCGACGAGTTCATGGCTATCCTTGAGGAAAAAGATTCCAGCGAAAATTAAAACAGGATCTCTGCAATAATCCAGCCGCCGTATCCGTATTCATTACAGATACGGCGGTTTTCCGATACGCCGTACCGCTGATAAAAGCGTTTGGGATAAACCTCTCCGTCAGCGCACCAGCGCTGACGGAGAGGTCGACTTCCTACATCTACAGGAGGATACTACTATGAGACTGCTGAATAAGAACACTGCCCGCCGCGCCGCCGCTGCTGCCGCGCTGCTGACCATGACCGCCGCCATGAGCGTGGGTGCCTTTGCCGCCGACGCCGAGGACACGACCGTTGCCGGTTATCTGCCCCCTCAGTCGTCCGAGGTCATGGTTCAGGGTGACATCGCTCTCCACTCTGACGTTCCGGTGGGGGAGGTAGACCCCAACTACGGCGGCTACGCCTCCCCGGTGGAGAACCCCATTCAGGGCAACGTGATGATGATCTCTGGCGAGACCCCTCTGCCCTCTGACACGCCGGTGGAGAAGAGCGAAGCCCGCTACACCGTCAAGGGCCTGCTGGGCAAGCAGGTTCTCTACACCGCCCGTCAGGAGGGCCGCGTGCTGACGCTGGACGCCCCCGATGACAACGCCACCTTCCGCACCACCATCCTCGACATGCAGACCCTGATGAATCAGGGCGTAAGCACTCTGGTGCTCAAGACCGGCAAGACTTCCACCACCCTGAACCTGACTCTGCTGTGCCAGGGCCAGAAGCCCGGCACCCGGGTCACTCTGCGCCACCTCGGCAGCAGCGCTCACCTCACCGTGGGCTTCCGCGGCCGCCGCGACCTCATCGTTGGCCGATAAGCCCCCCCCCCCTTTTTGCCTGTATCATAGCTACATCGAAAAAGGACGTCGCCCCAGCCGGGACGGCGTCCTTTTTCGTCAAAGTGCCAAAAACTCAAACAACAAGCTGTACTATCTGCCAAAAATAATGCCGATTTGTGAAATTCTATTGCCAAAAACATATGGGGGGGGGGTATAATCTATTTAGAGTTCCCGCAGGGTGCGGGAGCCGAATGACGATACAGGAGGAAGCAATATGATGTGGGCCAAAAAAATTGCCGCCGGTGTTCTGGCTGCAGCACTGTCTCTGACGCTGTTGAGCGGATGCAGCGGGGGACGCAGCGGAAGTGGGAGCGTGATCAGTGAGGGAGAGACCATCTCCTTCGATACCAGTGCAAGCTATCGGCTTGTTCAGTATACCGGAAACATCTATCTGGCTCGTGAGCTGGAATGCACCAACGAAAAGGATGGCACAAAAATCTATGCCGGGCAGGCAAATAAGGCCCGCTGCTTTGCAGGCACCCACGAGGCGATCACTATGGATGTAAGAGCTGTATCCGACAATCCGGATATGGGAACAGACGCAGACGGCAACGTGATCCAACCGGGCCTTTACACGGTGAATTATAAAAATAAGACCTACAAAGAGGGCGGCACCTTCGGCAGCGTGGAAAAAGTGCTGGCCGCTACGATCTTCTGCAACCGTGAGAAGGAGGATAGGACCCTGAAGGAGGTGCGTGCGGCCACCGGCACCAAAAACAAGCAGGAGTATTATGTCGAGCTGCTGAAGTTTGATTTTGGCACGGCGGCGGTGTTCTACACCAAGGATCACTGGCTAGCGCACAAGCCCGAGGAGACCGACCCTGCGGCGCTCAAGTATATCGAGGTATACCTCCCCGGTGAAACGACTGCAAGAGCCTCCTTTGAAGTCAAAGCGGTGCCCTTCTATGGTTCTTATGAAGAAACTCCGCACAGCGGTGTGACAGAGCTTCATAAGGTCACCGAGTAAGATTTTATAAAGAATAGAACCATCCATTTCCGCTTCCGCCCCGGGCGTTCCGCATCGCCCGGGGCGGATTTGGTTTGTCCTCACACAAAAAGGCCCGCTGCGCTTGCAGCGGGCCTTCCGGCGTTTCTTTAGAGGGTATTATCCGAGCCGTTCTCGCTCTGCTCCGATGCATAGAGCACCATCAGGTGGTTTGCGGATGCTTCGAGCTGGCTCTTGGCCTGACGGAGGTTCGCTTCCTCCGTCTCGTTCATCTTCTCGGGCTTATCCTTCCGCAGGCAGCGGCGGAGGTTGGCCACATCGGCCTTGATGCGGTTCTTCTCCTCCTTGTCCAGCTCCTTCTTGCACTTGGAGAGGGCCTCGTCCACCTTGTAGGCCAGCACCTCGGCCTGATTGTGGAGGTCAAGCCGCTCTTTGCGGCGGCTGTCCTCGGCCTCGTAGGCGGCCGCGTCGGCCATGGCGCGCTGGATCTCATTCTCCGAGAGGTTCGTGCTGCCGGTGATGGTGATGTTCTGCTCCCGGCCGGTGCCGAGGTCTTTGGCCGAGACCTTCACGACGCCGTTGACGTCAATATCAAAGGTGACTTCGATCTGGGGCTTGGACGAGAAGCTGGCCCGGATGCCGTTCAGCTTGAACTTGCCGAGGCTCTTATTGTCGCGGGCGAAATGCCGCTCACCCTGCAGGACGTTGATCTCCACACTGGTCTGCATGGGGCGGGCCGTGGTGAATATCTGGCTCTTGCGGGTGGGGATCATGCTGTTGCGGGTGATGAGGGGGGTCGCCACGCCGCCCAGTGTCTCGATGGAGAGGGTCAGCGGGGTGACGTCCATCAGCACAAGGCCCTGCGCCGCTGCACCGGAAGCGCCAGCCAGCTTGCCGCCGCCCTGCAGCAGACCGCCCTGCACAGCGGCACCCATCGCCACGCATTCGTCGGGGTTGAGGCTGTGGCTCGGTTCACAGCCCAGCAGCTCCTTCACCTGACGCTCGACGGCAGGCATCCGGGTGCTGCCGCCCACGAGAAGGACTTTGCCCAGCTGCGAAGCCGAGATGCCGGCATCCCGCAGTGCGTTCTGCACCGGGGCCACCGTCCGTGCCAGCAGGTCGCCGGTCATCATCTCGAACTGGGGGCGGGAGATGGTCAGATCCAGGTGGTGGGGGCCGTCCTTGCCCACAGCGATGAAGGGCAGATTGAGCTGGGCCGAGAGGGCGCTGGACAGCTCTTTCTTGGCCTTTTCGGCCTCTTCTTTCAGGCGTCCCATGGCGGCGGGGTCGCGGGAGAGGTCGATGCGGTCCGATTTCTTGAACTCTGCCACGACGTATTCCACGATGCGCTGGTCGAAGTCGTCGCCGCCGAGGCGGGTATCGCCGCCGGTGGCCAGCACCGTAAAGGTGCCGTCTTCGATCTCGATGATGGAGACGTCGAAGGTGCCGCCGCCGAGGTCGTAGACCAGGATCTTCTGGGGCGCTTCGTTGTCAAGGCCGTAGGCCACGGCGGCGGCGGTAGGCTCATTGATGATGCGCAGGACGTTCAGGCCCGCGATGCGGCCCGCATCCTGGGTGGCCTTGCGCTGGCTGTCGTCAAAGTAAGCAGGGACGGTGATGACGGCCTCTGTCACCGGCTCACCCAGGTAGCTCTCGGCGTCGCGGCGTATCTTGGTCAGTATCATGGCGCTGATCTCCTGCGGAGTCAGGTCCTTGCCGTCGATGTGGACGCGGTAGTCGCTGCCCATATGCCGCTTGATGCTGGACACCGTCCGGCCGGAGTTGGTGGCAAGCTGGCGCTTTGCCGCGCCGCCCACCAGACGCTCGCCGTCTTTGGTGAAGGCCACCACGCTGGGGGTGGTGCGCTCTCCCTCTGCGTTGGTGATGACGACGGGCTTACCGCCCTCCACCACTGCCACGCAGCTGTTCGTGGTGCCAAGGTCAATACCGATCACTCTGCTCATTCTGGTCGTCCTCTCTGTTTTTGCGACGCGCATATTTTTCCTTCAATATCATATCGGCTCCGTATGACGATTTCTTAGAGCATTTGTAAAGATTCTGTGTTTCCGCTCATTCTCTCTCGAGCAGCTGGCGGATGACGGCCTCCGTCTCGTCCAGCCAGCTCTGGGCCGTCTGGTCCCCCTCTTCTTTGCGGACGAGGAAGCCCTGCTTCGCCTCAGCCAGCTGAGCCAGCGCCTTTTTGCGGGAGATATACTGGGTCTCATACTGGGCCACCCGCAGGCAGACCTGCGGCATATAGGCGATGTCGGGGGTGGAGGCGCAGAGCTTCTGGGCCTTGCGGTAGGCCCGCAGAGCCGCGCCGGCCCCTTTTCCCTGCGCCATGGCATCGTCGCCCAGCGCCACCCATGCGGCCACATCGCCGGCGTCGGCGGCTTTTTTCCAGAGCTTGCGGGCCTGTGCAGGGCTCTTGCGGCAGCCCCGGCCCTCGTAGAGCATCTCGCCCATCATGGCAAGGCCCTCGGCGCAGCCCTCTTCGGCAGAGAGCTGATAATAGTGCATCGCGTCGTCCCAGCGTTCCTCGGCCATGGCATGGTTGCCGGCCCGCAGCTCCGCTTCGCCCGGCTCATCGGTGTCGTGGCTTGCGTGGAGCAGACCGTTCAAAAGCGAGCAGTCCAGCGTGGCAGAGCTGGTCCACGGGTCGATGACCACGCCGTCGATGCTGTCCGAGTCCAGCGCCATCTGCATGGCGGAAGCCAGAAGCCGTTCCGCCATGGGGCGGTTGGCCGTGCCTTTATCGGCCTCCGCCATCTTCACTGAGGTGAACACCGGCAGGTAGCACCGGCCCTTCTGGGTGCGCAGGGTCCAAGGCTGCAGGTCCTTTGCTTTCTCCGCCGGGACAGGATGCTCCGCCCACGGGGTTGCCCCGTCCGACTGGTCGGACGCAGCTTCCAGCGGCACCAGGACCCTGGTGTCCAGCTCGAGGGCATAGTTGATGGCGTTCATCAGCGCCCAGAAGCTCTCCTCGTTCTGGCCCTTATAGAGCGCTGCCACAGCCCGCTCTATCGCCGGACAGCCCGTGCCCAGCGGCCCGTATTCCGGCAGCTTTTTGCGGTCTGCCGCGCCCACCGGGCGCAGCCGCAGCCGTGCCGCACCATCTTTTGCCATTGCATCCACCATTCTTTCCGTTGAGATTCCCTTCCAGTATAGCAGGATTTTCCGGTTTTCTCAATCTCCGGAGCCGAAATCTGCTTCCGGAGCCGGTTTTCTTCGGCAAAAACATAGCATTCCTGTTGGGAGTGCGTTATAATAAGGAGCGTCTCGACTAAATGTATGAAGGAAAGGGAGTATCGAGCCTTGAACAAAATGCTTCGCTATCTCAGCGATTACAAGCGCGAGAGCGTGCTTGCACCGCTTTTCAAGATGCTGGAAGCTACGTTTGACCTGTTCGTGCCGCTTGTGATGGCCGACATCGTCAACGTGGGTATCGCGGCCCACGATTTCCACTACATCCTCGTGCGGTGCGGCATCCTGCTGCTTCTGGCCATCGTCGGCCTCGCGTGCAGCCTGACGGCCCAATACTTCTCGGCCAAAGCCGCCGTGGGTTATTCCACCGGTCTGCGTCATGCACTGTTTGAGCACATCCAGACGCTGAGCTTTTCCGAGATGGACACCATGGGTACCAGCACCCTCATCACCCGGATGACCAGCGACGTCAATCAGGTGCAGAGCGGATTGAACCTCTTCCTCCGTCTGTTCCTGCGCAGCCCCTTCGTGGTGCTCGGCGCCATGATCATGGCCTTTACGGTCAACTTCCGCGCCGCCCTCATCTTCGTGGTGGCGATCCCGCTGCTGAGCGTCGTGGTCTTCGGCGTCATGGTCATCACCCGGCCGCTCTATAAGTCGGTGCAGACCCGCCTCGACCGGGTCCTTGGCCTCACCCGCGAGAACCTGACCGGCGTGCGCGTCGTCCGCGCCTTCGACAAGGAAAAGAGCGAGGTGGACCGCTTCGAGGACGCCAATGAGCTGCTGACCAAAATGCAGCTCCACGTGGGCCACATCTCCGCCCTGATGAACCCGCTGACCTACGTTATCATCAACCTTGCCATCGTGGTGCTGCTGTATGTAGGCAGCATCGAGATAAACATCGGCGGCATGGCCTCCGGCGACATCATCGCGCTAGTCAACTATATGAACCAGATCCTGGTCGAGCTGGTCAAGCTGGCCAACCTCATCGTTCAGGTGAGCAAGGCTCTGGCCTGTGCAGGCCGTGTGCAGGCGGTTCTGGACACAAAGCCCGGCATGGAGTTCCCGGCCCAGCTCACCGGCAATGTTCCGGCGGAAAAGGCCGGCGACGCCGTCCGCTTCGACCATGTGAGCCTGACCTACAAGGGCGCAGGCGCACCCAGCCTCTCTGACATCAGCTTCACCGCCAGGCGCGGCCAGACCATCGGCGTCATCGGCGGCACCGGCAGCGGCAAATCCAGCCTCATCAGCCTCATCCCCCGCTTCTACGACGCCACCGAGGGCAGTGTGGAGATCATGGGCCGACCGGTCCGGCAGTACCCCCGCGCCGACCTGCGCGGCAAGGTGGCTGTGGTCATGCAGAAGGCCCAGCTCTTCGGCGGCACCATCCGCTCCAACCTGCTCTGGGGCAGCCAGAATGCCT
>OHJZ01001160.1_pt1 | contig 10811 bp, 7 predicted proteins | sample 1568691 | NCBI WGS metagenome assembly OHJZ01 (sample SAMEA3879593, study PRJEB24766) | human gut metagenome | biome: human-associated habitat; feature: feces | place: USA | collected 1985/1987
AGGAGGAAAGACCATGAAAGAAGTTAAAACACCGAAAAAACCACTGGCATATTATGTTGTGGTCAAGCTTTTTTGTAACACTTGTGACTAAAAAATAGCGCTTATCAATTTATGCTGCCGTCCTTGCTTCATATGGGGTTCGATAACCATTATAACTGTGTGGACGAACATGATTATAATCAACGTATGCAAATTCTTCTACCTTTTGAAACTATTCGAATGATACGATGTCTTGGAGTTCTTGCTATGGGTGCTCTGATACTAGTACAACATTTTTTTGGGGATCACTCATTTGATGGAGAAACCTTTTTACCCAAGGAATCCTTTTATAATGGTGAGGCTGCGTATTTGTTAAATCAGTCATCTGCTACATGGGGACAGAATTTATCTTCGGAAAATTCGCTCCCAAATCCCTGTGCATCTGACAAGTATAAGGTTTATAAGGGGTGTACCGGATATACCAATGATGCAAGCGAGGCACATCACAATATCAAGAATGGCTTCTGTACCAATGCCGGATGTGATTATTATGAAAAACCACATTACAATGAAACAGATGGAGTCTACGAGATCAGTAATGCCGGACAACTATATGCCTACGCAGATAATGCACAGACAGTTTATACAAAGGGTGCAAGGCTTACAGCAGATATCGTAGTAAATGAAGGAACATTGATTCAGGAGGATGGTACTCCTGTTGCGAAGACGGATGACATTAGGATGTGGGACGAGGTGTTCAGAACATCTGGATATCCATACAATAACCAAAAGCTTGTATTTGATGGTAACAATCATTCTATCAGCGGACTGTATGCGAACGGAAGCGGACCGCAGGGTTTTGCGTTATATAATTATGGAATGATAAAGAATCTGCAGATTAAGAATTCGGTATTCATATCAACGGATGGCAACGCAGGAGGCATTGTTGCAGGTTTTCCTATTGGACCGGCTGACTATAAGGAGTGTTTGTTGGCGTTTTTACGGTTTGTTTTGGAATTTTGTCGACCGCGAGGGTCAAAAAAAGAGAGGTGTTTTTGTTGCGCAGCAAGGTGCTTTTTGCAAACAGCCTTTGCTATTTCAACACCTGTGTCTTTCCTATGTATTTTCCCATCGTTTCACCTTGTCGTTAAGGAACGGCAGGGCGCCGTACCTATGGCAGAGCGTTATTTTGCATTTCTTCGAATTCTTTTTCCGGAAGATACATCGGGGTCACCTCCTGTATGGATTTATTTGTTCGCGAGAAACAAAAAACGGCCGCACTATGCTTTGTGGCATAGTACGACCGCTTGCGGATGCAGACAGAAAAACTGTCTTGTTATGACGGCTGTGTGCCTTATGTTTTGAAAGTGTACACGGTTGTTAGGGACATCTCCTTGTTTTCATAACTACCTCGCTGTATGGGGGATTCTTTGATTTTATTCTATCCGATGCAAGAGCAACTGTGAAGAGCGCATAAGTTTGATATACACAGTATACATTGCATTCGGTAAAAAATTTGTCGGGTTAGGTAGAATGGAGCAAATTTTGTCTGTTTCAGGCGCCGAATGCTTACACATGGCGGGATTAGACCAAAAAAGCACAGCGAATGAATATCCGCTGTGCTTAAAAAGGATAGTTTATTTCTGCCGAGAACCTTGTTTAGATGACAAGGCTTCTCCTTATCGGGATTGCTTGTTGTGATTTCATATTTGACTGTTATTACGGCATTGTCAGCCGGCAATTACACCTTCTCGAATTTCTTAATCGGCACAGCGATTTGAGTAATATAATCGGCACTGTTATCGCCTCGGTTGGGTGGTCCCTCTAAATAAACGGAGCGCAACCGTCCTGCGGGTTTAATGCCGTTTTTGCTCACATGTTCCATCAGCACCCGCATGGCTTCGGCAGTTCCTTCATACGGTCCGCGATAGTAGATGCACAAGGCGTGCGTTTCGTCAAATTCCATGCGCTCTGCCCCGTCAAAGCTCTCGTCCACCGGGATACAGCACATCAAATCAAGAATACCCAGGTCATCCGTCATGCGCACGGTGAACATACGTGCCGCCATGGACATTTTTCCGGTTCTGGCGGCGGCAATGTAGGTGTCCCGCAGTTTAATAGCTGCCTCGGCAACATCTTTACACCGATATTCCCGACAAAAGCACACCTGACGCGGCAGAACGGTTTTATGCACTGTGAAATCGCCTTGCTTTGCCGAACGCACCTGAAGCATCTGAATATTTCTGTCCAGCATTTTCCGCAGCTCATAAAGCTTATCTAAAAGCTTATCCATATTTTCGGTGTCGTAGTAATATTCCGCTACCTCCTTTAAGGAAAGACCGAGCGCCTGTAGCGAACGGATAGAGCGGATCTGCGTCATGTTGTCTGCCGAATAATAGCGAAAGCCGTTGGTTTCGTCCTTTACTGCCGGTGTCAGAAGTCCCATATTTTCGTATACAAGCAGTGCCTTGCGGGTGACTCCGAGTATTTTTGTAACTTCTCCGATTTGAAATAGGCTGTTATCGTGTTTTTTCATCATTATTTCACCAAATTTCTGTAAAAGTTATTGACTCGTCCCCTAAGGTACGATTTACAATATAATATATCGTAAAAGAAAGAATAATGCAAGTTCAATGCAAAAAGGAGAATACCGCTATGAAGAAAAGATTATTAAGTGTATTTCTATGCTTGTGCATGGTGTTTAGTTTAGTTCCGGCCACGGTGTGGGCGGAAACAACAAACGGGCACACCCACTACCTTTGCGGGGGCAGCACCTGTAACGGCAGCGGTCACGAAAACGAAACCTACAAGACCACATTTGAAAAGGAGATTAAGCAGGAGGGCAACACGCTGAAAATAGGCGACAAATCCTGGGCACCGACAAAAGGCAGTAACGATACATTCTACATACTTCCTACTGGCACTTACTACCTCGGCAGTGACATTAGCCTGGAGTATACCATTAAGATTGAGAACAATGTCACCCTCTGTCTCAACGGGCACAAAATCACGGCCGCAGACGGAATGGATGCCATCTATATGACCGGCGGCAGCATCACCCTCACCGACTGCAAGGGCGTCGGCACGATCACCCATGCAAGCAGCAAGACCGGCAGAGGCGTGTATGTGAGTTCCGGCACCTTCAATATGTACGGCGGCTCTATTACCGGCAACAAAGCCCAAGACGCCCAAGGCAGAGGCGGCGGCGTGTATGTGTACAGCGGCAGCGGCACCTTCAATATGTACGGCGGCAGCATCACCGGCAATCGTGCCACCGGCGATGGCGGCGGCGTGTATAAGAGCGGCAGCAATTCATCATTCAATATGTACGGCGGCAGCATTACCGGCAACACCGCCAACAGCTATGGCGGCGGCGTGTATGTGGACGGCGGCGGATTCACCATGTCCGGCGGCACCATCGGCGGCACGAAAACGGGTGAGACCAACACGGCCACCTATGGCGGCGGCGGCGTGTATGTAGTTGGCAGCAGCAGCACCTTCGAGATGACCGACGGCAGCATCACCGGCAACAATGCCGCCTATGGCGGCGGCGTGTATACGGTCAATGAATTCAAGATGACCGGCGGCAGCATCACCGGCAACAATGCATACAAATCTGATTACATATCAACCTTCGGCGGCGGCGTGTGTGTGGGCAGCGGTATCTTCACCGTCAGCGGCGAGGTGACCGTCACCGACAATACCAAGGGCGGCACAAAGGGCGCAGACGGCAAGTTCACCGGCGACACGAAGAACAATGTCTATCTTCCCACCGGCAAGACCATCACCATTGGCACCGACAAATTGTCCGAGGGTGCGCAGCTCGGCGTGACTGTGAGCGGAGACTATGGCGATTACCCGTTCACCTCCGGCTGGAATGACAATATGAGTGACAAAACCCCATCCGACTATTTCATCTCCGATACCGACGGATATGTGGCCAAGTTGAACGGCAGTGAACTGAAAATGGTTACCCATGTGCATAACTGGACTTACACCGCAAGCGGTGATACCATTACCGCAACCTGCAAAAATTGTTCGAATAATAACGGTAACGATTTCAGCGGCGGCAGCGTGACCATTCAGAAACCCGAAAAAACAAAATTTAACGATGGAAAAGATGAAAATGCGAAAGTAGAAAGTGTAGGCTGGTTCGGCAAAGCCCCATCCGTCGCGTATGCGGTCAAGGACGGCAATGCACTGTCGGCTGCCCCTGTGAATGCGGGCACATACACGGCCGGCATTACCCTTGGCAATGTCACTGTCAGTGTGACCTATATCATTGATAAGGCTACGCAGACGGCTCCTACCGGTCTGACAACCAAAGGGGATATTAAGAACAGCGGCACCGGCGAGATTAAGAACACCGCCGAGGACATGGAGTATAACATTTCTGCCAATGCCACCACCGGCTGGATCACTTGCGACAATGGTAGCACCAGGGTCGCCCCCGCTACCTACTATGTGCGCTACAAGGAAACCGACAACTACTTAGCAAGCGCCGTTTCTGCCGCGCTGACAGTCAAGGCGCACACACATTCCGGCGGCAATGCGACTTGCCAGAAAAAAGCGGTTTGTGATGGATGCGGGCAGGAATACGGTGAGCTTGGCAACCATAAGTTTACCGAAACGGTTAGCAAAATGTATCTTAAATCGGCTGCGACCTGCCAAAGCCCCGCAGTATATTACAAAAGCTGCCTTGTTTGTGATGAAAAATCCTCCGAGACATTTGAATACGGTGAGAAGGATTTTTCAAATCATATCGGCAATACATATTTAGTGGGACAAAAGGAAGCCACCTGCTACGCAGAAGGCTATACCGGCGATACTTATTGCTCTACCTGCAATCATGAGATAGAAAGAGGAACATCTATTGCGAAAAACGCTCATAACCCTGCGTCGGTTTGGACAACGGATGAAACCGATCACTGGAAAGAGTGTCAGACAGTCGGCTGCGGCAATATCATTGATAAAGCACATCATTCCGGTGGAGAAGCCACCTGTGTGAACAAGGCTATCTGCGAGGTATGCAAGATTGAGTACGGTGATGTAGACGCAACCAACCACAAGAACACCGAAATTCGCGGCGCAACCGATCCCACCTGCTGTGAAGCCGGCTATACCGGCGACAAATGGTGCACCGACTGTAACACTAAAATCGAATCAGGCAGTGAAATTTCCTCAACCGGCAATCATACCGATGTTGACGGCAAGTGGGAATCCGACGGCACAAATCATTGGCATACCTGTTATTTCGGCACAAAGTTTGATATTACGGCGCACAACGGCGGTGAGGCAACCTGCAAATCCCCGGCCGAATGCTCTGAATGCGGACATTCTTACGGACCGCTTGACGCAAACAATCATAAGGGCACAACATATCTAAAGAACCAAAAGGAAGCCACCTGCTTTGAGGAGGGCTATACCGGCGATACTTATTGCAGCGATTGTAATGAGAAAATCGCAGACGGACAGTCCATTGCGAAGAATGCTCATAATCCCGCATCTGTCTGGACTACCAATGAACACGATCATTGGAAGGAGTGTCAGACTGTCGGCTGCGGAAATGTTATAGACAAAGCGGCACACAGCGGTGGTGAGGCTACTTGTGTAAGTAAGGCAGTTTGTGAGGTTTGCAAGGCGCAGTACGGTGATGTAGACGCAACCAACCACAAGCACACCGAAATTCGGGATGCAAGGCCCGCTACCGAGCAGGAAAAGGGCTACACCGGTGACACATGGTGCATCGATTGTAATAAGAAAATTACAACCGGTTCGGAAATTGCCATGCTTGAGCATAAACTTACATTAGTAGAGGCAAAGGATGCTACCGTAACGGAGCAAGGCAATATAAAGTATTATTATTGCGAAAACTGCGGTAAATATTTTGCGGATGTAGCCGGCGCAAAAGAGATTTCTCTTAGCGAAACCGTTATTCAAAAATTTCCTCCTGAGATCATAGAAGGCAATAATGCTACCGTAAACAACGGAGAGAAGAAATCCTTGACATTCCGTTCCAATGCGGCATTTGCCGATTTCATTCGTGTAGAGCTTGACGGCAAAACTCTTGATGAAAAGGATTATACAAAGGCAGAAGGCAGCATTATAGTTACCTTGAATAACAATTTTGTTTCTACACTTTCCGTCGGTGAGCATACGCTCGGAATCGTTTCGGAAAGCGGAACGGCAACTGCAAAGTTCACGGTGAAAGCGTCCGAGATTCCGAACGAATCTCCCAAAACAGGAGATGACAACATGGTTGCCGTCTGGAGCTTTGCGGCGGTGCTCTCACTTGCTGTTCTCGGTTTCACTACCGTAGTATCAAAGAAAAAGCGAGCAAAATAAAAAGAATTGCGGCGGCAACGTAACTATACGCTGCCGCTGCAATTTTATATGGAGAGGGTTTTTATGGCAAAAGAATATTTATATAAAGCCTACGGCAGCAAGCTTGCTGCGCTGAATAAGCGGCGTAAAAAAAAGCGTAATACCATGAAGAAAGCAATGCTTTCGGCGGCGATAATAATCACTGTTGCGGCAGCTGTAATTTTAATTATTGCCCAATTCGGTAAAAAATCAAATGAATTGGTCGGCACCTGGAGATATGATGAGCATACGCAATATGTTTTTGAAAAGGACGGTACAGGCAAATTACTTGCCGATGATGTGACATATTCTTATGCCTACACCGTCAAGGGTAAAAAGCTCATCCTCGATTTTACAGAGGATATTGTCCGCGATTGCGATTATACCTTTTCGGTAAACGAAACCGCCTTAACACTTATCGGCGGTACAGGAACCGATGGCGGTAGCTACAAACTTAACAAAGAGTAAATGAGCAAATAACCAAAGGAGCCTTCAAACGGAACAAACGGTCAAAAAAACAGCACAAGCGGTAAAAAAATAATTTGATTTAACTCTTTCACAGCAGAAAGAAAAAAGGCAGCGGCGGTGAATGTGATTTCGCCGTTGCCTTTTGATAACAAGCTGTTTGCTGCGGCTTAATGGAACATTACTGTTTTTCTTTTCTGCTGATATATCTTTTCAGTTGGGTAGTTTACTTTCTCCTTCCACCGTGACAGGTGGCACCTGTCACCGAATGGGCGCAGTTGCCCCTTGGCGGAAAAATTCCTTGAAAAATTGTTCTTTTGAAGGTTATGTAAAAGGAGCAAAGTATGCAGGGGGAATCGCCGCAGTCGGCCATAAAATAGGCAAAAGCAGGACGCTGGGTTGGTGTAAAGAGCGGTATGTTTGCATGCCATGATAATAGCATAAAAACAGAAGCAGGATATGTTACTGTTGACTATGTAGAATACAAATAATTTATAGAAGAGAGTTCCAGAACACTGAAATGATTTTAAAATTGATAGGGTTTTGGAGCTTTTTTTCTGTATTATTTGCATTTTTGATTTTTATTTACGTAGACAAAGATAACTGACGGTGTTAATCTTCAAGTAAAGATTATTTTAATAACGGAGGAAAAAAATGGCTAAAAGTTGTTGTAACAAAGCATGTATTGTTCAGGGGGAAAAATATCGTTTTTCGGTGCTTACGCCGTTTATGATGAGAATGGAATATTCAGAGACTGGTGTGTTTGAAGATTTACAGACGCAGACTGTGCTTAACAGGGAATTTCCGGTACCGGAATATTCAGTGACACAAAGTGACGACCGCCTTGAGATAGAGACAGAAGCATTTCATATGATATACGATAAAAAGAAATTTAGTGAAGAAGGACTTTTTATAGATGTAAAATATGATTTTACCAATTACGGTGGAAGGTGGTATTTTGGTGCAAAGACGTATAGTTTTCCGCCCCGGGAGCATAATCTCAAAGGCACAATGAGAACTCTTGACAGGGCTGACGGGGAAGTTGAACTTGAATACGGGCTTATGGATAAGAGTGGAAGGACGTTTTTTGATGACAGCAAATCGTTTGTGTTTGATGAAGAAAATATGCCATCAAAAAGGAAACATGAAGAGATTGATGTTTATTATCTTGCATATGGGCGTGATTATTTTGCGTGTCTGCGTGATTTTTATAAATTATCGGGGGCTGTTCCGCTTCTTCCAAGATACGCTCTTGGAAACTGGTGGAGCAGGTATTGGAAATACAGTGAAGAAAGTTACATTGAGCTGCTGACGGAATTTGAAAAAAGAAATATACCATTTTCCGTTGCTGTTATGGATATGGACTGGCATATAGTCGATGTGCCGATGGAATCTGGCGGCGGATGGACAGGATATACATGGAATAATGATTTATTTCCGAATCCGGAAAGATTTTTGTCATGGCTGCATGAACATAATTATCATGTAACACTTAATGTCCATCCGGCATCAGGTATCCGGAATTTTGAAAAAATGTATAAAGATATGGCAGAGTATCTAGGAATTAATCCTGACAGTAAAAAAACTATAGAGTTTGATATGACTAACAAAGAGTTTGTTGAGGCGTATTTTAAGTTTGTACATCATCCACATGAAAATGCTGGAGTTGATTTCTGGTGGATAGACTGGCAACAGGGCAACAACGGAGGAGCAAGCGGAATTGACCCATTATGGATGCTAAATTATTTTCATTTTAAAGATATGGAAAAAAGAGGCAGAAGAGGACTTATTCTTTCGAGGTATGGCGGACTTGGAAGCCATAGGTATCCGATAGGATTTTCTGGAGATACGATAGTTACATGGAAATCGCTTGAATTTCAGCCTTATTTTACAGCAACGGCATCAAATGTGGGATATACGTGGTGGAGTCATGATATAGGCGGTCATATGAACGGATATAAAGACAACGAGCTTGCATTAAGATGGTATCAGTTTGGTGTGTTTTCACCGATAAACAGGCTTCACAGCAGCTCTAATCCGTTCTGTGGAAAAGAACCATGGAATTATCCTGAGCCATACTGCAGTGATATGGAAAAGATTTTAAGATTCAGGCATGCACTTATTCCATATATGTACACACTTAATTACAGATGTCATTGCGAGCATATTCCTGTAATAATACCAATGTATTATTATTATCCATTTGAGGAGAAAGCATATAGTTATAAAAATCAATATTTTCTTGGTAGTGAAATGCTTGTGTGTCCTGTTACAACAAAGATTGATGAAGATTCACAAAAAAGCGGTGAGGAATGTTTTATACCAGCCGGAATATGGACAGATATATTTACCGGTGATGTATACAATGGCGGTAAAAATGGAAAAAGTCAGATTTTATGTAGAAATCTTCAAAGTATTCCTGTGCTTGGACGTGCAGGTGCAATAATACCGCTTGCTTCGGAATGTGGCAGTAATGATATTATTAATCCGAAAAAAGTTGATGTGGTTATATGTCCAGGTGCATCAAATACATTTGTTATGTACGAAGATTCTGGAGATGGATTTGACTACGAAAAAGGCGAATATGCTTTGACAGAGTTTGTGCTCGACTGGAATGAAGATAAGGCAAAAATAAGCATAGATGTAAGCGGTGACTTATCGGTAATTCCACGAAACAGAAAGTACCGTTTTATATTAAGAGGATTTGCACGTGGTATAAGATTTGAAAATGCAGATAATGCCAAATACGATATAAAAACAAATACATGGACAGTTACATGTAACTGTGATGGTGCGTCAGAGCTTGAAATATTTGCTGATAATGAAGAAAACAATCTTGTATACAACGGTGAAAATGTTAATGATAAAATATATGATTTTCTTCTGCAGGCACAGATGGATAATAATGACAAGAGAAGTATTTACAGATTATTTACATCCGGTGAGAACAAAAATGTTATTATATCAAACATTATGTCTATGAAACTTAATGATAAAGTTACAGCTGCAATTATAGAATATCTTTTGAGATAATGTATAATAATGCAAAAATAAAGTGAAATCTGAGTAAAATTTTATTTTTCTGTTGACATTAAAAAATGATATATTATAGTAAAAAAAGATTTGGATAAGAGTTATCCAACATGCAGACCACATGGTTATATTACATGTTAAGCCTTGCGGACGGGCGGGTCGGTTGCCGAGTGTGACAAGGGCACACATTATTGATTGGGTTAGAAGCCCAAGTTTTATAAGTTGATTTTTAAAATTATCATGCGAAGGTGCATATCATCTTGTGAAACGGTCAATAAGAGCGGTAACAGTGACTTACTTGGATAAACTCTGAAAGGTCAGAATCTCAGTGCTTTGTATATATGAAGTAATATGTATACGTACATGTACAGGGATTAATAAAAGAATGATTGAATATACCACAGGCGTGATTAATTTAAAATTAATCACGCCTTTTTGTGCCTTACAGCACACATTTTACGTTGGCAGCAAGCCAAAGTCCGTATTTTACGAAAATTTAGAATTTGTATTATACGGAAATCTGGCAACCGTTGCGATAATATAATGGCAGGGAGAGAGGAAATGGATTTAAAAAGACAGGCATCAGCTCCATTGTATGAGGCTATCGAAAGATTCAGGAAAAAAGAATAGTGCCGTTTGATGTTCCGGGACATAAACGTGGCAGAGGCAATCCCGAACTTGTCGATTTACTTGGTGAACGATGTGTGGGAATTGATGTAAATTCAATGAAACCGCTTGATAACCTTTGTCATCCGGTTTCGGTAATAAAAGAGGCAGAAGAGCTGACGGCAGATGCGTTTGGTGCAGAGCATGCTTTTTTCATGGTTGGTGGAACAACGCAGGCAGTACAGAATATGGTACTTTCAGTCTGTAAGGCAGGCGATGAGATTATTGTTCCAAGAAATGTTCATAAAAGTGGTTCTATGTCAAGATTTAGTACAAGTTAAAATGAGAAATTTTTCCCCATTTTA
>OHJZ01001169.1_pt1 | contig 10712 bp, 8 predicted proteins | sample 1568691 | NCBI WGS metagenome assembly OHJZ01 (sample SAMEA3879593, study PRJEB24766) | human gut metagenome | biome: human-associated habitat; feature: feces | place: USA | collected 1985/1987
CTTCTAAGAACTGCTTGTTCGCCGCGATCTGTTCTTCATTTAATTTCCGGTTAGAAGCTGTCTGCTCCTCATTCATCCTGCGATTTAAGGCAATCTGTTCTTCACTGGTCTTTCGGATATCAGCCACCTGTCCGCTAAGACCTGCCTCAATCTCAGCCATTTTCGTCGTCACTTTATCCGCAAGCGCATCTACCTTTCTTCCAAACTCATTAACGATCTTGTCCGCCTCTTCCTGACGTTCTGTTAAAATATGTTCTAACTCCTGTGCTTTGCCGGCTCTCTCATCCACAAGTGACTGCAGTTCTGCTGCCTTGCTCTCCTTTGCCTCTAAAAGCACCTGAAGCTGTTTTGCTTTCTCGCGAAACTCATCGATCTGACTGATCAGTAAATCTTCATTTTCCACGTCCTTTTGTGTCCTTTCCTGTTCCTGCGTGTGCATCTGTCCACTCTCTTCCGGCTTATTCCGGTTCAAAAGTCGTACATTCTGCGGCACCATCCGCTTTTTCCGGGGTTGAAGCTGTCTGAATACCATCTGCCATAAACCAGCCATCTGTGTCCACTTCTTCCCCCTTTCTGATTTTTCTGCACTACATCCCAGTATACTGACCTGTTGATATTCCATTAAATACCAACAGGTCAGTATACTATGGTTATTCTATCATTATCATTTTTCTTTGTAAACAATAAATTATTTTCCATTATGTTAAACATGTGGACTGTGAAACTTTATATTTTCATTAAAAATCGTATAGCTGACAAAGAAGCGATTCCAACCGGAACCGCCTCTGTCAAAAAAGGGATTTTTTTCTTAAATATGATTTCATTTCACAAATAGTATGTTTTTGATTATCTACATAATTTTTTGAACTCATCAGCTACGAACTGGACTTTTGTTCCAATGACAACCTGAACAGCTGTTTTACTTGGTCTGATAACACCAGCAGCCCCTGCTGATTTGATTTTCTTCTCATCTACTAAAGAACTGTCTTTTACCTCAAGCCGAAGTCTTGTAATGCAGTTATCAATACTTTTAATATTTGCTGCACCACCAACACCTTCTAAAATTGCTGCCGCTACAGTTGTGTAATCACTGCTCCCAAGGTCGACATTTTTCTCTGCTTCCACATCATCGTCTTCTCTACCAGGAGTTTTCAGATCAAACTTTGTGATAGCGAAACGGAATACAACATAAAATACAATAAATGCTGCAATACCAAGTGGAATGATCATCCAGGTATTCTTCGCTGCCGGAAGGGTTGCAGAGAAAAGAAGGTCTGTTGCTCCAGCAGAGAAACTAAAACCTGCTCTAAATCCAACTAATACCGTGATCACTGTGAAGATACCATATAATAATGCGTATACAACATAAAGTGCCGGTGCAAGGAACATGAACCCAAACTCAAATGGCTCTGTAACACCACAGACAAATGCACAGACAGCTGCGGAGGCAACCAGACCGATTGCAACTTTCTTCTTATTACTCTTAGCCGTCTGAATCATAGCAAGAGCTGCACCCGGAACACCGAACATCATACATGGGAAGAATCCAGACATATACATACCTAAATCCCATGTTACATCTGCAGACGTCTCGCCTGCCCAGAAATGTTGTAAATCCCCAAGTCCGATTGTATCGAACCAGAATACATTGTTAAGTGCATGATGTAATCCGGTTGGAATCAGCAATCTGTTTAAGAACGCATAAATACCTGCACCAACAGGACCAAATCCAACAATTCCTTCACCGATTGAAACTAATGCTCCAAATAATAAAGGCCAGATGAATAATAAGATTGCGGATACAATGATAGAAACAACACCTGAAACGATTGCTACACAACGCTTACCACTGAAGAATGATAACCAGTCAGGTAATTTTGTACCTTTGAATTTGTTGTAGCATGTTGCACCGATGATACCGGCAAGGATACCGATAAATGGGTTTGCAATCTTACTGAATGCAAGCACTTTTGTCTCATTCTCTGCAATTACCGGCATTAACGTTGTAACAACCCCTGTAGAAAGAAGGTTTGTCATCATTAACCATGATGCCAAAGCTGCAAGAGCTGCTGTACCATCATTATCATCTGCCATACCAACGCCGACACCGATAACAAAAAGAATTGCCATGTTATCGATCAAAGCTCCTCCTGCTTTTACAAGGAAGAAACCGATCATCTGAACGATACCGGAAACATCGCCCCCCTGCATGGTAGATGGACATAGCGCATATCCAATACCCATTAAGATACCACAGATTGGAAGACACGCTACAGGAAGCATTAATGCTTTTCCCAATTTCTGTAAATACTTCATCATAATAAAAGCTCCTCCTTTTTTTTATCCCTTTTCGTTTTATTTTATGCCGTTATAAGTACGGCTAAAATACATTTTAATCTCCATTCTTGCGCTGTCTTTCAATGAAAACAACGTTTTCATTTGCATCTCAAGTTTGTGCGTAAGCACAAATCCTGCATGTGAAAAATCTTATTTTTCACACTAATCTCCATTCAGCATCATCAGGAAAACAAACTGAGCTGCTGATATCCTGCCTCACGTATTTCGCGTGGAATCTGGGTACGGTCGGCAATCAGGCTGCGGCAGATATAATCCTCGTCTAATTTTGTGGGATACATCATGCGACCGGAACAGGTGATAAAGTACAGGGCACGTTTTAGTACGACACCGATCTTTTTCAGATCGGAAAAATCGAGTTTATTCATACGTCTTGCCTTTACGATGCGGGAGGCAGATTTTGCACCGATGCCGGGAACCCGCAAAAGGGTGTGATAATCGGCGCGGTTGATCTCAACCGGAAAATACTCCAGGTGACGGAGTGCCCAGTCACATTTTGGATCCAGATAGATATTGAAATCCGGGCGGTCTTTGGTCAGTAATTCATCCACTTTAAAATCATAATAGCGCAGCAGCCAGTCTGCCTGATATAGTCTGTGTTCCCGAAGAAGCGGCGGTGCGGTTCCAAGAGCAGGCAGATTAGAATCCTCATTCAAAGGAACATAAGCAGAATAAAATACACGTTTCAAGTCATACTGCTGATATAATTTCTGCGTTGTTGATAAAAGCTGCAGATCACTCTCCCCAGTTGCACCAATGATCATCTGTGTACTCTGACCAGCAGGAACAAAAGAAGCTGGTTTTCCATTATTTTGCAAACGCAAAGTATTCTTAAGAGAAGGATCTGCAAGTGTCAACGGGGAAGAACCAGTCTGAATCCGCTGATAAGGATTCTCCTGAAAGATCGTATGCTTCAAATACTTATTACTTCGAGAACGTTCCATAGAGGCATCCTTTCCGATCATCAATCGATGATCGACAATCCCATTCTGAATCTGGCGGATCGGAGCAACAAGTTTCTTTGGATTTTTATGAGGAGCCAGTTTCTTAAGTCCATCAATTGTAGGAAGTTCCAGATTCACACTCATACGATCGACAAGATATCCCATATTCGTGATCAATTCATCTGAAGTGCCAGGAATCGCTTTCACATGGATATATCCATTAAAATGGTACTTTGTACGAAGCAGATAAATCGCTTGATACATTAATTCCATCGTATAAGTCGGACTCTTTACGATTCCAGAGCTTAAAAATAACCCTTCAATATAATTTCTTCGATAAAATTCCACAACAAGTGTACAGATCTCGTCCGGAGTAAATGTTGTACGAACCCTGTCATTACTTACTCGGTTTAGACAATACTTACAATCATAAATACATTCATTGCTAAGTAAGATCTTAAGCAAAGACACACAGCGCCCATCCGAAGAAAAACTATGACAGATTCCAGCAGCCTCTGTATTCCCGAGCATTCCTTTCTTTCCACGGCGGGAAGAACCACTGGAAGTACAGGCGACATCGTATTTTGCTGCATCAGCTAAAATCTTCAATTTTTCATTTAAAGATAAATCTTTTGATGAGATTTCCATATCAAACAGTTCCTTTCGAATATATGTTCTAGTTTAACATAAATAAACGTAATTTACAAATTATATTTTGATCTGATCATCATATATATTTGAAAAAAACCACCACATTAGTGACCATTAAGATCATAAATGTGATGGCTTTTTTCTAGCCAAGAATCTTCTTATTCGATACAGTTGCATCCTGATAAGAATATGACTTGGTTGTCAGAGATTCTAAAATCTGCTCAGGATGAACAATGGCATCTTCTAAAGATGTGACATAAAGCTTTTTATTACCGAAGCGGGAAGCTTCGTCGATCGCAACATCAGCAGCGATCACAATATAATCAGCTTCATCGATCTGTTCAGGGGAAAACTGATTTTGAATTCCCATAGCTCCCTGTGTTTCCACAGAAAGGTCAATGCCAAGTTTCTTACCTGCCTGTTCTAGTTTCTCTGCCGCAACATAGGTTTGAACCATTCCAGTCGGGCATTTTGTTACACACAAAATTTTCATGAAATCCTCCAATCGTATATTACTCCTTCTTGATAGTCAGTATAGCATGAGATAGTAGAAAAGGAAAAGCAGAATGATAGAAAAAATAGTTTTTGTTAAAAGTGCATAGAAATTAAGTGAAAATATTGTTAATATTGACCATAAACAATAACTTGTAAAGAGGACCGTACAAGTTTTAAAATAAGAACCATAAGGAAGGAGGATGTCAAACATGGGAAAGAACAAAGGAGAAATGAAATATCACACATTAAAGGAATTACTGAAGAATGATATTTTATCTGGTGTCTATCAACCGGGAGATAAGATGCCGTCAGAGAATCAACTAGTACAGGAATATGATCTTAGCCGCCATACCGTACGTAAGGCGCTGTCAATTCTGGAAGAAGAAGGTTATATCATTGCAGTTCATGGAAAGGGAACGTTTTGTACAGAACGGGCACTTCATAAAAAGGAATCAAAGAACATTGCAGTGGTTACAACCTATATTTCTGATTATATATTCCCTAGATTGATCCAGGGAATCAACAGTGTCCTTTCCAAAGATGGCTACAGCATTATTTTTAAGACAACAGAAAATAGCAGACGAGGAGAGACAGCATGTCTTGAAGATATTCTTACAAAAGATATTGATGGCTTGATCATTGAGCCAAGTAAAAGTGAGATTGTATGCAGACATCCAAAACTTTATGAGAATCTTGATAAATATGAAATTCCCTACATTTTTATTCACGGAGTCTATGAGGAGATGAAAGACAAACCCCACATTCTTATGGACGACTGTAAAGGAGGTTATCTGCTTACAAAATATCTGATCGATATGGGACATCAACATATCGTAGGAGTTTTTAAAGCAGATGATCATCAAGGAAGAGAACGACATAAAGGTTATGTGATGGCACTTCAGGAAGCAGGATATCAATATGATCCAGATATGGTTGTCTGGTTTCATACAGAAGATCGTCAGACGAAACCAGTAACATCGGTTGTTCAGATGATAAAGGATCAAAGAAAGATGGATGCAGTTGTCTGTTACAATGACCAGATCGCATTTTCAATCATTGGAGGATTGCATCAGATTGGTGTTTCAATTCCAGAAGACTTGTCGATCACAGGATATGATAATTCAATGCTTGCACATCAGCATCCACTTTCTTTAACGACTATTGCTCATCCACAGGAAAAACTTGGCGAGATGGCAGGACAGTTGTTGCTAGAAAAGATACAAGGTGGATCAGATAAAGACATGAAAACAGAGTATTTGATCGAACCGAAATTGGTGATCGGAAACTCATGTAAAAATAGGAATCAAGAATAGATATAAAACTGGGAGGCAAAAAATGGAACTTAAAAAAAATTACAAATTTTGGTTTGCAACAGGATCACAGGATTTATATGGAGATGAATGTTTAAGCCATGTGGCAAAACATGCACAAATCATTGTGCAGAATTTCAATGAAAGTGGTATCTTACCATTTGAAGTTGTATGGAAACCGACATTAATTGATAGTACTTCGATCAGAAGAACATTTGAAGAAGCAAATGCAGATGAAGAATGTGCCGGTGTCATCACATGGATGCACACATTCTCCCCAGCAAAATCATGGATCGCAGGATTACAGGCATTTAAGAAACCATTATTACATCTTCACACACAGTTTAATGAAGAAATCCCATATGACACGATTGATATGGATTTTATGAATGAAAACCAGTCAGCACATGGTGACAGGGAATTTGGACATATCGTAACAAGAATGGGAATCCCAAGAGAAGTTGTTGTTGGATATTATGAATCAAAAGAAGTGAAAGAAAAGATCGCATCTTGGATGAGAAGTGCAATCGGAATGGTGGAAAGTAAAAATATCCGTGTGGTAAGGATTGCGGATAATATGAGAAATGTTGCGGTTACAGAAGGTGATAAAGTCGAAGCACAGATTAAATTTGGATGGGAGATCGATGCATATCCAGTCAATGAAGTTGTAGATTATGTCAATGCAGTCAGCAAAGGTGATATTGATGCACTGACACAGTTATATTATGAAAAATACAATCTTTTATTAGAGGGCAGAGATCCGATCGAATTTAAGAAACATGTAGAGGTACAGGCAGGAATCGAGATCGGACTGGAAAAATTCTTAAAAGACCATGATTATCAGGCAGTTGTTACACACTTTGGCGATCTTGGTGGATTAAAACAGCTTCCAGGACTTGCGATTCAGAGATTAATGGAAAAAGGTTATGGATTTGGTGCAGAAGGTGACTGGAAGACAGCAGCAATGGTACGACTGATGAAAGTTATGACAGCAGGAAAGAAAGATGCCAAAGGAACATCATTTATGGAAGATTATACATACAATTTTGTTCCGGGAAAAGAGGGTATCTTAGAAGCTCATATGTTGGAAGTATGCCCAACGATCGCGGATGGTCCTGTTTCAATCAAAGTAAATCCATTATCTATGGGAGATCGTGAAGATCCTGCAAGACTTGTATTTACAGCAAAAGAAGGAGAAGGAATAGCCACTTCTTTGATCGATCTTGGACATCGTTTCCGTCTGATCATTAATAAAGTGGATTGTAAAAAGACAGAAAAACCAATGCCAGAGCTTCCAGTAGCGACGGCATTCTGGACACCAAAACCAGATCTTTATAAAGGAGCAGAGGCATGGATCTTAGCTGGTGGAGCACATCATACAGCATTTTCTTATGATCTTAGTGTAGATCAGATGGTTGCATGGGCAGAGGCTATGGGAATTGAGAGTGTTGTCATTGATGAGAATACAGATATCAGAATATTAAAGAATGAATTAAGATGGAATGAAGTAGTTTATCGTTAGAAAATGGAGGTAGTATCATGGAAACAAAGCAAATGATCGCAGATGGAAAAACAGCATTGGGAATCGAATTTGGATCAACAAGGATCAAAGTTGTACTGATCGACAAAGATCATCATCCGATCGCATCCGGAAGCCATGACTGGGAAAATCGTCTGGAGAATAATATATGGACTTATACATTAGAAGACATCTGGAGTGGACTACAAGACAGTTACCAAAACTTGGTAAACGACGTGAAAGAAAAATATGATATTACACTAACTAAGGTTGGAAGTATCGGATTTAGTGCGATGATGCATGGATATATGGCATTTGATAAAGATGGAGAATTGTTAGTGCCATTCCGAACATGGAGAAATACAATGACAGAAGAAGCTTCTGAGAAATTAACGGAAGCATTTTCTTATCACATTCCTCAAAGATGGAGTATCGCACATCTGTATCAGGCAATTTTAAAAGAAGAAGAACATGTAAAAGATATTGATTATCTGACAACACTGGCAGGATATGTCCATTGGAAATTAACAGGTGAAAAGGTGCTCGGTGTTGGAGAAGCGTCTGGAATGTTCCCAATCGATATCGAAACAAAAGATTATAACCAGACGATGATCAAGACATTTGACGACCTGATCAAAGATAAAAAATTTGGATGGAAATTAGAAAATATCTTACCAAAAGTTTTAATAGCTGGAGATAAAGCGGGTATCTTAAGCGAAGAAGGAGCAAAATTATTAGATCCATCTGGTAATCTGGAAGCTGGAATTCCTTTATGTCCTCCAGAAGGAGATGCAGGAACTGGAATGGTTGCGACAAACAGTGTGACAAGAAAAACAGGAAATGTATCTGCAGGAACAAGTGTTTTTGCAATGATCGTTTTAGAGAAAGAATTAAAGAAAGTTTATGATGAGATCGATCTTGTCACAACGCCATCAGGTGATCTTGTGGGTATGGTACATTGTAATAACTGTACATCAGATCTGAATGCATGGGTCAACTTATTTAAAGAATTTGCACAGAACTTTGGTGTGGAAGATGTAGATATGGATCAGCTTTATGGAACTCTTTACAATAAAGCATTAGAAGGTGACAAGGATTGTGGTGGATTACTTGCATACAACTATTTCTCAGGAGAACATATCACAGGATTTGAAGAAGGAAGGCCATTATTTGTAAGAAAACCAGATAGTAATTTTAATCTTGCAAACTTTATGAGAGTTCATCTATACACAGCACTTGGAGCTTTGAAGACGGGGCTTGATATCTTGATGAAAGAAGAAGATGTCAAAGTTGATAAAATGCTGGGACATGGTGGATTATTCAAAACAGAAGGTGTTGGACAAAAGATCATGGCAGCAGCTGTGAATGCACCAGTATCAGTTATGAAAACAGCTGGAGAAGGTGGTGCATGGGGAATGGCGATCCTTGCAGCCTATATGCTGGATAAAGCAGAAGATGAGACGCTTGATACCTATCTTTCTGACAAAGTATTTGCAGGGGAAGAAGGTACAACGATCGCTCCAGATGAAAAAGATGTGGAAGGATTTGATGAATTTATCAAACAATATCAAAAAGGTCTTGCACTTGAACGAGTTGCAATTGATGTCATGTAAAAAGGAGACGAAAAATGTTAGAACAATTAAAAAAAGAAGTCTATGAAGCAAATATGGAACTTCCTAAAAGAGGTCTGATCACATATACATGGGGAAATGTCAGTGGAATTGATAGAGAAAGTGGTTTATTTGTTATTAAACCAAGTGGTGTGGATTATGATAAACTTTCTCCAGAAGATATGGTTGTCATGGATCTTGATGGAAACAGAGTGGAAGGAGATTTAAATCCATCTTCTGATACACCAACGCATATTGAATTATATAAAGCATTCAAAGATTTAGGAGGAATTGTACATACACATTCCCCATGGGCAACATCATGGGCACAGGCGGGGAGAAGTATTCCATGCTATGGAACAACACATGCAGATTACTTCTATGGAGAAATTCCATGTGCAAGAAGCCTCACAAAAGAAGAAATTGAAGAAGCCTATGAGAAGAATACAGGATTGGTGATCATTGAGACATTTAAAGATAAGAATCCAGTTTATGTTCCAGGAGTGCTTTGTACAAATCATGGACCATTTACATGGGGAGCTGATGCAGCCGAGGCAGTTCATAATGCCGTTGTCTTAGAAGAAGTCGCAAAGATGGCATACCGTTGCGAGCATTTAAATCCAGAAGCAAAGCCAGCACCACAATATCTGCAGGATAAACATTTCTTCAGAAAACATGGGGCAAATGCTTACTATGGCCAAGGCAAATAATGAAAATGGATCAATAAAGATATCAGATAAAATTTAAAAGAAAGTGTTGTAAAATGATGAAAGTAAAAATGATCGAAAAAAGACAAAATGGAGTCTGCTTATTTGAATTACAAAATGATGAGATAAAAGTGATCACGAGTAACCTTGGTTGTCATATTTTATCTGTGTTCACAAAAGACAGAGATGGAAATTATGGAGATGTCGTTCTTGGATATCAAGATGTGGAAGATTGTCATAAAGATGATAAATTTTTAGGATGTATCATCGGACGTGTTGCAAACAGAATTGCAAATGGAGAGTTTCAGTTGAATGGAAAGACCTATAAACTTGCAGTAAATTCCGGACCGAATACGATTCATGGAGGTATAAATGGATTTAATCAGAAGATTTTTAACTATGAGATTTTAGAAGATGGAATCCGTTTTATCTATCTTTCTCCAGATATGGAAGAAGGATTTCCAGGAAGTCTTTATTTAAAGATAGTATATCGTCTATCTGGAAATGAATTAAAGATGGAATATGAAGCAATGTCAGATCAAGACACACTGATCAATATAGCCAATCATTCCTTTTTTAATCTTTCAGCAAAAGACAGTAAGATCTATGATCATCAATTGATGATCAAATCAGATCAGATTGCATGTGCAGATGAGAATGGTCTTCCAACAGGTAAGTTTTTGGATGTAGAGAATACACCATTTGATTTTAAAAGTTTTCATGAGATTGGAGAACGGATTCATGATGATGATGAACAGTTGAGATTCGTTGGAGGCTATGATCATTGTTTTATGTTAAAGGATGAGAAAGATCAGGCAGTCTTATATGATAAAGAAAGTGGACGAAAATTAACGATCACAACAACACTTCCATGCATGCAGTTATATGCAGGAAACTTTCTGACAGGAGGAAGTGATGGTAAATTTGGAAAACCATATGAGAACAGAGATGGTGTTGCATTAGAACCACAATTCTTGCCTAATTCTATGAATATAGAGAAAAAGCCAAGAGTTATCTTAAGAAAAGGCGAAGAGTATGAAGCAGTGACAACATACCGATTTGAAACAGAATAATATAGATTGAAATTAAAAAATAAGAATCATATCCATACAATATCCCCT
>OHJZ01001204.1_pt1 | contig 10372 bp, 9 predicted proteins | sample 1568691 | NCBI WGS metagenome assembly OHJZ01 (sample SAMEA3879593, study PRJEB24766) | human gut metagenome | biome: human-associated habitat; feature: feces | place: USA | collected 1985/1987
GAGGATTATATGGATGTCCTTGCAGATGGTGCATGGGAGAAGATTTTTAAGGTAAAACCGGCGGTATTTACCGCAGAAGAGAAGCGTGCATGGCTGGATAAAAATACCGATGTGGCACTGGGATCGGATGCATTCTTCCCATTTGGCGACAATATTGAGCGCGCACACAAAAGCGGCGTAAAGTATGTGGCAGAGCCGGGCGGATCGGTACGTGATGACAATGTGATCGAGACATGTAATAAATACGGTATGGTTATGAGCTTTACTGGAATCCGTTTATTCCATCACTAATTTCAAAGGGACAGGATACGGACATGCGGAATCTGTTCGTAGGATCATAAACTCTAAAGGGCGAGGAGGGAAAGTATAAGAAAAAAAGAAGGGTACACTTCTGTAACCTTCTCAATTTCATAATTTTGCTGGCAAAATTCAATTTCTATGCCCCGCCTGACAGCGGGACATAGTTTATCGCAGATACACATTTGGTATTGTCTCTTTTTAAATCTATGTATCCCGAGGGGGGGATACAACAAACCTTACTCGTTAGACAACAGACGGACCGCCTGCTTATCAGAAAAAGCTGTCAGGAATAAATTTGGCATATATTGACAGAGTTGGACAAGGAGATCCATCATGTCATCGTAATTTTTCTGATCCGAAAGAAGAATACCTTTTTCTCCATTAATAGTTGTCTCTGTAAAGAAACCTGAATATTCTCTCAACATTAGGTCGATATCGTCTCTGGAAAGTGTAAAAGTAGTCGGGATTTCCTTTTCTTTTAAAAGATGCGCGACTTTTTCTCCATAACATTTCAATGTGTGGTATGAAATGAAGGATTGGCTTGGATCAAGGGAAAGAAGTTCGGCAAAAGCATGTAATGATACCGTCTCGATTCCAAAACGGTATACCACGTCTTTTGAAAAATGCTGCAGTAAAAAGGATTCCCCGTCCCAGATGATTCCACGTCCATCTTTGTTGAGAACAGAAAGACTAACGATTCCATTTTTGTTAATGTTTGCAGATGGTGCATACTTTTCATCGCTTTCGTAGCTTACATGGTAAAAATCGAGAAACTGCATAAAAGCTTCAGAATCATCGCAAATATTTTTGCAATCTCTGTATCTCAGAGAAAAAATGGTTCCGTTATCCGGGAATACTTTCAAACAGATGGCAAGCATTTTATTCAGATCTGCATTTTTTAGCTGAACATATTTCATGAATTACCACGCCTGAAACCTTCGCTCCGCTCCGCCATCAGGCGTGGTTTCGGGAGTTAGAGTAACATAAGTGGCTTAAGGCTATTCACAAAGCCCTATCCCAGAGGGATTACTTTTAATGCATTTACGCAGCCGGATGTTTTTTACGCTTTGCATCCTTTTTGCGCTGCCGTTTGATTTTTGCATGGCTGTCCTGTTTTTGCACTGCCGTCTGTTTCTTCCGGTTATTTTTGACTTTTTCTTCATCCGGATGGCGGATAATTACCACACTGTTAAAATCAGGCGCAGGTTTTTCTGTGAAAGCGTTTGGGAATGCTTTCCGCAGGATATTTGCAGATCCATTCAGGTCGGAGTTGATGATATCGCCGGATTTTGTTGTATAAAACCCGCGGAAGCCATCCTTTTTGTACATTCCCTTGTAATGTACAGGTCTCCGCTGTCCGGAGAAGGAGGGTTTTCCTTTCTCATTACCGTATACAGGGATAAAATCCCTGTCCGGAAAGCTTGCTTTTGAGGTATAGCTTTCCTCCTGATCCAGACAGAAGATGCCTTCCCATACGCAGAGATAGCTGATGATGTTCCGCAGCCTGTCAAACGGGAGCTGCACGAAGTTCTGGTTGTTTCTTTTGCCGAGGCCTGCTTCCTGCTTCCAGTACTTGTTTATACCCATGACAACGGTGTCGATACGGTTTTCTATGCACCATGCCACGAAGTGTTTTGCGCACTTTCGCATGAAATCAGAGATCTGGTCGTTTCTTCTGTTTGTTGCAGCATAATACGCTGCATCCGGGACAAACTTTTCCCCGGTACGGAGTGTCTGTTCACTCACGAGTGCAGCTATCGTTTTGTTGTATTTCTGGTTGACGGACTTTGCCACACCGCCTTTATAAATCAGGGATGGCAGACCGCAGTTGTTTGTGACCGACATAAGGTTGTCCACACCAAAGTCAATGGCACAGATACGCTCTGGACGGATATCCTCTGGGATTTCCGGGATATCTGCATCTACTTCAAACTGAAAGGACAACTTATACCGTCCGTTATCCGGGGTGATGCATGCCTGTTTAAGCCTTGCATCTGGTATCGGACATCCAAGGCACACAGGTTTATCCTTTGCAAACGGAAAATAAGCATACCACTTGCCGTCACAGGTTTTGATTGTGCAGTCCTGGTTGGTGACCAGCGCAGTGGAATGACCTCCCTTGCGTTTGTATCCTGGAAGTTTTGGTTCTCCGGTAAAACGGTCAGGGTTTTTATTGTATTCCTTAATAGCTTTGTAAAAACCCTTCATATCTTTTACTGCGACCTTTAAGACATGCTGTGCCGTCTGGCGCGGCAGTCCTTCAGCGTAAAAATCCGGGTTATGGTTCACCCGCAAGATCCCTTCAAGAAACATATATCCGAGGAAATGTTTTCCTTTGGTCGGCATGGATGCCTTTTTTATCAGAGGGACTGTTTTACGGATTTCCTCCATAACCTCGCGTTCGTTGGTTGTCCAGTCAGCTTCCTCTTTGGAGACAGCTGAGAGTACCTGCCGCTGACGGAAACGTGCCGTATTACTGAGGTTGTTGGTCAGTGCTGTTAAGTTGTCTGCATATTGAAACAGAGGGTGTCCCTCATTGATATATACTGTTGCAGTCCGCATGTAACCCATATCAGTTGTCTCCTTTCCATTGTGGTATTTTTACCTTTACGGTATACATATTGCGCCTTTTGAAAAATCGTCAAAGGATTTTGGAAACTTTTTAAATTTTATTTTCACAGAGAATAAAACTGTAAGTGACCGTACAGCAGATGCAGTTGAGAAGTATATCAATAATCAGAAAAATAAATAATTTCTGATGACTGCTTTGTTATACTTTATCTTTCAGCACATTCACCCCCTCCTGATCCAGTAGGTCAGAAGGGGCACTCTGTGCTCATTGTAGATTTTTCTTCATCGTCTTTTCCCCCGTAGTACAACATTTCACTGATGTGGCCGAAATACTCTCTGGCAGAAGCAAAGCTGAAGCCGCGCATTTCGTCTTCCGTAAGTGGAATATAGCAGTAGTTGTTAAGTGCCTTGAATTGGCGTATCCATTCTGTAAGGGTCGAAACTACTGCGTACTTCAATACAAGGAGAATACACAACAACAGAAATAAGCCAACTATGTTGCCTGCCATAAATGTAATCAGTAAAAGACTGTAAAAAAGTCCACTGTTTGTATCCGGAATAGCAAGGGAACATTCCCATTTGGCAGCCAGGTAGTTCAGAATACACAGCAAAACCATCGCAAGCAGACAAAGAATAAACTGAATCAGTTCTGATCTTTCCAGAAGCACTTTGATACGACTTTTCTTTTTCAATAAATTTTTCACCAATTTTCCTCCGTTTCTTTCGTACCCTTCGGATTGAGTACATGTTTGTTCTTACGGTATGTATATTGCGCCTTTTGGAAAATCGTCAATGGATTTTGGAAATTTTTTTAATTTTTGGTTAATTTTTTCAAATAGTTTTACGGAAACGTGGAATGACCGGCAGGTTGGACCAGACGGAAAGGTATTCCAGAAAGACAAGACGAAGATCATCAAGAAACTGGATATTAACGAATACCTGTATCCAAATCTGACGGCATCAGAAAAGAAAGTTGTGAAACCGGGATTGCAAGAGTTGGCGTATAAGTTAATGCCGGAGATATAGGGGGACGTATGAGTAAAAAAGAAGAAGCATTGGGAAAGGCATTCCCGAACGGGTTCTCTTTGCAGAAGGATGAGCATACCTTTGCGGTTGCCGGGGACGAGAAGGGAAAGTTTTTCGTTGGACTATCGGATATCCTACAGGCGCTTGCCTTTGCAGAAGATGAAGCGGATGTCCCGGAGATACCACAAGAGTGGTGGGAAGAGATCGGAAAGCTGTATTCTGCGTAAGAAATCTGGATGGGATTATCAAAAGAAAGGCACTTGATTTCTCAAGCGCCTTCCGTTATAATCTAGTTAGAAGCTGATCGGAAGCAATTTCCGATTTGCCCTCAGTTAAATATGTTAAAGAATAGCATCCTTCACTTTAGGCGGTGGGATGCTATTTCTTTTTGTTGTTATGGTTGTCTATGTAAGACAGTGCCGCGAAGACTACAAGCAGCAAAGTTAATACTTCTGATGTACTCATAGGGCATCACCCTCTCTTTCGTAATACTAGAGGGCAGTCAACAATCGGAAAATCGCATCCGTACTTCTGTTCGATTACATACTTATTGTACCAAAAATTGAACGGGAAGACAAGAAACAAAATTCCTTGTCATATTCCCTTCAAATGCTATTCTTCCAAAATCTTAATCTCAGATGGTTTCACCGCGATTCCCGGAATCCAATTCAAGAATAGCGAGGTTCGCGCCCCGCCAGCTACCCGTGTTCTGGTGGCAGGAAGCCGGGGTGAGTCTGCGCATGTGGTTAATGAAAAATAGTGTAAAAATAGTGAAATTATTCCTTTCCCCTTCCTCCACACCTAACCAATCGCTGACGGAAACGATGAAGACGCAAAAAAAAGATTTGTTTATTCATGCATAATAAAAAAGCTGCTTTTATTTTTTACTTTCCTTGCGATTTTCTCTTCTGGCACCATTGCAGCGTATGCTCCGGCAGTTACCCGTACTTTGGCAGCAAGAGACTGGGGCGAGGAAGGCATCGGCAGAATAAACGGAAGCAGCATGGATTAGCTTTCATGGTCAGCGCCCGCATGCCGGAAAAACTTTTTTATTTGATTTTTATAATTATATTGACATGTGCCATAATAACTATTAAAATGAAAATACAAAAAAGATTGACATTGTGTTTTGTTTGTGATAATATATACAGCTGTCGCAATACGCTGATGCAGTATGGCAGTCTTTTCGTAAAATGAATTGTTGGTTATGGGATCTTAATTATTCATCCATATCTAAGCAATTGCATTTTGTTTGTAGGAGGTGGGAAAATGTACGATGATGTAAGGCTTTTTGGAAATAATTGCCAATTACAAATGCAGAAGAATAAGATCGGCAAAAGTGAATTTGCAGAAAAATTAGGCTATAGTGATGACGAGGTAAAAAAGCTGTTAGAAGGGAAATTACCTTTATTTAATGAGGACATCAAAGATATTGCAGCGTTTTTTAACATCTCTGAAAGTGAAATGTTCAAAAATTATGGAGATCAGGCATATAATGATGCTGGATGTATGCATTGTATGGGAGATTTTATAAATCCTGAAAACAAGGAATTAATATTGGATATATTTGATCAATACTGCACATTGGAAGAATGCATAGAATAATAAATATGAGAAGAAAAATAGCCGCTTAACTCAAAGTGGCTATTTTTTATATGAGGTGGTCTATTTTTATGGAAAAAAAAGTTGTTGAATTGATTCAGAAGTTATGCGATGAAGCTAAAGAACAAATGCATATTACAGACCCGGTTATTCGAGACGATGTATTTGAACTTTTACAGGCCAATGACTGTATAGTACTATATTATCCTTTGCCAGATGAAGCAGAATCTGGTGACAGGGGATGTGCTGGATGCCATGTTGAAAAAATCGTAAATGGGGAAACACGTCAGTTTGTTTTTATAAATACAAGTAACACAAGAGAACGTCAAGCATTTAGTGTTGCACACGAATTAGGGCATATTCGAGGGATTGACAAGCAGGTTTATAAAAAAATGCCTGAAGCTAAATCAATTAAAGCAGAAGATATTATCAATCGTTTTGCCGCGGAATTATTAATGCCTGAAAAAGAATTTTGTTCTGTGTTGAAGGAGCGTCTGCAAAATATTCATTATAATGGAAAAACAATCAAAGAAACGGAACTTGTAGAAATATCTGCTTATATGATGAACTACTTTTTTGTGCCATTCAAATCCGTTATAATGCGTTACAGTGAGATAAATCGTCTCCAGAAAGAAGATCTTCCAAAACTAGAAAAATACAATGATAGCGACTATTTACGCGAGATCATAAAGGCAAAACAGTACACCCGTTTGCTGATTGTGAATGAGGAAAAAAGTATGGATAATCTTCAGGAAATTTTATCTAAAGCGGATAAAGCTCATATCCTGGAAGGAAATTTAGTATCTCGGTTACGTGAAGAATTTGATCTGAAAAATACACAAGAAGGAGAGGACTATACATTAGCGTTCTAGGTGAATATAATGACAAAAGATTGCGATCAGGTGGCTGTTGATACTGCCTTTCTTATAAAAATAGTAGAATCAGATAATGGAATTCTTTTCGAAAAAATTATGAAACAAATGAATCGAATACCTGTGATCCATGAATATGTCTATCAACATGAAGTAATGGAGAATAGAGCCATAAAAGGTCTGATTGATAAGAATATAATTAATATAATTAATTATTCAGATTTTTTACTTGAAGAATTTGATAAAGAACAGTATGAAAGAATTTTTCGTCAGACTTATAAAGGCATGAATGGACAAAGGCTCCATGAAAAGGAAAATATTTTTTTCTATCACCGTGCAGAGGAAAATCTTGGCGAAATACATACGGCATTAATGGCATTACACTTAAACATCGATCTTATGGTATCTGATGATAATGGCGCGAAAAATTATATTGAAAAGAATTTAAGTAGTAAAAGACATAAATTATCAGTGCAAAATATTCCTGATGTTTTACTTTCGCTTGCATCCTCTGATCGTTGTTTTTTACACTGGCAGGATATTAAAGGCTTAATAAAACGGCTTTATGGAAAGAATTCCAAAATATATATTGAAATTCGCAAATGTTGGCAATCTGTATAATATTCATGATGTGCTTAATGAATAAAATCAGTGCTTATATACTGAATATAAGCAGCAGAATTTAAGGATCATCCATAGTGGTGGTCCTTTTTTTGTGTGTGGACATTGGGAAAGAAAAAGTGGACATTGAAAAAGTCAGATCAGCTTTCCCCTATTCCTTTCCCTGCCTCCGTGCAAAGTCCGCTGCTGACGGAAACGATGGGAAAAGAGGAGGAGGAAAAAGAAAGGGATAGCACTGCCAAAAATTCATGTCGCAGTGTAAAGGAAGCCCCGCCCCAGTTGACCTTTTGTGGTGTTGGGGCGGGGCGATTACGCTTCACATGTGCAATATAAATTTCAATCCATGCACCCCGGAGGGTGCTACTATGCAAATAGCTTATTTCCTGCATTCAATATATTTCAATCCATGCACCCCGGAGGGTGCAACTATGTAAATAGCTTATTTCTTGTATTCGATATTCATGTCGAATGAATATGCCTTCAGGTAGTTTCCACCCCACAGACAACTCTGTTCATCGCTGCCGTGTGTAGTAAAGTAAGGCGGGACAGCTTTTTGCATACCCCTATTGTCAATGACGAATACATAGGTCTGACCTTTTTTAAGCTTGGTTGTAAATTTATCTTTGGCAACAGGATATTTGTTTACAAAGTCCTTTTGATATTCGTACGTTTCCTCAATGACATCTGCGTATTCCGGATGTTCTTCTTTATAGTTGTCGAGGATTGTGCGGAGCCTTGCGAGGTAATTGTTTTCGTAAAGGGTATCATATTTGCCGACAGTATCAGAATCTTCGACTCCGTCCAAGCCGTATTTTTTACCGGTTTTTGATATCTGGCAGAGATCACCATCTGCCATACATTTTAAGGATTTATCGTCTGTACCCTGCAGGTTGTCAATCGTAAACACGTATTTCCCTGTCTTTGGTGCTTTGAATTTTACAAAGGATTCGTAGATAGGATTCCCTTTTTCCTTAGAGATTGATTTTACCGAGGATGTCACAGCTGGCACGTTAATAGTTGTTTTCCCTGTTTTAACAGCCGGCAGTGAGTTCAGATCTTTGTAAAAGGCAGCTTTTGAAAAGCCATCCATAACATAGCCTTTTTTGTCACAGCCTTCCAAATGATACCTGTACGCAGAAGTGACTTTCTTTGTAGCAGCTTCTGCGGTAATGACATCATCAGCCATTGCAGGTACAACAGCAGTGGCAACACATGCAGCAGCAAGAACTGCACACATCAGTTTCTTAAAAACATTTTTCTTCATGATAAAACCCTCCTTTGGATTTTGTAAATATATTTGAATAAGTAATTGAAGGTTTCTTTTGTTCCCTTCACCTTATATATTGCGCCATTTTGAAAAACGTCAAGGAGAAACGGAAAACTTTTTACATTTTTTCCTATACACATTTCCCTGTTTTGACGTTTTCACATTTCCCGGTTTCCGATCCCGCATCCAACAAAAAAATAAGGCTACAAAAACAGCATTTCACATTTATATTGTAGCAGATTAAATATAAAAAAGCTACCGCAGTGGCGGTTTTATTATAGATATTCTTTTATGAAGGAGGAAAACCATGGAAAAGAACAATGGTATTTCAGACAGCAGATACAAAAGCAGGTTTTTCAAAAAGCTTGCTGCATGGATGGGGAAACACGGGACCGTGCTGACAGCAGTGATATTGATTGCAGTTTCAGCCATCCTTGGGTGTGCCGAGGCCACAATCATTTATGCAGCAAAGGGTAATGAGGCATCGAATGATTACGGAACCAGGGGCAATACATCCAGCCCATCTTATATTGGTGGGAGTGGCAATAATCCAACCGTTTATGAACCAGGCGTTATCGGGGTATCGGTGGTTACCTATGACCTCAATGAGGTTAGTAAGAAAGGGACACTAGAGTATGGAGTAGACGGAAAAAGTAAAAATAAAAAAGCCGCTCTTGTAGCGTCCACCAACGACCCGGAAGTCGTAAAAAAGGCAAAGAAAAAATATGCGGACTCTGGCAAAGCTCCCAAAAACCAGCCGGACTATTACCCGTACTGGATCGACAAAATGGGAACCACGGATAAAGGGAAAACAATTTACAAGTACAGCAATGCCCTGCATCATGCGATCACATCCAACATCCTCGCGATGCAGAACTCGTATGAATATGATGACAGCACCCTGGTATTCGTCCCGCGTGTTGTAGCATCCAGCAGCCACCATTCCTGGATAATGAAGGAAAAGAGTTCCGTTCTGACTACTCCCACAGGCAAGCCTGTGGGGTTCTTACTCTCAAGTTTTGCCTGTAATCGTACACCATTTGCAGGCTTTGGAATACAGGTATAGTCTGTTTTAAGCAAGGACTTTATCACCAAGCAGCCCTACGGCCACATTATTATGTAAGAAATCTAGTTGTTTTCCGGTGAATTTCTGTCTGGCGACAAGGAAACATAGTCAGTCTCCCTGATATATAGTCATGCGGTTTTAATCCCGCTGTTTAACACTTTGATTTTATTTTCTTTTATCCATTCGATGAATTCCTTTTCCATGCTGTAGCATTTTTTAAACTCTGCAGCACATTTCTTTTTATCTATATCATTAGTTTTGTAATTGTAACAGTACAACAGGAATGAAGAATACCAGTCCGTCTGTACCAGTGTCCCGTCTGTAAGTTTATACATCCTGTCGGATAGCTTCTTTTTTATGTAATCATCCGCTGTATGGTCATACTGGCTTGCCCTGTAATGATTGGGTACCTCTATGTATGTACCGCCGGATGTTTTGAACTTGTTTTCCACGGCAGCCTGGAAACCGCCCGGGCACCGGTTCTTTATCGACTTTCCAAAACGTTTCTTTCTGTTGATCTTGCCTTTGTCATTAACAGTTGTCTCTTTTGCCCGTTTCATGAGTCTGGCTGCATTTTTTGGTTCCGTGACAAATATATCTCCGAGGCTACGCAGGTGGTTTACATCCTCATTTATGGCAAGCTGCCTGTTTGTGGCATTTATGCGGCAGAGTTCCGCATGTTTTGCTTTCAGCTTTTCGTAATGCCTGGAGTAAGTCCACTTCTTTTTCCCTTTCTTAATGGTGCCATCAGCGTTATAATTCTTCGGATTAGTGGCACGCCTGCTTCGATCCATGGCGCGGTAATACAGTCTTTCCAGACGTTCGGATTTCTGTATACTGTTGCCTCTTTCCGATAAGTTTTTAAGTCCTGTCTCTGTATCGGAAGTATAGGCTACCGTCTGCGTGCCGATATCAGCGCCAATGACGCCCTTGCCGTATTTATGCCGTGGCTTGCCGGAACTGTCGTACTTCGGTTTTGCTTTCCCTTCGATGACGAGATGTAAATATACCCTGTATTTCCCACGGATAAATTTCGGCACAAGAGTT
>OHJZ01001208.1_pt1 | contig 10323 bp, 8 predicted proteins | sample 1568691 | NCBI WGS metagenome assembly OHJZ01 (sample SAMEA3879593, study PRJEB24766) | human gut metagenome | biome: human-associated habitat; feature: feces | place: USA | collected 1985/1987
ACCTGAAAGCCGGGGCGATCATCAAGATGCCGGGCTCTGCGGAACAGCTCGCAGCAGCCGAAAACGGCCCGCAGGCCGACAGCCTGCAAGGGCGGGACTCGCTCCCGGGAATCTTTGCCGGCAGCAGGCCGAAGCAGGTCGAATTCCGCGCCCTGCGCCGCAGCGCACCGCTCAAGGTGGCGCTGATGCTGCCAATGGCCGTCGGCAACGAGCCCAACGGCAACTACCTCGAATTCTACCAGGGCTTCCTGCTGGGGCTGGACAGCGTGCGGACGAAATACGGCAACTCGATAGACCTCACGCTTTACAACACGGCCCGCAATGTGGATGCGATCCGCGAAATCGTCAAAAGCGACGCCTTCGCCGGCACCGGACTGATCGTCGGCCCCGTATACGAGGAGGGGCTCCATCCCGTCATCCTCTATGCCGAGGAACACGACGTCCCCGTCGTCTCGCCGCTGGCCAGCATCACGGGGATGAACAGCGACGCCCTGTTCCAGATGGCACCCGACCCGTCGCACAAATGGGACAAGGTCGCCGACCTGGTGAACGGCGACAAACAGGTGACGCTGATTTACAGCGACAGCACGGACAAGGACTTCGAATCCGAGATCCTCGCCCTGCTGGGCGACTCCGACTACCGGAAGTACACCTATACTTATGTGCACCCGTCGAACCGCCCCGCCAACAACCCGGGCGACCTGACGCCGCTGCTGGATAACGGCGAGGACAATGTTTTCATCGTCATGACCGACGACGAAGTCGAGGTCGAGCGCATCCTCGCGGCCATCGCTTCGGCCGATACGAGCATCACGGGCCGCGGGCGCACGGCTCCGCGCTTCGTCGTGCTGGGCAACACTCGCTGGAACCGCTACGGCAACCTCGACCGCACGGTGTTCTTCAAAGACCGTGTCGTATTCATCTCCACCTACCACGCCAAGCGCGACTCGCAGGCGATCCTCGATTTCGACCGTGCCTATATCCGCGCCTTCGGCGCATTGCCTTCGCTCTACTCCTACCGCGGTTACGACGCCGCCCTGATCTTCTGCCCCGCGATGTACAACGACATCGAATACGACATGGAAGGACGCAGCTATACGCCGCTGCAAACCACCTATGTCTTCGGCCAGGGCGAGCAGCGCGACAACCACGTCAACCGCAACTGGACGCGGGTGAACTACAACAGCGACTTTACGATCACCATCGAATAAAGCGACCCCTATGGCAGCATTGACCAATACGATCCCCGAAAAAACCATCGAGCGGCTGAGCGAATATCGTCGTACGCTCCTGGCCAGCCACAAGCAGGGCATTACGCATATTTTCTCGCACGTATTGGCGGGCATCCACGGCATCACGGCCGTGCAGGTGCGCCGCGACCTGATGCTCATCGGCTTTTCGAGCGATACGAAAAAGGGATACGACGTACAGGTGCTCATCGAGTACATCAGCAAGATACTCGACAGCCCCTCGCAGATGAACATCGCCGTGCTGGGCATGGGACACCTGGGACAGGCCATCACCAAATATTTCAACGGCAAGGGGCTCAAGCTGAAGATCACGGCTGCCTTCGACGTCGATCCCGAGAAGGTCGGCAAGACCATCGACGGCATCCCGTGCTACCACATGGACACCTTCGAGAACATGGTCGTCAACCAGGACATCAGCATCGTCATCGTCTCTTCGCCGACAAAGGTCGCCCCGAGCCTCGTGGTGCCGATCATCAACGCCGGCATCAAGGGCGTGCTCAATTTCACCTCCACGCCGCTGAATTTCCCGCAGGGCATCGTCGTCGAGAACTACGACATCACCACGCTGCTCGAAAAGGTGGCCTATTTCGTCAAGGAAAACGAAGAAAGCAACAGCAGCAACGCATGATGCAACGCGAAGCAAAAAACGCAGCGGAGGGCGGAAAAACAGGCAGCCACGACATACACGGCGACCTTGCGGAACACCGTCCGGTTGCCGGGCGGCCGGACATGCGGGTTTTTTACGGGTTCGATGCACTTCCGCATTTCGTCCGTCCGACGGTGACCGTCGGATCGTACGACGGCGTGCACAGCGGGCACCTGGCCCTGTTGCGTACCGTTGCCGGGAGGGCCCGCGCACAGGGCGGCGAGAGCGTCGTACTCACGTTCGAACCCCATCCCCGCGTGACGCTCGGCCGGGCCGACGGCCTGCGGCTGCTGACCTCGCTCGAAGAGAAAATTTACCTGCTCGGACAGCAGGGCATCGACAACCTGATCGTCATCCCGTTCGACAAGGCATTCAGCGCCCTTGCGCCCGACACGTTCATCCGCGACTACCTCGTGGGGCGCATCGGCGCCGCTGGTCGTGGGCTTCAACCACCGCTTCGGGCGCGACAAGCAGGGCAGTTACGACTATCTGGGCAGCCACGGCTTCGGACTGGAGGTCGTGGAAGTCGGCGAATGCGACGTGGACGCCGAAAAGGTCAGCTCCACCGTCATCCGCCGCCTGGTGGCGCAGGGCGACATGGCCCGTGCAGCCCGCCTGTTGTCGCATCCCTACCTCGTCATCGGACCGGCCGCATCCGCACCGACGACCCCCTCAAGCTCCTGCCGCCCGCAGGGTCGTACCAAGTCCGCATCGGCGGCCGGCCTGCAAGGCTGACTGTCGACACATCACAAAATCTGATAATCCGCGACGGCTGCCCCGACGGGCGTGCCGTCCTAACCTTTTAAGCACCATGCTGAGTTACGATTGCCAAATCCGCGTGTGGTACAAGCACACCGACCAGATGGGCATCTGCCACCATTCGAACTACATCTGTTACTATGAAGCCGCACGCAGCGAACTGCTCCGCTATCTGGGCATGTCCTTCGCCGAAGTCGAGAAGCGGGGCATCATGATGCCCATCCTCGAGGTGCAGTCCAAATACCACCGCCCGGCCTACTATGACGAGCTGCTCACCGTGCGCATCATGCTCCGCGAGCTGCCCACGGCACGCATCAATTTCTTTTACGAAATCTACAACGGCAAAGGCGAGCTGCTCAATACGGGCATGACGCAACTGGGCTTCATCCACAGCGATACGCGCCGCCCGTGCCGCTGTCCGGAGTGGTTCATGGCGCTCGTCGCCGACAAATGGACGGAGGAGTAGAGGCCGCCGTGACACTTCGATGCTTCTCACGACGGAAAGGCTCCGGATCGTTCCGCTGACACCCCGGCAGCTGGGGCTTTGGCTGCATGACATTCCGGCACTGGGAAAGGAACTGGATTGCCGCTGCACAGCCGGAAGCCCGCGCGGAGACTTCCGCCGGATCGTCGAGGGGCAGTACGCACTCGCCGCCGCCGATCCCGTCAATCACCTCTTCCACACCTTCTGGTTCCTGATCTTACGGGATGGCGGTGCCGTTGCCGGATCGGCCTGCTTCAAAGGGGCGGCGGATGCCGACGGAAGGGTAGAGATCGGCTATGGGCTGGAAAAGGCCTTTGAAAAACAGGGTTACATGACGGAAGCCGTCCGGGCATTGTGCGCATGGGCGAAGCAGCAGCCCGGAGTCCGGCAGCTCACCGCCGAGACCGACCCGGATAACCGCGCCTCGCAGCGCGTTCTGCAAAGGGCCGGGTTTCATCCCGCCGAAGCGGACGCAACCCGATGGTGGAGCCTGTGAAACCGGGCTGTCTGCCACCCGGGAAATATAAAAGGCCGTTCGCAGGAACGGCCTTTTATATTTTAGTCGATCCGGAATCGTGGATCCGGAATTCCGGCTTTCCGGGGAGCGGGGCCGACTCGTGGCGGGAAAAACTGTTCCCGACGGCCGGCAGGCTCCCGCAAAGTCATTCGAGCATCCCCTTGAGCGTCTTTTTCATCAGGTCGTGGTCGCGGAAGTCGTTACGCAGCTTATAGCTGCCGTCGCGGTCGACCAGCACGTAGGACGGAATGCCGTCGATCCGGAATTTCTCGCAAAGGTATTTCCACTGTGTGTCGTTGAGCCGGTAATGCTTGCCCGCGATTTTGGCGATGCCGGTCTTGTAGGCGACCAGCGGCGAGGTCTCGTTGGCGATGTATATCCACACCAGGTCGTCGCTCTTCAGTTCCCCGCTCTTGAGCGGCTCGTTCGCTTTGATCGAAGCCCGGCAGGGGCCGCACCACGTGTTCCAGAAATCGACGAACACCACCTTGCCCTTGTAGGGCGCAACAATCGCATCGAACAGCTTGTCGACGGCAACCTCGGGCGTCGTTTCGATACGGACGTCCTTCACCGACTCCAGCTCCTTGCGCACACGCGCCTGCATCGCCTCGCAGGCCTCGGCGTAGAACGGCTCCCTGAGCGAATGCAACAGGTCGAGGTCTTCCTGCGTAAGGGCGTTGTTCTCGGCCTTGGACGGCAGCCCCACGACTTTGGGCAGGTCGTAGACGATGCCGTCCGTCGCATGGACAAGGTCTGCCCACTCGACATCCGTATAGCTGCGGGATACCGCATTTACATAATCGGAGAGGTCTATTCCCATCAGCAATTTCAGGTTATTGATGTCGAAAAGCCCGGCGACGGCCGTATAGTGTTCGGGCTTCAGCGAGGCGAACTCATAATCGGGTTCGACGCGGTAGTCCCACTCATTGTTTACACTGCGGTAATTATGCGCCAAAAAGAATCCGCCCATCGAGATCGCAGTCAGCGCCTCCTGCTGCAACGTGAGCAGGGACAATTCCTTCATCATCCCGGACACCGGGCTGCGCGCGATGCTGTCCGCCAGGCTTTCGTATTTCGACACGACCATCTGCGTATACTCGTCGGCACTCATGCGGTAATCCGCGAAATCGCCCGAATAGAGGTTCATGCGGATACTGCTGCCGCCGCTCGCATCCACCTGCGCATTGAGATCCGCATACGTCCCGGTCGTATAGAGCCTGCGCCCGGGCGCAGGCTCGCGCTCCTTGTCGCGGCGCTGCACGACGGCCCGGCCGCCTGCCCCCATATCGACATACATGTCCAGCGTTTCACCGGGGGCAATCCAGCACATCCCGAATACCGGGCCGCACGAAACATAGGCCATGGCCGTGCCGTACTGTTCGAATTGCAGGGTTGCCATGCCGCTTTCGGGGTCGATGGCCGCCGTATGCTCTTCCTGCCCGTTCAGCAGCGAATTGACATACATGGCGACCTCCTTCGCCATTCCCCTGCGGTACCCCAGCAGGCGGACGTTCACGGTGGTTGTCCCCACCGCGAGTATCGGTTCGGGAACGGGGCCGTCTTCGGGGGCCTTCCGCAGTTCGCGGGGTAACCCCTCGGGATAACGCGGATACTCCTTCTTACCCGTCAGGTCGACCCCGTAGAGTTTGAAGCAGTCGTCGCAGTCCGATTCGATGAAATCGAACGACTTCGTTCCCCGCGGCAGCGGCCCGAATTTCAGCACGAACGACGCTTCGCCCGAGTCGGGCATCCAGAAGAGCGAATCGGGGAGGATGCCCTCGCTGCCCTGCAACATATATTTCTGCCCGTCGGCCAGCAGGTAGCTACCCGCGTCGATGCGGATCCAGTTGTGCGGCCGGAAATAGGCATCGACATGCAACACGGTCGCCGTGTCGCTCAGTTCTATTTTCGGAAAGTCGAGCGTCATGGTGTTGGCAGCCCCGATCAGGGGGTTCTCGACGACACGGTTCGCCGGGGTGCATGACGCAAGGAGCATCCCGACCGCCACCGCACCGGAGGTTAGCAGTTTTCTCATAACTCGGGGTTTTAGGTTATGACAAATATAACCTTTTATTCCTTTGCGCAACTATTTCCGCACAAGTATTTTACGGCCCGCCGGCAAATAAAAGGGGGCTGCACCCTGCGGCGCAGCCCCCTCCTCATTAACCCCTGCCCGTTACTTTTCGATCAGCGAAATCGAGCGCTGGATGAAATCCGTCAGGCTCTTGCCCTTGAGCATCCCGTTGGTCAGCAACGCCAGGTCGATGATCTGCTTCACGAGCTTGTTTTCACCGCCGATCTCGCGCAGCCGCTCGTTACGCTCATCGCGCAGCGTGACGACCTTCTTCGACAACTCCTCGCGCATGGCCTTTTCCTCTGCGGTAAGCTCTTCCTCCTTCTTGTCCTTGGTAACCTCCTCGAAGCGGTTCTCCTCGGCCACGGCCGCGTCGATCTTCTTGGTGATGGACTTCAGCTTGTCGCCGTAAGCCTTCTCGGCATCGGAGAGGATGTCCGCGACGATGGGGTGGTTGCCGTTCACCGCGATGGTGAAGTTGTCGGGCATCTGCCCGTAGAACTGGCTCATGCCCCCGCCGCCCGCTGCGGCCATCTCCTTCATACGGCGCATGAATTCGTTCTGCGTAATCACCACGGGCGCCTCGTCGGGCGACATGGCCTCGAACGAAATGTTGTAGTGTATCTTGTCGTCCTTGGGCATCTGGCTTTCGAATACCGGGCGCAACAACTCCTGCTGCGCTTCGGTGAGCGACATCCTGATGTTATCCTCCTTCTGGATGAGCTTGTCGATCACGTCGCTGTCAACGCGCACGAAACGCGTCTCCTTGTTCTTCGACTCGTACCAGTTGACGTAGTGGTTGTCCAGCTGGCCGTCCATCAGCAGTACGTCGTAGCCCTTGCCCTTGGCGGCTTCGAGGAACGTATGTTTCTCCACGGGGTCGTCCACATAGAGCAGTACGACGGTCTTGTTCTTGTCGGTCTGGTTCTCCTTCACCTTTTCGAGGTACTCCTTGGGGGTGAAATACTTGCCCTCGATGTTCTTCCAGAGCATGAAATCCTGTGCTTTCTCGGCGAATTTCTCGTCGGTGAGGATACCGTACTGGATAAATATCTTCAGGTCGTCCCACTTCGACTCGTAATCCGGGCGCATCGTGTTGAAGAGCTCCTGCAACCGGTCTGCAACCTTGCGGGTGATGTAGTTCGAAATCTTCTTCACGTTGGCGTCGCTCTGCAAGTAGCTGCGCGACACGTTCAGCGGGATGTCCGGCGAGTCGATCACGCCGTGCAACAGCGTCAGGTATTCGGGCACGATGCCTTCGACCTGGTCGGTCACATAGACCTGGTTCGAGTAGAGCTGTATCTTGTTCTTCTGGATCTCGAAGTTGTTGTGGATCTTCGGGAAATAGAGGATACCCGTCAGATGGAACGGATAGTCGATGTTCAGGTGGATCGAGAACAACGGCTCGTCGCTCATGGGGTAGAGCTCGTGGTAGAACTCCTTGTACTGCTCCTCGGTGATGTCGGCGGGCTTGCGCGTCCACAGGGGATCGACGTTGTTGATGATGTTGTCCTTGTCCGTATCGGCATACTTGCCGTCCTTCCACTCCTTGACCTTGCCGAACGCAATCGGGATCGGCAGGAAACGGCAGTACTTGCGCAGCAGCCCCTCGACTTTCGAATCCTCGGCATATTCGAGCGCATCCTCCGACAGGTGCAGGACGATGGTTGTGCCGCGGTCGTGTGCCTCGCAGGTCTCCTCCATTTCGAATTCGGGCGTGCCCGTGCAGCTCCAATGTACGGTCTTGGCACCCTCCTTATAGGATTTGGTAATGATCTCGACCTTGTCGGCCACCATGAACGACGAGTAGAAACCCAGCCCGAAATGCCCGATTATCGCCTGGTTCTTGTACTTCTCCATGAATTCCTCGGCACCCGAGAAGGCGATCTGGTTGATGTATTTGTCGACCTCTTCGGCCGTCATGCCCACGCCGCGGTCGGTCACGGTCAGCGTCTTGGCATCCTTATCCGCGGTGACATGGATCGTCAGGTCGCCCAATTCTCCCTTCATTTCGCCGATCGACGACAGGGTCTTCAATTTCTGGGTTGCGTCGACCGCATTGGAGATCAGCTCGCGCAGGAAAATCTCATGGTCTGAATAGAGGAACTTTTTAATCACGGGGAATATGTTCTCCGTCGTTACCCCGATTTTTCCGTTTTTCATAGTTTTATCGTTGTGTTTTAATTTGATCCGTCTTTGTATTGGTTCAACAAACCGTGTGCCAGCCCCCGATTCCTGCCAAACTGTCAGTCGCGCATGACAGCATATGCCGAAAAAAAAGTTGCCGCAGCAGGAATTTTGCCTTATATTTGTTCTGCGTATATCAAACACAAGGCCACTATGGATTTCCTCTCATTAGTCAAAAAACGGTATGCCTGCCGTAAATATACGGCCCAAAAGGTCGAACAGGCAAAACTCGACACGATCCTCGAAGCCGGCCGCGTGGCTCCCACGGGCGCCAACCGCCAGCCCCAGCGGCTCATCGTCGTGCGTTCCGAAGAAGGCATGGCACGCCTGGCACGCTGCACGCGCGATTTCGGGGCGCCCTGCGCCATCATCGTATGCGCCGATACCGGCCAGGCCTGGGAGCGGAAATACGACGGCAAGGTGATCGGCGACATCGACGCTTCGATCGTCACCGACCACATGATGCTTTGCGCCGCGTCGCTGGGACTCGACACGCTGTGGATCTGCATGTTCAAACCCGAAGCCGTACGCGCGGAATTCAACCTGCCGGAGCATGTCGAACCGGTGAATATCCTGCTCGTGGGCTACGGCGCCGGCATCCCGGCCGACCCCGGCCGCCATGAGCTGCTGCGCAAGCCGCTGTCGGAGACGGTCGTCGAAGAACGATTCTGAGACCCTGCCCCGCTAAAAACAATCCGGGAGAACGCAGCCGGGGTGCTGCGGCAATGCCCGGCGGCCGTCCGCTCGTCCGTCGGGCCGGAGGCTGCCCGCGTCCCGCCCCCATGAACCGGATCGGCTCCGAATTCATCCATGCCAGCATCCGACACCCCGATAATCCCCGAAAAACGGGCGCCGCAAGGTTCATACCGACCTGCGGCGCCCGTTTTCATCGGACACGGTTCCGGATTCCGGAACAACAACTATTTGGCGTACAACCGGAATTTCATGCTCCACGTCCCGCCCGGGGCGATCGACCGGAAACCTTCGGCTTCGGGGTCGGGCATGTTCGGGGCGTTCGTCGTCCACGACTGCGGCTCGGGGCAGCAGTAGGGAACCTTGCCGCCGTTGTTCCAGATCGTCCAGCAGGTCGTCTGCCCGTCCACCTCGTAGCAGGTACGGACGCCCGTGCGCAGGTTCTCGACCAATGCGCCGCGGAACGGCTTGCCGTCCACCTCGATCTCGCGCACCGTGAAAGCCGCCTCGATCGGGTCGCAGTCCGTTACCTGTAACCCTGCGCCGCGCAGCCGGGCAAATTTCTCCGACAACGGCAACTTGCGGCCGGTCGGGATGTTACGTCCGCTCAGCTCAACTTGTTCTCCAATCGCCGCACGCATCACGTAATCGCCTGCCACACCTCCGGCGAAGGGAATCCGCATCGGCGTATGGAACCCCACGCCGACGGGCATCGGCTCCTTGCTGCGGTTGGCGAACATCACCTCCTGTTCCAGCCCGCCGGCCGTGAGGCGGTATACGATCTTGCACTTGAACTCGTGCGGGAAATCGCGGAATATCGCATCGTTCCCCGCATTCGAATAGTAGCGGCATTCGACCAACACCTCGTCCGCGGTTTCACACGCCTTCGACACGGCGAAAGGCTGGCTCTTGAGAATGCCGTGGTGATAGTGGCCTCCTTTCGCGTCGGTGATCGGGAAGCGGTAGGTGCGCCCGTCGAACGTGTATTGCCCGTCTGCAATGCGGTTGGGCGGGAAGAGGATCGGCAGTCCGAACACATGCGGGCGCCGCCGGAACTCTTCGACCTCATCCCCGGCGGGTGCACGCAGGATTTCGATGCCGCGCCGCGTGTCGGCCAGCCGCACGAGGTTGGCGCCCATGTCCGGAACCAGCAGGGCCGCGTAGTCCCCTTTCGAAAACTCCACGGCCCGCATTCCATGCCACGCTATGCTGCGCAGCATCTTAGAGCAGCTTTTCGATCTTGGCGACCAGCGCATCCTTCGATGCGGCGCCGACCTGCTTGTCCACCAGTTCCCCGCCCTTGAGGAAGATAATGGTGGGGATGTTGCGCACGCCGTATTTCGCCGTGATCTCATCGTTCTCCTCCACGTCGCACTTGGCGATCAGAACGCGGCCCTCATACTCGGTGGCGAGCTCGTCCACGATGGGGGCTACCATGCGGCAGGGACCGCACCATTCGGCCCAGAAGTCGATGACGACGGGCAGCTCTGACGAAAGTACTTCCTGAAAATTCTCCTTTGTGATTGCTAAAGCCATAATTACAAGGTTTTTAATTGTTTGTATAGTTTATGCGATCGAATACTTTATGTCGTTGTCCTCCAAATAGCCTACCAGCGACTGCGTGAGGCTCACCTTATAGCTCTTCGAGAAGAGGCTCAGCGAGACATGCGCGTCGCGGTCGTAGACATTAATCCGGAACAGGGTTTCGCCCCG
>OHJZ01001214.1_pt1 | contig 10260 bp, 7 predicted proteins | sample 1568691 | NCBI WGS metagenome assembly OHJZ01 (sample SAMEA3879593, study PRJEB24766) | human gut metagenome | biome: human-associated habitat; feature: feces | place: USA | collected 1985/1987
AACTGTCAAACTCCCGGGGAAATGGAATGAAAGAACCTCTTTCATAATGGGGAAGAATGATGTATAATAGTTATAATATCTATGCAGGGCATAGGAGAGGGATTTGGGAATATACGAATTGGGAGGACAGATCATGAAAAAGATTTTGTTTGTTGCGTCGGAAGGCGTGCCGTTTATCAAGACAGGAGGGCTGGCAGACGTTGTGGGGTCGCTGCCGAAGTGTCTGGATAAGGAGCACTATGATGTGCGCGTGATCCTGCCGAAGTACAACTGCATGAGCCAGAATAAGAAGGACATGCTCCATTACAGGGATCATTTTTATATGGAATTCCATTGGAAGAATGAGTATGTGGGCATTCTGGAAGCCGAGTATGACGGAATCAAATATTATTTTGTAGATAACGAGTATTATTTTAACGGATTTAAGCCGTATTGCGACAACGCCCTGTTCGAGATCGAGAAGTTTGCGTTTTTCTCAAAGGCGGCGCTTTCTATCCTGCCGGTGATTGATTTTAAGCCGGATCTGATCCACTGCCATGACTGGCAGACAGGTCTGGTGCCGGTTTATTTAAAGGAGCGGTTTGCACAGGGCGAATTTTATCAGGGTGTAAAGTCTGTGATGACAATACATAATCTGAAATTCCAGGGAATCTGGGATTTGAAGAAAGTCAAAGATATTACAGGTCTTCCGGACAGCTATTTTACTTCGGATAAGCTGGAAGCGTATAAGGATGCCAACTATTTAAAGGGCGGTATCGTCTATGCGGATATGGTAACGACTGTCAGCTCAACCTATGCCGAGGAGATTAAGACACCGTTTTACGGGGAACATCTTGAAGGCTTGATGCAGGCGCGTTCAAACTGTCTGCGCGGTATTGTAAATGGCATTGATTACGAAATTTACAATCCGGAAACCGATGAGAATCTGGATGCAAAGTACAATCAGATTACCTTCCGGAAGGAAAAGTGGAAGAACAAAGTGGCATTACAGAAAGAACTCGGACTGGCACAGGATAAGGGGAAATTCATGATTGGCATTGTCTCCCGTCTGACAGACCAGAAGGGATTTGATCTTGTGGCTTATGTGATGGAACAGCTCTGTACCGAAGATGTGCAGCTGGTTGTGCTGGGTACGGGTGATGAAAAATATGAAAATATGTTCCGACACTATGACTGGAAGTATCATGACAGGGTATCAGCCAATATTTACTATTCAGAACCAATGGCACATAAGATTTATGCGGCATGTGATGCGTTTTTAATGCCGTCCCTGTTTGAGCCATGCGGACTCAGCCAGTTAATCAGCCTGCGTTACGGAACGGTTCCGATTGTAAGAGAAACAGGCGGATTAAAGGATACGGTTGAACCGTACAACGAATATGAAAATCTTGGAACAGGATTTTCATTTGCAAATTACAATGCCCACGAAATGCTTAGCATTGTCAATTATGCAAAGAGTGTTTATTACAACCATAAGCGTGAGTGGAACAAGATTGTTGACCGTGGCATGGCGGCAGATTTTTCATGGGATAATTCTGCAAGAAAGTACGAACAATTGTATAAAGATTTATAAAAAGATAAAAAGAGCCTGTATACAGTTATGAATTCTGTATGCAGGCTTTTTTGGCGGTGGTCTGCGGCACACGCCGTGGATATCCGAAAGTCTGGCCGGACAATAAAAAAACTTCCCTGACCACTTACTGTCAGGGAAGCTGTATGCCGATGATGGGACTCGAACCCATACGATGTTGCCACCGGCAGATTTTGAGTCTGCTGCGTCTGCCAATTCCGCCACATCGGCTGAAATGCGTTTTTAATAACGCGACTATAGAATCATAACACATTCATTTTTTAAAATCAACACCTTTTTGAAAAAATATGGCAATGCAGGTGGAAAAAAAGAACGGATTGTGGTACTCTAATAGAGTTACGGATAAAAGATGAGAAAGAGCATGGATACCGCCGGTGCGGCAGAATGGAGTATAGACATGGCAGATTGTAAAAAAGTCCAGAAAATGATTGGAAAATTTGACCATGGTCAGCTGGATATAAAACAGGAGGAATTTTTTATACAGCATGTAGAATCATGTAAGGACTGTAGGGAAGAATTTGAAATTTATTACATTGTTGCCTATGGATTAAGTGAAGATGAAAATACGGCTGCCGTGGCTAAATGTTATCAGAAGTTGGTGGAACAGTATGATTTTAAAGGACTGGTTGAATTAAAGCTGAAAAACAGCCGTGCAAAACTGGAAAAATTGAAATCGTGGAATCGTTTTGTGCGGTTATGCTGGTATGCGGCAAACCTGTGCATGCTGCTTACGCTGATTTTATGGATAATTATCCGGTATTACTAAGAATGTAACAACAGCAGGAGGCTATTTTGCGTAAAAAATTAATTTTAATAGATGGACACAGCATTTTAAACAGGGCATTTTACGGAGTGCCGGATTTAACCAATGCAGAGGGAATCCATACCAATGCGCTGTATGGATTTTTAAATATCATGTTCCGGTTTATTGATGAGGAAAAACCGGATTATATCACGGTTGCGTTTGATCTGAGTGCACCGACTTTCCGGCATAAGGAATATGCGGCATACAAGGGAACGAGAAAACCGATGGCACCGGAGTTAAAACAGCAGGTTCCGCTGATTAAGGAACTGCTGCGCGCCATGCAGATTACCATTGTAGAAAAAGAGGGCTACGAAGCAGACGATTTACTGGGAACGATTGCCAAGAAAACCGCGGCAAAAGGGCTGGACGTTTCCGTTATCAGCGGGGACAGGGATTTATTGCAGCTTGCGGAAGAACACATTAAAATCCGTATTCCAAAGACAAAGAAAGGTGTCACGGAAGTAGAGGATTATCTTCCGGCGGACGTGGAGACACTCTACGGTGTGACACCGCTTGAATTTATTGATATGAAAGCGCTGATGGGTGATACTTCGGATAATATTCCGGGTGCGCCGGGGGTCGGTCCAAAGACGGCTTCGGCGTTGATTACACAGTACCACAATATCGAAACAATTTTTGAACACCTTGACGAATTAAAGCCGCCGAAGGCAAAAAAATCCATCAGTGAAAATGTAGAACAGGTGAAATTAAGCAAATTTCTCGCAACGATTGATATTGACGTACCGGTCGATTATGATCTTGAAAATGCGGCAGTCGGCGGATATTACACGCCGGAAGCATATGAACTGTTTAAGCGGTTTAATTTTAAATCCTTTTTAAAACGTTTTAATCAGGAAGATACCGGAATTACATTGGAAGCAGACAGGTATTTTACATGTGTGACGGAATTTTCGGAAGTGGAAGAACTTTTTGCACAGGCACAGAACAAGGTACGTACAGATAAAAATGCGGTTATCGGTTTTGCGGCGGCAGTTGAAAGGGGCATTTTATACGGCATTTCCCTTGCGGTCAGTCCCGAAAAAACCGCTTACATTCCGGTTTCGGGTTTTGTGACACAGGAATACTTAACAGACAAGCTTTCAGAATTGGTACAGCAGTGTCCGTTCCGTCAGATTGCGGTAATGGCATTAAAAGAAAAGCTGGATTTGTTCAGAAATTGTCCGGGGGACAGCAAGGATACCCGGTTAAAGGTATCGCAGGATAAATTTATTGATACCGCGATTGCAGCATATTTATTAAATCCGACAAACCAGGAATATACTTATGATACAATTGCAAAAGATTTCTGCGGGCTGACACTTAATTCAAGGGCAGAACTGCTCGGAAAAACAACCTTAGCCGAGGCAGCGGACACACAGCAGGAAACGCTCTGCAGACTACTCTGCATGGAAAGCTATATTGCAATGACGGCGTGGAAACCGCTTTATAAGGCATTAGAAGAAGAAAATATGCGGTCGCTGTTTTTTGATATTGAAATGCCGCTCGTATTTGTGCTTTATGAAATGCAGGCAGAGGGAATCCGCGTGGACAGTGCTGCATTAAAAGAATACGGCACAATGCTCGGTGAAAAAATTGAGGTACTGGAGCAGGAGATTTATGCCGATGCCGGAGAAACGTTTAATATCAATTCGCCAAAACAGCTTGGTGTGATTCTTTTTGAAAAAATGGGCATGCCAAACGGAAAGAAAACCAAAAGCGGCTATTCCACGGCGGCAGATATTCTGGAAAAGCTGGCACCGGAGTATCCGGTGGTTCAGAAAATACTGGATTACCGTCAGATGACAAAGTTGAAATCCACCTATGCAGACGGGCTGGCTGGCTACATTCAGGAGGATGGCAGAATCCACGGCACGTTTAACCAGACGATTACAGCAACCGGCAGAATCAGCAGTACCGAGCCGAATCTCCAGAATATTCCAATCCGCATGGAGCTTGGCAAAAAGATTCGTCAGGTCTTTATTCCGAGGGACGGCTATGTCTTTTTAGATGCCGATTATTCACAGATTGAACTGCGGATTCTTGCACACATGTCCGGTGATGAGAAACTCATAGAAGCGTATAATTCCGCACAGGATATTCACAGAACAACTGCTTCGCAGGTCTTTCATGTGCCGTTTGACGAGGTAACGCCGGAACAGAGAAGAAACGCAAAGGCGGTCAATTTCGGCATTGTTTATGGTATCAGCTCTTTCGGACTGAGCCAGGATTTAAGCATTTCAAAGAAGCAGGCGGCAGAGTATATTGAAAAATATTTTGAAGCCTATCCGGGGATTAAGGTTTATATTGATGAGCTGGTGGCTTTTGCAAAGGAACACGGTTATTCGCTGACGATGTTTAACAGAAGACGTCCGATTCCTGAAATTAAGTCCAGCAATTTCATGCAGCGTTCATTTGGTGAGCGTGTTGCCATGAATGCACCGATTCAGGGAACGGCGGCGGATATTATCAAGCTCGCGATGATAGAAGTCTATAACCGGTTAAAGGAACGCGGCTTAAAATCCCGCCTGATTTTGCAGGTGCATGATGAACTGCTCGTAGAGGCGCATCAGGATGAGGTGGAAGAAGTCAAGCAGCTCATGACGGATGCCATGAAAAATGCGGCAAAGCTTGCAGTGGTACTGGAAGTGGATTTGAAAGAAGGAAAGAACTGGCTGGAGGCCCACTAGTGTGAAAAAATAACGCTGATGCGCTTATTTTTCACACGTCAAGTGTAACTTGACGTTGGCTATCTTGTGCCGCAGGCGTCACAAAATAGTTTTTATCGCAGAGCTAAATCTGACATTTAGCTCGCGATTCCTCCGGCATTAAAATGCCTGCGGAATGGGGAGTAATATGAAAAAGATAATTGGAATTACCGGTGGAATCGGTTCGGGTAAAAGCACGGTACTGGATTTGCTGGAGAAAAATTTTTCGGCATATATTATAAAGGCGGATGATGTGGCAAAGCAGTTGATGGAACCGGGCGGGAAGGCTTTTATAGAAGTTGTGGACTTTTTCGGAGAGGAAATACTGCTGCCTGACGGCACGATTGACAGAAAAAAGCTTGCAGCCGTGGTGTTTGCCAATCCGAACAAGCGGATTGTGTTAAACAGCATTACCCATCCGCTGGTAAAAAAGAAAATTATGGAGCAGATTGCATGTCTAAAGGCAGAAGATACGTATGAATACTGCTTTGTTGAAGCGGCACTTTTGATTGAGGACCATTATCAGACGGTCTGTGACGAGTTTTGGTATATTTATGTGCCGGAAACCCTGCGCAGGGAGCGTTTGAAGGCAAGCCGCGGATATACGGATGAGAAAATAGATTCCATTTTAAAGAGCCAGCTGACCGAAGAAGAATTTGCAAAAGCATGTGCGCATACGGTTGACAACAGCAAAGATTTGGATTTTACGCTGTCACAGCTTGAGAAATTGCTTCAAATGTGATATTCTTGTAGCAGTTTGACAAAATTAGTCGAAATGATAAGTGGAGGTACCTATGCAAAATACAGCAGCTATTCAGGAAGATTTGGTATTTGGACTGGATATTGGTACAAGAAGCATCGTTGGCGTTGTGGGCTTTCAGGACAGAAAGGGCTTTCATGTTGTGGCAATGGCACAACAGGAGCATGAAACGCGGGCAATGCTTGATGGACAGATACATGATATATATAAAGTCGGAGATACAATCCGTAAAGTGAAAAATGATTTGGAAAGACAGTTGGACAGACAGCTTTCAGACGTCTGTATTGCAGCTGCCGGACGTGTACTGCGTACGGTCAACGCAACGGCAGAATATGCATTCGAGGAAGAGACGAGAGTAACACAGGAACACATTTATTCTTTAAATCTGCTGGCAGTTGAAAAGGCACATATGCAGATTAACCGGGAATCGGACAAAATCCGCTTCTATTGTGTCGGCAATACGCCGGTCAATTACCGGTTGAACGGATTTGATATTACAAATCTTGAAGGACACAAGGCAGATAAAATCAGCGTGGAACTGATTGCAACATTTCTGCCGGAAGAAGTTGTAGATGGCTTGTATGAAGCGGTAGGGTATGCCGGATTAAAAGTGGCAAGCCTGACACTCGAACCAATTGCCGCCATGAATATTGCAATTCCGGAACAGTACCGGCTTTTAAATATTGGTCTGATTGATGTTGGTGCGGGAACGTCCGATATCTGCCTTACAAAAGATGGAAGTATCATTGCGTACGGCATGATTCCGTTTGCGGGGGATGAAATTACAGAAATTATTGCAAAAACTTATCTTGTTGATTTTAACACAGCAGATAAAATTAAAAAACTGGCAAGCGATAATGCAGAGGGTACAGTGACATTTGCAGATATTATGGGACTGGAACAGACCATCCCGTCGGCAGATATTATAAAGACAGCCAATCAGGTCGTTGATACCATGGCAAAAGACACAGCGGATAAGATTATTGAATTAAATGGAGGAAAGCCGGTCAGTGCAGTGTTTGTTGTGGGCGGCGGTGGAAAGATTGCCGGATATACACAAAAGGTTGCCGAGTATCTCGGAATACAGAAGGAACGTGTGGCAGTCCGTGGACCGGAAGTGCTGACAACCGTGGAATTTATGGTGGATAATTTTAAAAAGGATTCGCTGTATGTAACACCGGTCGGTATCTGTACGAATTATTATACACAGAAGAACAACTTTATTTTTGTCAATGTCAATAATGAACGCGTGAAGTTATACGATAATGACAAGCTGACAATCGTAGATGCGGTTATGCAGGTTGGTTTTCCGAATGAAAAGCTGTTTCCACGCAGAGGAAAAGAGCTGAATTTTACCGTAAACGGAAAGATGAGGCTGGTACGCGGACAGGCGGGAGAAGGCGCTGTTGTACAGTTAAACGGCAGACAGACCAATCTGAATGCGCGGATTGAACAGAATGATATTATTACGGTGCAGGAATCCGGCGTGGGTGAACCAGCGCATATGACGATTGAACAGCTGGAGGAATTTCAGGCAACGATAGAATTTATTGTAAACGGTAAGCGTGTGCCGTGTCCGAAATTTGCATACGTCAACGGCGAATTGAAATCGGGTTTTTACGATATTCAGGACGGCGATCAGATTCAGATGGAGAATTTCTATACCGTGGCACAGCTGTTTGAATTTATGGATTACGATATTACCGGATATGATGTGTATGTCAACAATGAACTGGCAGACAGGGAAACAAAGGTTTATGAGAATTTCAGTGTCAAGACCTCTGCGATTACGGAACATGCGGGTTACGAAGAAATATCCGAAGAAAATGACGGATACGATACAGAGGAACAGACAGAAGATATAGCTGATACCGCAGGGAATTCACAGGCAGATGATGATACATCACTTTCGGGCGAAAATGCCGGAACGCAGACTGGTTCAGCGGATACCGCCGCGCAGGAAGTGCAGGGTATGTCATCACAGGCAGTTCGGAATATTACAATTCTGATTAACGGACAGCCGGTACGGCTGACAGGCAAAAAGGATTATATTCTGGTAGATTTGTTCCAGTATTATGAATTTGATTTATCCAAGCCAAAGGGAAATATCGTCTTAAAGTTAAACGGACAGGAAGGCATTTATACGGCACCTTTGCATGACGGTGATGTCGTCGATTTATACTGGGAACAGTAAAGGAGAAGTGTGAAAAATCATGCGGAATGGAGAATACTATGAGAATGATGTCCATAGCCAGTGGGAGCAGCGGAAACTGCATTTATATTGGCTCAGACAATACGCATATCTTAATAGATGCAGGCGTAAGCCGTAAAAAGATACTGGAAGGACTGGCAGCGGCGGATTTAAGTGTCAATGACATTTCGGCCGTATTTGTAACCCACGAACACAGCGACCATATTAAAGGGCTGGGGGTGCTGACAAGAAAAGACAAGGTACCGGTCTATTCCACGAGAGGAACACGCGACGGCATTTTTGAGGCAGGGACGCTTGGTGAACTGCCGGGAGAACTGTTTCGGGTGATTGAGCCGGACAGTGATATCTGCATTGATGATTTACAGATTCATGCGTTCCGGGTATCCCACGATGCCAAAGAACCGGTTGCTTATACGGTGACGTGCGGTGAAAAAAAGGCGGGCGTGATAACGGATCTCGGATATTATGATGATTATATTGTAAATAATCTTACCGGTTCGCAGGCAATGTTGGTTGAAGCGAACCACGATGTGAACCTGCTGCAGGTCGGAAGTTATCCGTACTATTTAAAGCAGCGCATACTTGGAAATAAGGGACATTTGTCCAACGAAGTGTCGGGAAAGCTCATTAACGATTTGTTAAACGATAATGTAAATACCGTGCTGCTTGGACATTTAAGCAAAGAAAACAATTACGACAAGCTGGCATTTGAAACAGTGCGGCTTGAGATTGATATGAGTGAAAACGGCTATAAAGCAAAAGATTTTGATATAGAGGTCGCAAAACGCAGCGAACCTTCCAGAATCATCACACTTTAAAAAATACATTTTTTTTATGCCGGAAGGCGGAATGGAGGAATTATGAGAAAGTGCGTTATTACAGTAGTAGGAAAAGATACCGTAGGAATTATTGCAAAGGTTTGTACATATCTTGCAGAAACAAAGATTAATATTCTTGATATTTCACAGACAATCGTATCAGGTTATTTTAACATGATGATGATTGTTGATACCGGCGCTTCTGCAAAGACCTATGATGAAGTGATTACAGATTTAGACAAGCTGGGAGAAGAAATCGGTGTTGCAATTAAGTGTCAGCGGGAAGAAATTTTTGATATGATGCACAGAATCTAGTGTGAAAAATCACACTGATGTGCTGATTTTTCATCGCATCTTCGCAGCAGGCTGCTCAGAAATGAGGATTAGTAACAATATTTTATGGGAAAGGCAAATACGCGCATGATTAATATTTTTGAAGTCAACGAAACAAATAAAATGGTAGAACAGGAAAATCTTGATGTCAGAACGATTACAATGGGTATCAATCTGTTAGATTGTGCCAGTGAGAATCTCGATGAAGTCAATGAGAAAATCTATCGTAAGATTACAACACTGGCAAAGGATTTAGTACCGACAGGTGAAGAAATCGCAAGAGAATTCGGTGTGCCGATTGTCAATAAGAGAATTTCAATTACACCGATTTCACTGGTCGGTGCAGCTGCCTGTAAGACACCGGAGGATTATGTAACGATTGCAAAGACACTTGACCGCGCCGCTCACACGGTTGGCGTTAATTTTATCGGTGGTTATTCTGCAATCGTGTCAAAGGGCATGACAAAGAGTGATGAACTGTTAATCCGTTCTATTCCGGAAGCACTTGCAAGTACAGAATTAATCTGCAGCTCTGTTAATGTCGGTTCAACAAAGACCGGCATCAATATGGATGCAGTCCGTCTTATGGGTGAAATCATTAAAGAAACTGCAGAAAAGACAAAAGATGCAGATTCTTTAGGCTGTGCAAAGCTGGTAGTGCTCTGCAACGCACCGGACGACAATCCGTTCATGGCAGGTGCATTCCACGGGGTATCTGAAGATGATGCGATTATCAATGTGGGTGTCAGCGGTCCGGGCGTTGTAAAGTATGCACTTGAAAAGGTCCGCGGCGAAAGCTTTGAAGTGCTTTGCGAAACGATTAAAAAGACAGCATTTAAGATTACGCGTGTCGGTCAGCTGGTTGCACAGGAAGCTTCTAAGCGTCTTGGTGTACCGTTTGGTATTATCGACCTGTCGCTTGCACCGACACCGGCAATCGGTGACAGTGTTGCCGACATTTTAGAGGAAATCGGTTTACAGAGAGCCGGTGCGCCGGGTACAACTGCGGCACTTGCCCTGTTAAATGACCAGGTAA
>OHJZ01001215.1_pt1 | contig 10252 bp, 5 predicted proteins | sample 1568691 | NCBI WGS metagenome assembly OHJZ01 (sample SAMEA3879593, study PRJEB24766) | human gut metagenome | biome: human-associated habitat; feature: feces | place: USA | collected 1985/1987
TTTCAAAGTCATCTGGTATTTCAAGCATATGCACTCCTTAATCACTCTCGGCAACCCCAAACTTATTTACAAAATCCTCATAGCCATTTACCCAGTCAAACTTCGTATCATCGGATACTGCTTTAAAATGAAGTTCTCCGCAATGAATCTTATTCTTTTCCACATCAGTCAGGTCAGCCCATGTCTTACCTGCTTTTGTTTCAACGATGAAATATATTCCGATTGATGGGTCTTTCAAAGCCTCCTTACGACATACTACCGCCCAGTCAGGGCTGTAATTACCATATGGTGTATCTATTACAAATCCACCCTTTTTCAGCTTTGTGAAAAGTAAAACATTCTCATTATTCTCCAGCTTATGAGCAAACTTTGACTCACCTTCACTATCAAGCTTGTAATATTCATTCATCGCAGAACTTCTGTCAGATTTTGCTTTGAACACTCTCCATTCCTGCTCAAAATCTGCCTCTGTAATGGTATCAAGCTCAAAGATATTTCGCTCATCTAATTCATATCCGTTTATCACTTCATAAGAAGTAATATTGGAAGCCTTTGTATCATTAAGAATTCCTTTGATTAACTGAGTCACTTCATCCAAAATATCCTGATTATTAAGCAACTCTCGTTTAGTAACTCCCTGCAAAATCTTGAAAATTGCAAGTCTAGGTAACATTGTATGATACATTATAAAATTTGCAATTTCAAAATCAGATTTTGGGTCAGAAGTAATTTCCACTTCCAGCTCCTTATCGCCATAAGCTAACTCTTCCATTACAAACATCTGCGATGTATTAAATTTTGCTCTACCCGTTTCAACCTTGTATTCATTCTTTGCTTTCTTGAATAATAAAGACTGATTAATCTGAAAAATACAGTCATCTATAAACTTGTCCTTGTCAATCTTAAATTTATAAATAGAACGCTGCATAAGATTCTTACGAAGTCCAAGATATATCTTTTCAAACTCACCTTGCGTCACATAGGCTCTAACACCATTATCATATGGAGCATTATCACCATTTGTAATCTCAATCTTTCTGGTACCTTTCTGAACCATCAGTTCCTTGAACTGTTGCTTAATCAATTGAGCATGTTCATTCAAGGTATCATCAACAAACACCATATTATCCAGAGTTTTTGTTATCTGCTGTGAAGAACCCTTCAGCACATTGTCTGTATTCATCACTCCGACAGACACCAGTTCTTCCTTAAGTGTATCCACCAGTTTAGGACTGATTTTCTCCTCTGGAATTCCTGCCGATTTTAACGTTTCAATCAAAATATCAGCAGTAACCTCATCCTTGACAAAATGCATATTATCATTGAAATCCTTCTGAAGTGCAGATGCAAAATGGTCATAATAATCATTTGCTATTACAGTCAATTCATTAATTCTACGATCAATACAACGATTGCCTGTGTTGTCAACCGGCAATCTTAATCCTCGACCAATCTCCTGTTTTTTAGCAATATCAGAACCGCCAGCTTTTAGCGTACAAAGTGTAAACACGTTTGGATTATCCCATCCTTCTCTCAATGCAGAATGTGAAAAAATAAACGCAAGAGGCTCCTCAAAAGAAATCAGTTCATCCTTCTTTTCAAGAATAAGACTGATACCTCTATCAATATCTTCTTGTGACTTTGCCTTGAGTTTCACATCGCTATCGTCCACAGATGAATCCCAGCCTTCAACATCTACCGCATTATTCTTCTTGTCTCTGGCAAAATATCCCTCTCTTACAGCCTGCACATTCATGTAGTCTGGAAAATACTCTTTATTCATTTCCAGCTCATGCGTATGAGTCGTTACATACTTTTTGTACTCTTCATCAAAAATACGCAGATACTCGCCTCTTCCATCAGGAGCTGAATCATCACGCACCTTATCTACCGCATCGATAAAGAATAATGTCAAAGCCTTGATTTTCCTACCTGAACGAATAATGTTGAGCTGTTTTGTAAAATGGTTCTGTATCGCTAATCTTATTTGAATTCGCACAGCCTCATTCTTCTCTATCTCATGATTACTGTGTCCAAGCTCCAGACCAAAGAATCCTTCCTTAGTAGCAACTGACAATGGCTTTAATTTATGAGGTTCCTCTGCAATGCGATAATCCTTATACTGAGATAAACCACCCGATAATTCTTCAAGAGGTGCTCCGCCACTTACATTGAAAGTTTTAAATCTGATTGTTCCACCTTGATCTTGCGAAAATATCTCAATCTTTGCTTTCAAATCGGAAGTAAATGCAAGATATCGGACATATGGATAATCCTTTGGAATCACCCCATAGACTGTCTTAACAACAATCTTTTTAACTAAATCCTTCTGATATGCTGCAAAGGAATCCAGCTTATAAATCTGATTGTATAACTGCTTGTGTGTAGCAGAATAACGTAAAGTAAAAAGTGGCTTTAACTCTTCAATAGCAACTAAAGACTTTGACTTTTTCTTTTTAGTACCTTCAATCTTCTGTGGTTCATCTATAATTACGATTGGCTTGATGTATTTGATATCTTCCCAAAGATTTTGCTCATACTCATCTGTTTTCCTAAGTATATTTGTATCTTTATTGAATGCCTGAATATTTAACACACAAATGCTTAAATCATTACTCTCAACTAACTTTGAACTGATTTGCTTTGGGTTTTTACTGTCATAAATAAAGCTATGCTTACCAATATCAATGTTGTAAAGTCTCTTGAAATGGTCAGCTAACTGCTCCATCGATTTCTCTACCCCCTTACGGATAGCGATAGATGGAACTACTATCATGAATTTACGAAATCCATACTCTTGATACAACTCAAGAATTGTACGAAGATACACATATGTCTTACCAGTACCTGTCTCCATTTCAATCGTAAAGTTATTTCCATCAGCCAGAACATTATCAGCAAATAAATCATTTGATAGCTGTACTTTTCGTAAGTTCTCCAATAGCCTGCTACCAACAACAATGTCATTATTTCTAACAGGATCACCCTCGCCCACTTTGCGAATACGATTAGGTCTGTAAATACCATCTACATGTCTTGACAAACCTCTGAATAATTCTACAGTAGAATGAATTGCCTGCATCTGATAATCAAGGTCATCCTCGAATTGGAATGTAATACGCTTTGCCATAATTCCATTCCTCCTTAAATAAATTCTACTGTATATGTAGGCTTGTTAGTTCCAGCATTCTTTTCAATCAGAGCTTTCAATCTTCGGAATGTCTCATCTTTCAGCGCAATGTCATCCTTGAATGCTGAATCTCTGAAAATAAATTTGATTGGTAATGGGTCAAGCTCTGCAAGTTTTCCAACCAGCTCCTCGGTAATCTGTGTTTCCAAGCATACCAAATAACTGCTTGCATAGAGATATGTACGACTGCCAATATCAGATAACTGCTCTAATGTTTCTGATAGTGCAACATCACGCTGACGGAGCATTAACTCATAGACTACATCTACATCATTTGCATCTGGCATAAAATCAACAAGGTCTGGTGTATACTCAAGTTGGTTCATATCTATCTGTCCCATATCCATAAGAGAATTCCATTTGATATTGGTATCAGCGGTTCTAAATACTTTAAACCCAATATCTATATCTGCATCTGGATGCTCTGCTTTTATTTTATCTCCAGCTCTACGAATGCGTTCTTTAGCAATCTCAGATAATTCATGTGGTACATCCTTGCTTTCACATAAATTTATTGCATTTTTTATTACAGTCTTGTTATCATTTGATGCTTTTTCTAATCCTTCATCTAAATTTTCTGGCAACTGAACTAATATATACTTTCGTTTACCATCATCCTCAGCATTTAATTGCATAATTGAATCTGCTGTAGTTCCAGAACCACTAAAAAAGTCAAGCACTATAGCCTTTTTATTATTGTCTACAAGATTAATGATATATTTTATTAACTTTGTTGGTTTTGGCGTATCAAATACATCCTCAGGCATAATATCAAGTAGTTCATATTTAGCCTGTCTATTATGTCCCGTCTTTTCAAAATCTATCCATAAAGATGAAGGTGGAAGTCCTTCCATATCACACAAATAAGTTCTTCTTTTTATATTTGTTTGATCTGCATTAAAATATATCTCTCCTGAATTCATTTTCTGTTGCAATGTTTCTTTTGACCATCTCCAACCATTTTTAGGTGGATTAATTATATTCCCATTTGGTGCTTGTATTGTATATCTCAAATTTTCACGATAATTAGGAGAATTTAATGGATTACCATCAAACCATGCCCCCTTAGGGTCGTTATCAGGATTTTTAAAATGTTTTTGCTTTTTTTCATCATACTGCTTTTTTGGTGTCCAATTATATGACTTAGAGTAAATCAACGTTTCATTATGATCATAAGAAAACTGCTTTGCATCATTATTACTATTATCAGATGAACGCCATATTGCGCCGCATACAAAACAATCTTCTCCAAATATTTCATCACAAATTTTTTTTAAATTAGATACTTCATTGTAATCAATTGAAATAAATATTACTCCATTCTCCGTAAGCAAATCCTTTGCAATTTTCAATCTAGGATAAATCATATTTAACCAATTTGCATGATATCTATTTTGTGACTTACCATTTACTACAAGTTTTTCACCTAAACTTCCTACTATTCCTTCTTTATAATCACTTTCATCTTTTTCCATTTTAAATGAATCACAATACACAAAATCTTTACCTGTATTATATGGTGGGTCAATATATATTATATCAACTGCATCATAATAATTCTGTCTAAGCAACTTCAACACTTCCAGATTATCTCCTTCAATATAGAGATTCTCTGTAGTATCTGCATCCTTACTATCCTCTGGAATGAATTTTAGTGTTCTTCCAATAACATCTTCCTGAGCAATCTTTTTCGCATTCTTTTTTCCTGCCCAAGTAAGCTCATACTTTTCGCTTCCTACTTCCTCATACTGTCCAAGTTCTTCTTTTAAAGCTTCAAAATCAACCTCTCCATCCTTTACTGCAGATGGGAATAACTGAGCCAGTTTCTTTACATTATCTCCAACGATATCATTAATCTGCTGTGGCACCTTGTTATCCATAGCTTGTTTCCTCCTAACTATCTGCTACAATCATATTTTTATTATTTATTTTAATTAAAAAACGTATAAAACTTCCTGTTAAATATAATAAAAAATCTAATTCATTCTCATCTACTGAATCATCATGCTTAGCGTGCGAATTATTATACTTTGCATAACAATCAATTAACTTAAAAAACATGTTTGATACTTCTGAAGAAAGATTTTTATTCTTCAAATATACACCTAAATCTTTTACCTGATTTTCTAATGATTTATCATTACCTAAAAATTGTTTCAAGAATAATTCTAAAGCTAATCGTAAGGAGTCAACTACTTGTCTATCATATTTACCTTTAAGCATATCGTTTAACGCTTGACGATACTGATTCTGTGCCTTTTCATATGTACTTAGCCAATTTATCACATCTACAACCATTGGTTTATCAAAAAACGCATCGCTATACGGGAAAAACTTATATTCTTCTCCATCTATGCATATAACAGCATTTATTCCAGATAATTTTAGAGCAATTGCAATCTTTTGAACAAATGCATATTGCCTTGAGCAATCATCTGCTCTAGTGATACTATTAGCAACAAATTCTAAAATCTGAAACCATATATATAATATAGACTTGTCCTTTTCAATTTTAACTGTCCCCAATGCTTGATGTAATAAAGAACCATCAAATTCCCATTCTTTAACTCCAGTATATGGATAACCTAAAAGTTCAAATATCTTTCTCGTATAAAACTGCAAATCATATTCATCGTATATAGTACTTGCAATTGCTGCAATTGTTCTATTTTTAAATGCTATCAAATCCTCTTTAGGTCTTGTATATCCAAATCTGTATGCATATTGTTCTTTTATCTTAAGAATATCTGCATAATCATCATCTATTTCTATTGGCTTAATACTATTTTCCAAAAATATACCTCCTATAATTCTTCATTATCAAGTGCTTGTACTTCTGTCTTAATTTCTTTATTGATTTTCATTCGCTCCGCATTAGTAACTGCCGTTTTTAATTTACCCCTGGATGTTACCAACTCTACATATTTCTGGCATATTCTGGCAGTCCTGTCGGAGTCATACCAAATATTGCCATCAAGCAATTTATCTGTATGAATATATGCTTTCTCATTAACAACCATATATGCCTTATAGAACCATTCCTTGTAAAGCTGTACTTTGTCTATCTTATTCTTTACTGTGGAATAATTCATATATGCCATAAATCTATCCCTGTTGCTATCTGGAATACCTAGCATATATTTGTCTGTAAGCAATGTCTGTTCTACCACAATTTGCATATCGTCTGTTTGGCTGAGTCGCTTTACTGCCATTGAATAAACTTCATCCTTTGTGTCATGCATATGAATCACACATAAAGGTTTTATAAGATTCTGATAAGTGGATGCAAGGAAATTTGCATACTTGATGTTAGCCACTTCAATATCATAAAACTGTATGACCTGACAACGATACTCTTCATTGGTTACGGATGGAATCTCTTCTCCAGCAATCTGATAATCAAGCCTTACAGACTTAACTGCATCTTTTATTCTTTTTTTGTCATTAGGCTTTAAATCCTTTGGGATAAAATCTTTTAAAGCCACCTTTACATCTACCCTGTATGTATCTGGTAAATCAAACATACAGTATCACCTCCAATACTCATGTCTTTATTCAACCACCAAGAATGAAATCAATTCAAAATCATCGGCAGTTTCATCAGCAAAGGCATTATTGAATCCTCCAAAATCAAACATAAGCTGAGTAGCCTTTGACTCCTCTTCGCCCTTGATTGATTTTATCGCTTTATTCAGCAGGTCTGAATAGAACTGCATATCCTTGGCATTATTGGTGCGTACAAAGAATTTTTGGAATAGTTCCATGACAGGTTTGCTCTTGCCATAGCATAGCTTACGGAACTGCTTTACCACTTCCCTAGCCTGTCCATTTCCAAAGAGTACCTCTCCATTATTTCTCATATATATGAGGTAATATGGATACAAAGAGCTGTCAGATTTAGGCTTATTTGCATCGTTGCGATGCTTGAAGCAGAATAGTACCCCAGCATTATCTCCATCTGTTACAGAATACACACCTTTTGGAACTTTCTTAATCTCTGGTACATTTTGAATGTATTCCGACAACTCATTCAAATACTCATTCATGTTCAAATCGGTAAGAGAAATATTGTCGTTTGCATCCTCTATATCAATAACTTCATCCTTCAGTCGCTCAAGCTGACGCTTTCTAAAGTTGAAATCATTCATCTCAGGAGTAAGCACGTCTTCATCACCAGTAGATACCAAATTCAATGTTGTCATTTTTCCTTTGACTCGTGCTTCAAGTCCAAGATACTCATTCAACTCCATGTTAGGGAAGAAATTTATCATTTGGATATTTGTATTCTTACTTCCTATACGGTCAATACGACCAAATCTCTGTATCAAAGATACTGGGTTCCACTGAATATCAAAGTTAATTACAGTGTCGCAATCCTGTAAGTTCTGACCTTCTGAAATACAATCTGTTCCAATCAATAAATCAATTTGCTCTTCTGCTGGAATCTCTTTTTTCATCTTCGATACTGGCGAAAATGCACATAATACTGAATTGAAATCACTGTCAACATTCCTGTTATTAGTAACAACTCTCTTGCCTGTGACACAAGCTGAATATACCCCTAAGTCCTTCATATGCTCTGAAAGACTGCTATACAAATAATCTGCTGTATCCGCAAATGCTGTAAATATAATAACCTTGCGGTTGCCATCATTGTATGGAGTTTCATTGACCTTTCTTTCCAAAATACCTATAAGGTCTTGAAGCTTCTGGTCTCTCTGTTCATCAAGGATACGCTTTGCACTCTTATGAATCTCGGCAATAATGTATTTATCGCTGGCTAAGTCTTCCAAGTAGTCATCCACTCTTAAATGTTTGACATCTATCTCATATTTTCCCTCAATATATACATCCTCTGAATCATTGTCATCAAAGTCTGCATCTTCCTCAGATACATTTCCGCTGCCTTTCAACAATAATTGTTCTGTACGCTCAATTCTTTCTAACAGTCTACGGAGGGTTTCTTCAAAGGAATACACAGAACTTTCCAAACGCTTAAACAGATTGAACCTATGAAGAATAATCATACCATTCGCCTGTGTATCGAAGTTCATGTCTCCACCATGCTTACCTTTGAGAGAATACTTTTCAATGTACAGCTTCTTGTATTCTTCCTTGATGTATCTTGTAGGCGTATAGACACTGAGTATCAATGCTTCAAGAAGCTCATTGGTCTCTCTGAAATGTAAAAGTTCCTTCTTTGTATCAATATCACTATTATATGTATCTGGCTTGTTCTTCTCCGGGAACTGACCTACCCCCTTATCACCATAATAACTGGTAATATGCTTTCTGCTTCGTGATATTGTCATAAGTTCCAGCAACTTATAGAAATCTGATGGCAGACTATCCAACAACTGGTCTTTCTGATGATGTGGAATCTTTTCCCATGCATTGATACTTGCTGAAGTCCTACGCAAAAGATTTTCAACACTCGTGATACCCTGTTCTTCAAATGCAGAATCTGTATCTCTTGTAATAATGCTTATCTGATTTTTCAAATCTACCAAGCTATTATTTACAGGAGTAGCTGACAGCATCAGCACCTTTGTATTATTATTTCCATGCTTAATAACATCCTGCATTAATCTTGCATATCGGGTCATTATCAGCTGGTCGTTATCATCATATCTATCATTTCTATTACAGAAATTATGTGACTCGTCAATAACTACAAGGTCATATAATCCCCAGTCAAACTTTTTGAGATCTTGTCCTGATCTTGACATTCCGCTATATCTGGACAAATCAGTATGAAACATAATTCTGTAATTAAATGTCTCATGTAAAAATGAATCCTTATAATCTCCTCTGAAAGAATTCCAGTTATCGTAGAGTTTTGCAGGAGTTAGTACAAGGACTCTGTTCATTCCAATTTCAAAATACTTTATAATCGCCAGAGCCTCAAATGTCTTACCAAGACCTACTGAATCTGCAATAATGCATCCACCATAAGTATTGAGTTTACGAATTGCAGATACTACGCAATCCTTTTGGAAATCATATAATGCATTCCAAATCTCTGTCTTTTTAAATCTGACACTGTCTCTTTCAAAACGCTCTACCCCAGCATCAAGCTGATTGCCAAACAACTCATTTAATGTAAAATAATACAGGAACTCTGGAGCATGCTCCTTATATACATATTGCAAACTTGCAAGCAATTCATCCTTGTAATCTACAGACACCTGCTCATTGAACCAAATCTTCTTAAAGGTTTCTAAAGCTCCCAGAATCTGCTCCTTATCAGCACTTCCATTTAATATCGTGTCAAAGTTAATATTACTGAAAGCATCTCTGCTGCTTTTCTTTGAAACTTCAAGCGATGAGCTACCCTGAATCATAAAGTCATCATCTATTATCAAGATATTTCCACCTATGCGAATACCTGCATTGACCTTACGAATATTAACGTGCTTCTCGATAAAATCATGCATACTCCTAGCTTTGGAAAAATGCTGTAACTTGTTTTTCTCTGTAATATCATAAGCATTAAACAGTACATCTGTAGGATTAATCTCAAATTCGTGAGCTATCTCTGACTGATGTGGCAGGAACTTCACATCACGAATAACAAAATTAATCTCTTTCACATTCTGCAGGTTCTTCTCAAGCAAGGAAAATACTGATATCGTCAGCTTGTCATTTACAATATTAACTATTGCATCCTTCTTGTTCTGGAGAACTTCATTAATTTTCTGTATCATCTGCTCATTGGAATTTATCGCATTCATATATCAGCCAACTCCTTGCTGAACACTTTCTCTATCTGTGTTCTTATTTGATTATCTCAAAATAGGTGTCCTATAATCTGTACTTTCACCTACGTTCTCTCAAGTTTTGTTACCTATATTAGTTATAAAAGCTCAAGGTTAATTATATCACAAAACACTAATCATTTCATCAATATTATAGAGTTGTCTGTTCTTGTTTAAGCTGTCTTAGCCTAGTCTTTATATACGAAATTTATTTTATTATGCTAATCCATCTTAAATACCATATTTAAAGAGGCATCATCAGAATGTGTGAGCAGGTAGCTGCCTCTGGCAACACACTTATCCT
>OHJZ01001217.1_pt1 | contig 10220 bp, 8 predicted proteins | sample 1568691 | NCBI WGS metagenome assembly OHJZ01 (sample SAMEA3879593, study PRJEB24766) | human gut metagenome | biome: human-associated habitat; feature: feces | place: USA | collected 1985/1987
CCGGGCGTAGGGAGTGGTTCCGGACATGGTCAGATGCGCGATGCGAATGCGACCAGTCCTTCGTCGAGCACGTCGCAGCCGGCCATGAAGACGGCGCGCTGGCGGTTCTCCATTTCGTCGGGGTTGTACCACATGCGGATTTCGTTGCCGGGGAAGTCGGCCGTATTGACGGCCAGCACCAGGTTGCGGCGGTCGGTCAGGATGCAGAACGACTTGGGTACGGGCGACGAAGAACTCAGTTTGGCCAGGTAGGACGAGATGCGCAGATCCACGACGGGAATGCCGTGATACAGCAGGTTTTGACGGCCGTTGATATAGTCGGTGTAGGCGCCGTCCGTGCTCATGCTGTCGAGGTGCTTCTCGTAGGCGCTGTAAACGTCCGACGAAACGAAGAAGGCCAGTTGCCCCTCGGCTTTGAGGTCTTTCAGGCGTTCGTCCGCATTTTTCCAGAGATCGTCGAACATGGCGACCGAGTTGGCCGGTGTGTTCATGGCGTCCGTTTCGTAATTGTAGGTATAGACCTTGTTGTTGTTCGAGTAGGTGGCGATGGTTTTGAGAAATCCGTCGAAGGTGTTCGCGCCGCTTTCGGCCGACGTGTCGCCCACCCACATCGTCGAGCGGATGCTTTCGGCGATGGCCTGTTTGAAGAGCGTGGTTTCGGCCTCTTCGAGTTCGGTGCCCGTGAGATCCTCCATATTGACCTCGGGACGGTTGGTAATCAGCTCATAGACCAGCGAGAAGTAGTCTGCGGCCGAGTAGCCCAGTTCGGCTTTCACGCGGTTGAGAGGGATGGTTTTCTGGAGTTTTTTCGAGCCGCCGCCGCTCCAGCCTGCCGCGGTGAATTTTTGCAGGATGTCGGTTTTGGGCTCCCACATCTGCACTGTCGTCGGTACGGGCATGTTGTAAAGGACGCGGACGCCCAGGTCGATGGCCGAAGGACCGCTCAGCATCGGGCGGAAAAAGATCGTTTCGAGGTTTTTGCCGGTGTAGGTTTTGGCATTTTCGAGTGCGCTCATGAGATAATTTGATTTTTGGTGATTGAATGGGTTGTTCGAACGAATGGAATCGGTTCGGGTGTAGCGGTTTTGCGGAGGGTATCCGAAGGCGGGGCGCCGGATCCTCGGCGGGCGGGTTTTACCGGATCAGTTGCTTCGCATCTTCGGCATAGGCTCGCTGGTTGGCCGAGGGAGTCGTTTCTCCGATCGACGGATCTTCGCGGGGGAGCGTGCGGGTCGGAGCCGCGAATTGCTGGCCTTCGTGCAGGGCGAGTTCCGAAGTGCGGAGGCCGGACCCTTTTTCCGGGTCGCCGAAATGGAGGATGTTGCGGTCGGGGGGAAGGGCGTCTGCCGGACGGACGAGTCCCAGCTTGCCGAGCAGCTTGCGCCATTGTCCGGCCGGCGTCGCCTGTGCCGCAGGCGTTTTTTCCGTAGCGGCGGGTTCGATGATCCGATCGACGAGTCCGGCGGCGAGTGCCTCCTGCGGAGAGAGCCAGCGGCCGGAGCCGTTGTTTTCGGCCATCAGGAGGGTGAACTCCTCCGGAGTGCGGCCCGAACGGGCGGCATAGACCTCCGCCAGGCGTGCGTCGGTTTTGCGGAGCAGGTCGATGCGGGTCGCAAGTTCCTCGGCATTGCCTTCGGCGGTGCAGATCGAATTGTGGATCAGGTAGAGGGCGTGGGCCGATATTTCGCGGCATCCCTCCGATGCGGCCTGTGCGATGACTGTGGCAGCCGAAGCCGTATAGCCGTAGCAGCGGGTGACGATGTGTCCGTCGAGCGACGAGAGGGCCTCGTAGATCAGCAGGGCGTCGTTTACGTCGCCGCCCGTCGAGCGGATATTGACGACGATTTCCGGAGCGTCGATTTCGCGCAGCCGGTCGAGGCTGTCCCGGAATTTTTCGTAGGTGGCTACGCGCGACGAGGGTTGGTCGAACTGCCACTCCTCGGGGACGCCGATCACCCCTTCGATGTCCACGAAGCAGGTGTCGTTGCGGTTGGTGATTTGAATGTCGGATTGCATGGAAAGTTGTTTTTTTGCCGACTCGCTCGCCGGCGTTCGGAATGGGGTTGGCTGTGAGTGGGGGTGTTGCGGTTTCGCGGCGTCCCTGCTCCAGCAGGAGGGTTGGGCGGATTTTCGAGGAGCGCATCCCGTGAGAGAGCGGGGAGTCGTACGGCTGCGGTCCGCGCGGATGAAGGACGGTCGAAGGGCTATCCGTTGGGCAGACGGGTGAAGGTGCAGCGGGTCGAGGCGGCCGAGGGGTCGTAACCCTCGATGCGGCGGAGCGTGCAGCGGACCTCTTCGCCGCCGATGCGGAACAGGAACGTCGAGGCGATGCAGGGGGCGAGGCGCTGTATCTGGAAGAGCCGTTCGATGTCGCACGGTTCGAGCCGCAGGTGGAGCGTGAGGTGCTGGCAGCGTTTCTCCTGTTCGGCTTGGGTGTCGTAGAAGCGGTGCAGTCCCTGTTGTCCGTCCCGGTCTTCGAAACAGAGCGTGAATCCGTTGTCGGGATCGTTGCGGTGGAATGCGGCCAGGGGGTAGCTGTCTCCGGTGGAAGGATAGCCCCAGCGCTCGCCGGCGGGCAGTGGCTGCATGCCGCAGTAGCGGACGATGCGGGGCGTGAAACTGCTCCGGTCGGCGGTGTCCGGGGCGTCGCGGTCGCCGACCCGCAGGACGAGGGCCGAAGGTGCATCCGCATAACATTCCGTTTCGCTGACCGTCGGCGAGAAGAAGGGGTTGGCGAGGTTTCTTTCCCGGTCGATCGCCGCCGCCGAGTCATTGACCAGACGCCACTGGCCGAAGGGCTCTTCCAGGGTCGCGTTCAGCCGGGTCACCGCACCGTCCGCCTCCCGGTACTTGTAGATGCGGACACGTTCCGCATCCTGTGCCGCATCGCCCAGCAGGATCGGCTGCGAGCGGTCGATCCGGGAGCTCCAGTCGAAGGTCTGGCCGAGGCGGTAGAAGTCGTCGGCCGGTTCGACGTAAACCGTGCGGGTTTCCTCGTCGGTGTAAAAGCGCAGATTGAACAGGTGCCGCAGGGCGTCGAGTACGACCCATTTGCGGACGCGGTGCCGGGCGACGTCCTCGAAAGAGATCGGGGCGCAGGGTGCATTGGCGGCTCAGGGAGAATTTCATCCCCGGTTCCGCACCGTAGAAATAGATGGTCGAGAAGGTTTTGGGCGAGGTCGGCGTGACAGTTACCGGGTTGGTACGGACGGTCATTTCCACTTCGGTCTGTCCGGTTTCTCCGATGTAGCCGTCGTAGAGTGCCCAATCTCCGGTGTAGGTCGTGTAGGTCGTGCTTCCGGCGGCTTTGCAGAGCAGTACCGGGGCCGTGACGGTCGAGCCGGAAGGGGTCGTGACCAGAGCCGACCGCGAATCGAACTCTCCGATTGCGTGCCCGGCCGTGCCGTTGACGGTGCAGGTGAGGCGGTAGGAGTTTCCTTCGGTGTGGTTGAACACGATGGCACGGTACTGGAAGGCGGGTTTGGTCGAGTTTCTGCGGTCGGCGTAGCGGTTTGCGAGGGCGCCCTGTACCTCGGTGCCGTCGCCCAGGTAGAAGGAGTCGATTCCTTTGAGGCGGTTGCGGTCGAGGATGCGGTGGTCGGTGATGTAGCGGATGTGGTATTCGAAGGCTACCGTCACCGAGGTCATGGGCCTGAAGACGATCTCCCCGTCTTCGACGGTGAAGCAGTGGTTGTTCGAAAAGACATCGGTGAGGGTTTCTCCCAGATCGTTTTGGTCGTTCGGATTGACCGTTTCGACGAAATTGCCTACTGAGTTGATCGACTTGTAGGGGTTGGCGTACACACGGCCGTCGCTGTTCGCCGTCGTCGCCGCCGTCGTCGTACGCCGGGCCAGGAAATCCATGTGGTTCCGCAGGGCGTTCGTGTCGCGCGAGGAATAGGCGCCGCTCAGGTAGAGCGAGCGGAAAAATTCGCCGTTCAGAAAATCGCTTTCAAGGGTGTAGCCCGCTTCGGAAAAGAGTGTCTGCACGACGGTTGCAGCCGAAATGAACGGGTGGTAGTCGTCCACGGAGAGGAATCGTTCTACGGGAATCAGTTCGACCGACGACAGTTCGGGGGTGTATTCGTCGCGGCATACCGGGAAGAATTTGACCGGGGTGTTGTTGGTCCAGGTCTGGCGGATCATCGTGGGCGTGAGCCGTCCCGAGAAGGAGATGCCGAGGGTGTTGAACATCTCCGCAGCGGCTTGCCGGGCCCATTCGGAGGTGCCGCTGCGGATCTCTATCAGATACCCCTCCGGGTCGGAGTCGTACGCTGCCGAGAGCAGCCGGACGGAGCCTTGCAGCAGTTTGGCCTCTCCGTCGCTCAAAACGGCCGTGTGCTGCGCGGCATTGAAGCGCTGGCCCGTGTAAGGCTCGGCGGCGAATCCGAAAATGCGGTCGTTGGTCCGGGTTGCCGGCAGCCGCAGTCGGAGGGCGTGCCCTTTGTTTCCGCTTCGCACGTCGGCGAGATCCTGGGCATCGTAGTCGAGGGCGATGCGCTGCGACGGGTCGAGGTCGCAGGGAATTTGGTCGATAGTGAGTTTCATAGGCAGCGGGTTTCTTGTCGGGGACGCAGGCTGATTTCGATACAGCCCAGGGAGCCGTGCCGGCCGATCGTCTGCTCCCGGGTCAGGATGTCCACCTCTTCGTATTTGTCGCCGTCGATCTTCCAGACTTGGGGCGATGCGGCGATTTCGGCCAGCGCTTCGATAACGGCGGCGGGTTCGAAGGCCGAGGCGAGGGTCGTCGTCCGTTCGTCGCGGATACTGATATCTTCGTAGCCCGCGTCGTCGGTGAGTACCTGTTCCTTGCGGATTTTCTGGACGACGCTTTTCACCACCGGAAAAGTGTAGTGTTCGATCGAACCTGCACGGCTTCGCCAGGCGATACGGCATCCTTCGTCGCATTTCGGAACGACCGTGTAGCCGATTTCCGCTACGGTCTGTCCGGCGGTGGCGATCCGGACGGTGATCGTGCCGACCGAGGGCAGAAAACTTCGGGTGTTGAGCCGGAAGAGGGTCAGCTCCTCCCCTCCGATCGCATTGTACGTAAGAGCTTCTGCCGTAATGTCGCTCGTGACCGTTACGGTGTGCTGGCCCGGGATGCAGCAGGTGATTTCGTCGCTTTCGCCATAGGCGATGATGCGGTGCGAAGGCATCGTCGTCAGAATCCGGGACGGTTTCACGGAGTCGTGTGCCGCGACGAAGGTCCGGACTTCGGAGTAGGTCGTTCCGACGGCCAGTTGCACCGAAGCGCTCCGGCTTTCCGAATTGCAGAATCCGGTCATGCCGGACGAGGGGACGAAGCGAATGTTTTTCCGGACCATCGGGGCGATGTTCAGGGTGCCGGTCGGGGTGTTGTAAAACCGTTTGGAGCCGATCCTGGAGCCGTCCCTGGTGCTGAGTATTTCCAGAAACAGTTCCGTTTCCGCCGCGTTGGAGAACGTGTAGGCGAGCGGGCCGAATACGGAGGAAAACATCTCCGGCAGAGAGGTGAATGTCATGTGAAAACGGGTTTGGAAGTGGATGATTGTGTGCGGTCCGAGATACCGTGCGGTCGCCGGTGTCGGGGCTGTGGGCGGAGTCGTGCCCTTCGCTTTTTTTCGAAAGATGCGGAGGCGGCATCGGAAAGGCCGATGGCTGCTGTGCGGGGTGTCCGGGTGCCTAAAAACAGGTGATGACGTCGGCTTTGGCCGTTTGGGAGATTTCTCCGTGCGGGGTGTAGGCTCCCGATCCGGGTTGGACGGTGAGGTTTTCGACGGCTATGACCTTCGGGTCGGTGCTTAACTGGGTGAAGAGATCGAAGAGTTGCAGTTCCGTTTGGCTCCACACCTCGTTGCGCCGTTCGGACGAGAGCTTTGCCCCGGGGTGCAGCAGCCGCAGTTCGACACTGTAGGTCGCACGTCCGTGCAGACGGCCTTCGACCTCCTTGAGCCGGATGGGTGGAAGCCAGGCTGCGGGCAGCAGGACGATCTCGCGCGGGGTGCGGTCGTCGGTATCGGTGTGGATCGTGTAGCCATACACGCCTGCGAGCTCCCGGATCGCACGGGTGAGATAGGTGCGGTTCATGTTGAAAAAGTTTTGATAAAATGTTTATAGATATTGAAAAGTCTGGATAATTTCCTGACAACAGAATTGTTGCGATTGTTGAAAAGGTCGGAAATATCCTGAGGCCGTCTGTTGAAAAGCGGATTTGTCGGGACAAATATAAACAATCCGAATACCCCTTGTCAAGAGATTCGACCCGGAATAATTTCGATCTGCGGCAAATAAAGTCGGCGGATAATTTGTTCGGACTGGGGTTCAATCTGTTGCGGTGACGGTCGCAGCGGTCTAATTTGGCCTTGAAAATTGGATATTTGAAATATAATAGCTACTTTTGCTCCGTAATATCTTCGTGAAGCCGGAGTCTTCCGGCCGAAAAGTGGAAAATATCCGTATCTTCCACGGCGGCGAAGAGCGAAGTTCAACGAAAAATTCAACGATATGGATGATGGTGTCGGTTCCAAGCATAGCGGCAGTGTCGTATCTCAATACGATACCATTCATCTACGGTATCCGTCACGAAGGTAACTTTCGTGCCGATCTGTTGTTGTCCCCTCCTTCCGAGTGTACGAAAAACTACGTCGAAGGGCGTGCCGATCTGGCGCTGCTTCCGGCTGCCGCCGTTCCCTCGCTCAAATCGACGGAGGTGATTACCGAGTATTGCATCGGAGCTGTCGGCCCCGTGCGAACCGTCGTGCTGTTGAGCGACGGCCCGGTTTCCGAGGTTCGGCGCGTCTTTCTCGATCCCCACTCCCAGACCTCCGTGCAACTGGTCGGTTATCTGGCCGCCCATCGTTGGAAAATCGCTCCCGAATGGTACTCTCTGGATGACTACGAACAGCTTCGTCATGCGCAGGAGGGGGACGCTTTCCTGTTGATCGGGGACAAGGTGTTCGATCACGAGGAGAAGTTCCGCTATAAATACGATTTGGCTGCCGAATGGCAGGCCGCGACCAAACTGCCCTTTGCCTTTGCCGTCTGGGTGGCTCGCAAGGGAACGCCCTACGAAGTCATCGAATCGCTGCAGCATGCCCTCACGTTCGGTTTGGAACATACCTACGAAGCGATCCTCGAAGCGGGATTCGACAAAAAGCCGTACGATGCCTATGAATATTTGACGCGTAATATCGACTATATCTTCGATAATCAGAAGCGCCGGGCCCTTCAGAAGTTCTGGGATTCGGGACTCAAGGTGTCGCCCCGTGTAAATCCCGGCTGAAGGGAGTAGGCAGGGCTCATGCCGCCGGGCGGCCCCCTGTCTTGACCAGTTCACGCAGAAAGCAACCCGGGGAACCGGATTAATACAGGGTGCTTTATGATTACGATTTACCTCAAGCAATACAACAAGATCATCCGAAACGCCGATACCGGGCTCTTCGAGGAGTTGGGTTACGACGATATCTTGTGGATCGATATGCTGCAACCCACGATCAAGGAGCAGAAAGCGGTCGAGAATTTCATGGAGATCAACCTCCAGACCAAGCAGCAGGTCGAAGAGATCGAATCGACCTCGAAATATTCCGAAACCGAGAATGCGATCATTTCGAACGCCAACTTTTTCGTGCCGACGGGCGAGAGTTTCGTCATCGAACCCGTGTCGTTCATCATTTCGAACGAAGGTGTGCTGGTTTCGGTGCGCCAGGCCGAGTCGCGGACGTTTCAGGAGACGGAGAAGCGGCTCCAGATCAACTACCGCAACTATCCAACGGGCTATCATATTTTTATCACGTTGCTCGAAGTGCGGATCGACTACGATGCCGACATGGTCGAGCTGATCGCCCGTCAGGTGTCGTCGTTGAGCCGCAATATCAATGGCGAGGATTCGATCGACAAGGAGGTGCTGCGTCGCATCAATACCTTGCAGGAGAGTACGATGTTGCTGCGGGAGAACATCTTCGACCGCCAGCGCGTGCTGTCGGGCATTCTGCGCAGCGAACGGTTCCCGAACGATATCTACCCGCGTTTGCAGTTGATGATCAAGGACGTGAATTCGCTCATCAACCATGCCGATTTCAGTTTTCAGCGTCTGGACTATATCCAGGATGCGGCACTGGGTCTTATCAATATCGAGCAGAACGAGATCGTAAAGATCTTCTCGGTGGCTGCTGTGGTTTTCATGCCCGCGACGTTGATCGCAAGTATTTATGGCATGAACTTTTCGATCATGCCCGAGCTGCACTGGAAATACGGCTACCTGTTTGCCATCGGCTTGATGTTGCTCTGTTCGGGGCTTACGATCTGGTTCTTCCGATTCAAGAAGTGGTTATAAAGACAGTCCGCTTCGACTTCGGCTTCATTTTCGTCGGTCGGGGTGTTTTTTACCTTTTCAGAAAGTCGTTCCCGAAACCGGGGAGAAATAAAGTACGGATATGACAAGACAAATAGCCGATCCACTGCGGATCGGCTATTTTACAATTACCCGAATTTGTGCTGCCGGCTATTGCAACGCAGGATCGACCTCCGGCGTGCAGGTTATCGAGGCGGTCTTGACCGTGCCATCCGAAGTGGTGAACTCCACCGTAAAAGTATGCACTTCGCCCGGATTGTCGGGAACCGACGTAAAATAAAGTATAAACGAGTAAATCGACAAGGAGGAAGGAGTGTATTCGACCACCCGCAGATCGTCGGGTTGCAAAGCCGACAACGGTTTGTTGTATAGAAATAGAATTTCTTTCCCAAGATCGGAATAAGAATGATAATCGTTCTCTATGTATTCGGCATAGCTTACATACCGAACTCCCATTTTATCGTTCAACGGCGATCCTGCCGGGTATTTGGCGCTCCAATCTTTGTCGCTGGTAACTTTTATGCCGGTGAAATTGTCTGCGAATGCGGTCAAATCCGACCATGGAAGCGACTTCAGATTGTTGTATTCCGTATCGTGATTGCGCTCTGCGATTCGAAGAAAATCGTCGGTATGCTGCGCCCCCTCCTGTTCCGGTGTCTGATAGTACACCGGATCCTCCAGAAGTACCTGAAATCCGGACATGGAATAGAGCGTCGATGGTTTTTCAGCCAGCATGCCGTATAAAACATAGCTCCCGTCCACATAATTTTGAACGAGATATTTCGAATAGCCGGATCCATTTCCAATCCACTCCTCCGGTTCGTTGCAACCAACCAGACTACTCAAAAAAATATAAATCAATAACTTTTTCATTTGCTCAAATTATAAGTGACGGCCGAAAAATCATGATCGTAATCTCTGTCTTCTATTGACTGCGGGCTGACAGGTCCCCTGTCTGTATAGAACGCATTGAATGTATAGTATCCGTCTTTTTGTCCTCCCCAGCCGAAATTGGCATGCACAAATTCTTTCGACTCTGTGTGGTATTGAGTAGGCAAAAAAGCATATCTGGTTATCACGCGTCTTTCACGGAGCAACCAACCGTCCAATACCCATGCGTGACTATTAGTACTGCTCTTCCCGGAATAATAAAATGGAAGTTTTTTCACGAAAATCATATCCCGAACTTTGTCGGTAGTTATAGGCGATAAAGCTATATTTGAATAGCCTAATCCTATGTCACCCAAATATTGGAGTAACTTCACTACGTTTTTCGTTGGGGCGGGAGAACCTCCGTCGTCACTGTGGTATTTCACACCAACTGCCTCTCCCATTTTATTGATGAAATAGGCTACAGCCCATGTTTGGGCATTCATGGATTCCCCACTTACAACAGGTTTCACTAACTGGGGATGTGTTACCGCTTCTTCGATATTAAGCCACATGGCTTCATTCAAAAGCTGATCTCCTATTTGATAAAATTTTTTATTATAATTTAAAGCGTTGAAAACTAAAATTTGTGCAACTGCTACCGGGACACATCCGGCAAAACAGTTTTTGCCATTTTCAATTGGGCATAAATAATTATATGGTTTGGTTTGGTTCCATCGGGTTTTGAGGAGAATGCCTGATTGTTCTTTGGTTTCCCAAGGTTCATAGTCAATACCGACAGGTTGTTGTCCTTCCGGCCACCAATGTTCTATATCGGTAATAGGGCCTCCGACGATGCCGTTTCCGCCACCGCCGGTATCGACACCTCCGATCGCGGCCTGTGCAACCATTTGCAGGGGGAATACCAACTCACCGTCCGCTTCGGCCTGTTCGGGAGTAACCGTTACGGCATACCGGAACTCTTCGGTCGTGAGGCTTCCTTCATCGACGACCGCAT
>OHJZ01001228.1_pt1 | contig 10127 bp, 10 predicted proteins | sample 1568691 | NCBI WGS metagenome assembly OHJZ01 (sample SAMEA3879593, study PRJEB24766) | human gut metagenome | biome: human-associated habitat; feature: feces | place: USA | collected 1985/1987
TGAGGGAGCGCCGTTCCGAAACGTATTCAAGGCAGCTGCGCAAAAGGGCAATACAGCCACCGGCAAACAGGCCAACGAGAATTCCTTCAAGGGCAAGGCGCAGTTTCAGTGTCGGGATATGGATCATCCCTTCCAAGGTTCTTTCCGTGTCATTTTTCTTCATCATTCCACTCCATCAAAAAGACCAGTAAAGTCGAGGGTTGCAAAATAGTCTTTCGGAGTCTGGGCGCGGCGGATCATCTTGACGGTTCCGTCTTCCTGGAGCAGGAGTTCTGCGCACCATAGCTTACCGTTATAATTGTAGCCCATGGCGTAGCAGTGGGCGCCGGCATCATGAAGGAAAAGATAGTCACCTTCTTCAATTTCCGGCAGCATCCGGTCAACGGCGAACTTATCATTGTTTTCACAGAGGCCGCCCGTCACGTCATATTTATGATCGCAGGGGGCATTTTCCTTGCCAAGGACCGTAATATGATGGTAGGCTCCGTACATGGCAGGACGAATCAAGTTGGCCGCGCAGGCATCAAGACCGACATATTCCTTATAGATATGCTTGAAATGGATGGCCCTTGCGATAAGTGCTCCATAAGGCCCCGTGACAAAGCGGCCCATTTCCGTCATGAGACGCACGTCTGTCATGCCTTCAGGACCAAAGACCTCATCATAGACGCGGTGAACCCCTTCACCAATGGCCAGGATATCATTTGGCGTCTGGTCCGGACGGTAAGGAATGCCGACGCCGCCGGAAAGATTGATGAAGCTGACGGCAATCCCCGTTTCATGTTTGACTTCCACGGCCAGTTCAAAAAGCTGGCGGGCCAGTTCCGGATAATATTCATTGGTCACGGTATTGCTGGCAAGGAAGGCATGGATGCCAAACTCCTTGGCGCCCTTCTTCTTGAGGATCTTGAAGGCTTCCATGAGCTGGGCCTTGGTCATCCCATATTTGGAGTCGCCAGGATTATCCATGATGTCATTGCCAAGGGCAAAGGTACCGCCCGGATTATAGCGGCAACAAATTGTTTCCGGGATACCGACGAGACGCTCTACCGTGTCAATCATGGTAAAGTCATCAAGGTTGATGATGGCTCCCAGTTCAGCGGCCAGGCGATAATCCTGGTCCGGTGTATCATTTGACGAGAACATGATGTCACGGCCGGAAAATCCGCAGACCTTACTCATCAAAAGTTCCGTGTAGGACGAACAATCGGTCCCGCAGCCTTCTTCTTGGAGGATCTTCAAAATATAAGGGTTGGGCGTTGCCTTGACAGCAAAATATTCCTTATAGCCCTTGTTCCAGGAAAAGGCTTGGTTGATTTTCCGTGCCGTTTCGCGGATACCTTTTTCATCATAGATGTAAAATGGCGTTGGATAAGTCTTTGCAATTTCCTCGACCTGTGCTTTCGTAACAAATGGTACTTTCTTCATGGAAGTCATGTCCCCTCTCGTTCAATTATTGATCCCAGATCAGCCCAGGATCATTCGATCATTATCAAGTTCTTCTCCCGAGGCCTTTTCAAAGAGATTCAGGAGGTCCGGGATGGTCAGCCGCTTTTTTTCTTCGCCGCCCACATCGACAACGATGCGGCCGGCATTCATCATGACGAGGCGGTTGCCAAAACGCAGGGCATCCCGCATATTGTGCGTAATCATGAGGCTTGTCAGATGGTCCCGGGCAATGACTTTTTGCGTCAGGGCAAGGACCTTTTCGGCCGTTTTTGGATCAAGGGCCGCCGTGTGCTCATCAAGAAGGAGCAATTTAGGATGGTTCATGGCGGCCATAAGGAGCGTCAGAGCTTGGCGCTGTCCGCCGGAAAGCAGTCCCACCCGAGCAGTCAGGCGGTCTTCAAGTCCTAGGTCCAGTTCCTTTAACAGTTCCCTGAAATGGGAACGTTCCTCTTCCTTAAGGGCCCAGGAGAGCCCCGGCCTTTTGCCGCGGCGGCTGGCTATGGCGAGATTTTCTTCAATCATCATGCCGGCAGCAGTGCCCATCATCGGGTCCTGAAAAACCCTGCCGATATATTTGGCGCGTTTATGCTCCGGCGTTTTGGTAATATCAACGCCGTCGATAACTATTTTGCCGCTGTCAATCGGAAAAACACCGGCAATAGAGTTTAACAGTGTGGATTTGCCCGCACCATTGCCGCCGATAACGGTAACAAAATCGCCGGGCGCAAGATGCAGCGATAAATCCTGCAAGGCCACCTTTTCATTAATGGTGCCCGCAAAAAATGTTTTATGGATATGTTCAACGTGCAGCATTATTTCACCGCCTTTCTGATGCCGACCTTGTCTTTAACAAGCGGCAGTGACAGCGCAAATGCAACCAGAAGCGCCGTAAACAGTTTCAAATCGTTAGGCGGCATGCCCATTTGCAGTACCGCTGCAATAACAATACGGTATACAACGCTGCCCAGCACTACGCTGATAAGGCAGTTTTTAAAGCTGCGGGTGCCAAAAAGCACTTCGCCGATAATAACGGATGCAAGGCCGATAACGATTGTGCCGGTGCCCATGCCGACATCGGCAAAGCCGTTGTTCTGCGCAATCAGCGCGCCGCTTAAGGCAACCAGCGCGTTACTGATTAAAAGGCCCAGCATAATGGTAATGCGTGTATCAACGCCCTGAGCGCGGATCATCTGCTGGTTATAGCCGGTAGCGCGGATGGCTGCGCCGATTTCCGTACCGAAGAACCAGTAGATAAAAATAACGCAGATAAGGGCGGAAACAGCACCTACCGCAAGCACCGTATAAACATTGTCAAGGCCTGTCAGGGCCTGCATTTCCGTAAAAATTGTATCAATACGCAAAAGCGACAGGTTAGCTTTGCCCATAACGCGCAGGTTTACAGAATACAGCGCAATCATGGTTAAAATACCTGCCAGCAGCGCCGGTATTTTCAATTTGGTATGTAAAAAACCGGTAGCAACGCCCGCCAGCATACCGGCAACGGCAGCGCAGGCAAAAGCGGCAGAAACGGAATAACCTTCCGAAAGCATGGCCGCAGCCACAGCCGCACCAAGTGGGAAACTTCCTTCAACAGTCAAATCGGCAATATCAAGCACGCGGAACGTAATGTAAACGCCCAGCGCCATAATTGCCCACAACAGCCCCTGTGCTATTGTCGGCATTAAAATATCGATCATCTAATCTCCTCCAAAGCAGGCAGTAAAAGCGGGTTTCCCGGGCGGGAAACCCGCAGTGCCTCTTTTTATTCTGCCTCAGCAGCTTTTAAAATTTCTTCCGGAACAGTTACGCCAAGGCGTTCCGCAACCTTTTTATTAACGATAACCTTAAATTTCTTCTGTGTTTCAATAGGCATTTCAGCCGGTTTGGCTTCGCCCTTTAAAATTTTGGCTGCCATTTCGCCGGTTTGTTTGCCAAGTTCGTAATAGTTAATGCCTATTACGGCAACGCTGCCTTCAGTATCGGGCCAGCCGCAGGTCATAACCAGCTTGGCAGGCTCGGTTACGCTAATCAGCGTAGGCACTGCCGATGCCATAACATTATCGGTAGGCAGGTACAGGCAGTCAATTTCGCCAATCAGGCTGTGCGCCGCCTGTTGAATATCGTTAACGCTGGAAACGGTTGCTTCCTTAACCTCCACGCCTCTTTCAGCAGCATATTTCTTTAAAAGCTCTACCTGCATCTGGGAATTAACTTCGCTCGAAGAATAAATTGTACCTACAACCTTGGCATCCGGCACAAGTTTCAGCAGAAGGTCAAGCTGTTCTTTAATCGGATTCATATCGCTGGTGCCGGTAACGTTGCCGCCCGGTTTTTCGTTGGAAGCAACGAGTTTTGCCGCTTCATAATCGGTTACGGCAGTAGATACAACAGGAATATCTTTTGTTGCGTTGGCAGCGGTTTGTGCCGCGGGTGTAGCAATGGCGCAGATTAAATCAACCTTGTTGCTTACAAAGCGGTGGGCAATGTTCTGCAAATTGCTCTGGTCTGCCTGCGCGTTCTGCCTGTCGATAGCAACATTCTCGTTTTCTTTGAAGCCTTTTTCCGCCAGGCCGTCTACAAAGCCTTTATTGGCGGCATCAAGCGCACTGTGTTCTACCAGTTGTACAATACCTACGTTTAACTGCGCTTTACTTCCTGCTTCCTTTTTTTCGCCGCCGCAACCCGCCAGAAGCCCCAATGCCAAAAGCAAGGTTACGCCTGCAGCAAATTTTTTCAGTCCTCTTTTTTTCATAATATCCATCCTTCCATTCTTCAAAATGTCCCCTCAAAACAACAATACTACTATTTTATCATCTATTTTACCATTTATCCGCATAAAAAACAAACTTCCTTAACCAAAATTTTAAAATTTTCTGGTAATTGTTGTGTAAATGTATGCCTAAGGCAGACATTTTATATTAATATGGTTTCTGCATATAAAACACCATATTTATGTGCAATTCTTTTTGCTTATCTGCATATAATCCGGTTCAGATTGCAGATTTCCCGTCAGCGCCAAACAACCCTCCTGCACCTGCTGTACAAGAGGGTTGTTTTTATTTTGCCGTATTTATTTCTGCAATATTTTGCGCGCTATGTCTTCGGTAACAACAAGGTGCGTTACAAGGCCTGTGCGCAGTGCGCCAAGCACGGCTTTGCTGCCTGCCGTAAGGCCTATGGCAACAACTTTGGGCAGCTGCCCCAGAGTTTTCAGCGGTACGCGCACGGCAAAATCGCCTGCGCCGCTGATAAATTCGCCGCGTACATTAAAATAGTACGAAAGCAAACTGCCAACAGCCTGCTGACGCTCCAGCGCGTCTTCAAAACGCAGCGCCGTCGCTTCATCCGGCACACCGGGGTAAGCGCGTATTTCCACAAGCGCCGCCGTGGTATCCTGCCACAGCGACAAGGCCTGACGGTAATCCGGCGTATCTTCCATGGCATCGCGCGCTTCGCGGCTGCCCGGAAAAGCCTCTGCCTCAAGGCGGAAAGCTTCCCTTGTGCCGCCGGCAAGCAGCAGGGCCAGTTCGTTAACGCGGTAACCGCGGTTTGGTATGGCGGTTCTGCCAATCAGCGGAAATATTTTGCCGCTGCCTTTAAGCCCTCCGGCAGAAGCCATTTTGCCTGCAATTTCGCCCCAGCCAAGGCCTATGTTTTTTTCGTAGCGCAGTTCGCCCGCCAGATATTCCGAAGTTTCACGCAAGAGTGCTTCGCGCTGTGCCTGCGGAAGTACAATGCCGCCTTTAATGCCGAAGCGCTGCTGTAAAAGTTTTAAAAGTTCTGCATCGCCTGCAACAGGTGGACGTATTTCAATGTGTACAATGCCTGCTTCGCGTGCGTGCGCCAGCATTTTGCTTACCTGCGGGCGCGACACGCCTATTTTGGCAGCTACCTGGGCCTGCGTCAGCCCGTCTTCGTAATAAAGGCGCGCTGCCTGCACCAGCCCGGCAAGTTCCTTATCCGTAAGCAATTATTTTACTTCCATTAATTCCATTAAAATGCCGTCCTTCATAATAAAGGCGATGCGGGTATTTTCGTCGGCCATCCACGGTTCTACAACCACGCGGTTGGCTTTAAGCTGCTCGTCCATGTCGTCTACCTGGTAGGCAACATGCACAAGGGTTTGCAGTTCCTGCGGCAGCGGGGTGTCTTTTTCAAAGCGCAGGTATTCAATGCCGAATTCATTGGTTTCCGGCGGAACGATATGGGTTTTAATGCCTTCGGCATATACGCTGCCTTCCATTACTTTATCGGTAGGCACGCCAACGTGCATAAATTTTTTCATCGGTTATTCCTCCTTCATCAGCTCGTAAGCTTTATAGGCTTCTTCCGGTTTGGCATTTTCGTGGATAACCATGCGGATGGCTTTAAGCATTGCCACAGGGTTTTCGGCCTGCAGCACATTGCGGCCCATGTCCACACCGGCTGCGCCTTCGCTGATGGCACGGTACGCCATTTTAAGAGCGTCAAGTTCGGGTATTTTTTTGCCGCCCGCAATAACGATAGGCACGGGGCAGGCAGCTGTAATCTGCTCGAAGTTTTCGCAGTAATAGGTTTTAATCATGTGTGCGCCAAGTTCGGCAAGCAGGCGCGTTGCCAGTGCAAAATAGCGCGTAGTGCGTTCCATTTCCTTGCCTACGGCCACAACGCCGAGTACGGGAATGCCGTAACGCTCGCCGGCATCAACGGTGCGCACTAAATTTTCCAGCGAACCGAGCTCACCGTCAGCACCAACAAAGCACTGCACTGCCATGCAGGAAGCGTTCATGCGGATAGCGTCCTCAATGCCGACGCCGATAACGCCGTGGCTCATATCGTCCTTCAAAACGGAAGTATCAGCCGTGCAGCGCAGGGCAATGGCCTTGCGGCAGTCGGGCGGAATGCAGGCACGCAGCGCGCCGCGGGTTGCCATCAGGCAATCGGCATATTCCATAAGCGGCGGAATTGCCAAATCGAGCCTTTCCAGCCCTGCCGTGCTACCCATAATATAGCCGTGGTCAAATGCCAGCATAATGGTGCGGCCGTCTTCGGCAAAAATATGCGAAAGCCTTGTTTTCATGCCCCATTCGGCGTGCCCCAGCCCTTTTACATGAAAAGTCTGCGCAGGCGGCTTAATGCCGATGCCGTAATCTTTTGCTATGATATTGCCTTCTTTATCTGCCATAGTAATTCACCTTAGTTTCTGTAATACGGAGTGCGGCACGGAGCATTCCATAAAGCGGTCAGTTCGTCGTCCATGCGGGCAATGAACATCTGGAAGCCTGCGGTTTCCTGTACGGTTAAAAGTTCGCCTACATGGCTTGCCACAACTTCAATGCCTTTTTCGGCAAGGTATTTATGGCATTTGCGGAATACAATCAGCTGTTCCATTAAGGTGGTTGCGCCGCTGCCGTTAATGATAACCATTAATTTTTCGCCGCTCTTAACGTCAAGGTCTTTCAAAAGGGCATCCATCATAATAACGGCGGTTTCGTCCGCAGATTTCAGCGGCATGCTGCCGCCGCCGCCTTCGCCGTGCTGGCCCATGCCAACTTCCATCATGCCGTCTTCAATATGGGCAATTTCCATGCCGGTTGCCGGATGTGTTGCGCCTACGCAGGCAACAGCGATGGTTGCCATGTTATCGGCAAAGCGCTGAGCGATTTCGGCAACTTCTTCAAGGGATTTGCCCTGTGCTGCTGCAGCACCGGCAATTTTATACAGAGGAATGCAGCCAACCAGACCGCGGCGGTCATCCGCATTGGAGCGCGGTGCGTTGGCAACGTCTTCCTGGGTAACAACTTTGGCAACTTTAATGCCGAGTTTTTTAACCTGTTTCATGGTCAGGTTGCCGGTAAGCATATCGCCGGCATGGTTTAATACAACAAACAGTACGCCGTGGCCTTTATCTGCCATTTTAATGGCTTCAACGCAGGACTGCGGACCGGGGGCTGCAAAAATATTGCCTGCTACGGAAATATCAATCATGCCTTCGCCTACAAAACCGCTGATGGCAGGTTCATGGCCGGTACCGCCAAGGGTAACGATGGTTACGCGGTCTGCGTCTTTCAATTTTTTATTAACTACAAGGTTGCCGTCTTCCAGAGATACAATGTCGGGATTGCTCAGGGCAAGACCTTCCAAAAGCTCCGATGTTAAATTTTCAGGGTCATTGATAAATTTTTTCATTGTTTACAACCTCCATTAGTGCGTAATTTATTTTTAAAAAGCCGCCGCTTTTTAAAGAACTATGCTCTTGCGCCTTTGGCAAGCCCGGCAAAGAAAATTGCCATGGATACGGCGCCCGGGTCTTTATGGCCGAGGCTGCGTTCACCAACGTTTTTGGCGCGGCCGAATTTAGCGGTCATATCTGCCGTTGCGTCGGCGCCTTTTTGGGCAGCTTCTGCCGCAGCGTCCAGAAGCGCTTCAATGCTGCCTTCGGTTTCGGCAATGGCGCTTACAGCCGGATAAAAAGCATCAACCAGAGTTTTGTCGCCCACTTTGGCTTTGCTTACATCCATAAAATCTTCTTTAGCCTGCGCAAACATACGCTTAAATTCAATTTCCGTCAGCTCCTGCTGGTCGTCAATGCCGTCTGCCATGCCGGAGAAAATTGTGCCCCAAAGCGGGCCGCTGCTGCCTGCGTTAACGCCCATAAACGCATCGCCAATGCCTTCCAGCAGAAGGTTCATGGTGGCAATAGTAGTATCATCGCTGTGCGATTTTAAAATATCGGCAATATGCCCGATGGCAATACCGTGGTCGCCGTCACCGGCAACACTGTCCAGCTCGCACAAATACTGAACGTTGTCTTTCAGGTCAACTGCTGCGGTGTGCAGCATTTTTCTCAATACCGGTAAAGTTAATACGTACATTACATCCACCTCACTATTATGATAATTTAATTTTAACATTTGTCAGAACATTTGTAAAATAGTTTTCAGATAATTTGGAGGGTTTGTTTTTTGGTTTGCGTCTTTGTAGTTACGTTAGTATATTTTTATTTACGTCTTAGTCATTTGTTTTTTATTTATGTTATGTCTTTGTATATAGTTTTTATCCTTTAATTTACTTTATTGCTCATGTTCATTCTTTTGATTGAGCAAAAGAATAAACCAAGAAAACTCACGCGGTCAGCGGATTTTTTAACGCAACATTTTAGCATAAAAACGGCAAAAATTGCGGAACTCGCTTCGCTCAAACAACCTTATTTTTGCCGTTTTTCTTATTGAATGTTACTAAAAATCCAATGCCGCGATTTGCCGTGTATCATCCTTATTGTATGTTTAATTTAGTGTGTTATGTATTTATATCGTACTAAACAAATGCTAATTATAAAAAAAATATATAACTTACAGCATTATGTTTCCAAAAAACTATTACAATACTGCTGTTTAGAGTAAAAAGTAACCAAAATACGAATTTGAGATAAACGGATATTCTAATTCAGAACTTGAAAAGTACGGATTACGGCAGGACGCGACATTCAAAAAATAGGCAAACCGTAATTAAGGCACTTGCAGAATTTGCCGAGGACTGTTTGAGTTTGCGCAGCAAACGAGTTCCGCAGGCGCTGCAAGTGCCAGCTTATTTGATACATTTGCCGTTTATTTTTTGCTGGAGCGAAGGGTTTTTGGTTACTTTTTGCCCCACAAAAAGTAATAATGAATAAAAAAGTAAATAAAAATATAATAAAATATATACAAAGACGAAAAGAAAATTAAAACCATAAATAAAGGAATAAATAAAAAATCAGCCGATGAAAATCATCAGCTGATTTTTTATTTACACCGTTCCGTCCTCTAAAATTCCAAGCTTGCGCCGCCAGTAACGGCTGTACACCGCCCCTGCCGGGTTGTTGGCAAGCACGCGGTCTTTGGTAATCAGGCACGATACCGGCGCTTTGCTGGCCACGGTAAACTGCATATCATGCCCAACGCATAAGCCTACAATAAAATTCAGTTCCGTACCGGCGCTGTTTAAAAGCTGCGCCTGCGTTCTTGGGTTGCACATGGCTTCATGCTTGCCGGGCTTAATTTTTTCCAGCTCCAGCATATCTTTATCAACCGAGCAGACCTTGCAGCAAACCGATTCCACCGCAAAGCCCTGGTTTTTAAAATACTGCGCGCAAAAATGCGCTTCGTTGGCAAGGCCTATGCAAAAGGCAATGCCTATTTTCTTCACGCCAAGTTCTTTGGCAAAAAACGCACTTTCTTCGAGGCGCGTCATTTTCATATAGTTGCGGCTTTCGGTTGCCGATGAGGCACGCATCATCCTGCGGTCATCTTCACTGTAAAAACCGCAGACCTCCTCATGTGAATATTTTGTACAGTTCTGGCCCTCCGTATAGCATTTGTGATGCGGGCAAAATGCACAATTCATAATAAATCCCTCCTCCGCTGCCTGCCTTGTTATTATTCTGCGGCAGCGCCTTTAAATCCTCTTATCTTAATTGATACTTTTTTACACATTTTCATAGCGCTGCAACCTATTTTTAACTGGAAATACTTCCTATTTTATGGTATTATTGTAGTTGTATCTTTATGTAATTTTTTAAACAAAAGTCACAGCAAGGCAGGCTTATAATATGGAAGAAAATCTGTTCAGCTATCCGGCAGTGCTCAACCTTAACGGCAAACGCTGCGCCGTTATCGGCGGCGGCAAGGTTGCCCTGCGCAAAGTACGCACGCTTCTTGCTT
>OHJZ01001234.1_pt1 | contig 10094 bp, 11 predicted proteins | sample 1568691 | NCBI WGS metagenome assembly OHJZ01 (sample SAMEA3879593, study PRJEB24766) | human gut metagenome | biome: human-associated habitat; feature: feces | place: USA | collected 1985/1987
ATTCCATCCAAAGTAAAAGTGATTGATGATACAGTTTCTGTGATGGGAAAGATTGGCACGAAGAATCAGGTACATATTCCAAAATCCGTAAATAAGGTAGTGGAACGCTGGATGTTTTATGGAGACGCAACGGTGTACTTTCACGGAATGAAACCGCCAGTGATCGTTAGTGAATATAATGGCAATGAATTTACAGCACTGCCAATCTTTAATAAAGTCTATGTGCCAAAGAAAGCAAAGAAGACATACATTAAATGGGCAAAAGACAGAGATGGATTAAAGTGGAATAATCTGCATACATTTTAAATAAGAAAACAATAATAGCAAAGAGATACATGGAAAAAGAAAGATGCCAAAACTACAATGGCATCTTTTTTTTGATCATCAAGAAAAAGGAGATGTAATTGGTTTGCATTATTAGGATGCAAATTGGAAGATTTACTGGAGATATAAAAGATGTTATAATATTTCCAAGACATAGGATTACATTTAATCTAGAAAAATCAGGAGGCAGCAGGGTATGAAATACAATATTCCAGAAAGAGTTTTAAAGGACATTTCTGCATTTGCAAAAAAATATTCAATCAATAAAGTAATTTTATTTGGATCGAGAGCAAGAGGTGACAATACAGAGAGAAGTGATATTGATATTGCTGTATATGGCGGAGATTTTGACTCTTTTTATTGGGATATTAAAGAAAAAGTACATTCTCTTTTAAGTTTTGATGTGGTAGAAGCAGATAAGCCAATTTCAGAGGAATTAAAACAAGAAATAGAAAAGGATGGTGTGATAATATATGAAAAAGCTTGAGAACTTTTCGAATTGTCTTGAAGTGTTAAAAAGTGCAGATTTTGAAATGGCAGATAATAATGATATTTACAGAACAGGCGTAATCGGACAATTTAATTTGACATTTGAGCTTGCATGGAAGGCATTACAAGAGATATTAAAAATGCACGGAGCAGACGGAGCGGCAACTGGGTCACCAAGAGAGATTTTACAGTTAGGGTGTGAACTACCCACAACCTAAAGGTAGTGGGCTTCTGTTAAATGGTTCACCAGACTAAGCATTCAGAAATGGATACTACGATATTTAGGTCATGATACCCTCGGTTGACGCAACAGACCGTCGCTCTATCGTACATATTTAAGTTAGGTCAGAGTAAGAACAGCCTTGTGATATGTATGCGAAAAAGCCTTTATATCATTGTCGAGTTGAAGTCGGAACAGTTGCATGGTAACAGTACAGCAAAGTACGCATCACCTACCATTTGGTAGAGTATTTATAAGGAGGAACTTATTTATGGTTTATGTGATTTCACAAGATGGTAAACCACTAATGCCATGTAGTGATCCAATTGCAAGATTATTACTTAAGCAAGGCAAAGCAAAAGTTAAGAAGCGTGAGCCATTTACAATTAAGTTAACTTACGAAACAACAAATCACACTCAAGGCTTAACTCTTGGTGTAGATACTGGAAGCGGAACTATTGGCACTGCTGTAAGTAAAGACAATGGAGATATTGTCTATATGTCAGAAGTTGTTGTAAGAAACGACATTACTGACAAAATGACACAAAGAGCAAAGTATCGCAGAAATAGACGAAATCGTAAAACTCGTTATAGAAAAGCAAGATGGTTAAATCGTGCAAGTTCTATCAAAAAAGATAGATTTAGTCCTACAATGCAGAGCAAACTTCACAGCCATGTAAGGGAAATAGAATACATTCAGTCTATTCTTCCCGTTACAGAAATGGTATTTGAAACAGGTCAGTTTGATATGCAGCTTATGAAAAATCCAAGTCTTGCCAACCCAAAAGTGAGACCATGGGGATACCAAAAAGGTGCTAATTATGGATTTGAAAATACCAAAGCAATGGTGCTTAATAGAGATAACTATACTTGTCAATGTTGTAAAGGCAAGCATAAGGATAGCAAATTAGAAGTCCATCATATTGTATTTCGCAGTCAAGGTGGCTCTGATGAAGAAAGTAATTTACTTACTTTATGTCATACTTGCCATAAAGACTTGCATAGTGGAAAGATTAACCCCAAATTGAGTGGTAAAGTTAAGGGTAACCTTAAATATGCTACACAGATGAATTCTATCCGTAAGCAGCTTTTCAGATTCTATCCAAATGCTATTGAAACTTTTGGATATGTAACAAAAGCGAATCGTTTGCATTTAGGTGTAGACAAAGAACATTATTATGATGCCTGTACTATCGCAACACAAGGAAATGCTTTTAATGTAAAGAGTAATCTTTACAAAAAGAAATGTGTTTCTGATGGTGATTTTCAAAAGACTAAAGGTATTCGTTCTGAACAACCTATTGTTACAGATAAGATTTGTGGTTTTAGAAAGTTTGATAAGGTTCGGTATTTTGGAAATGATTACTTTATCAAAGGAAGAATGTCTACGGGATATGCAATTCTTATGGATATTGATGGCAATAAGATTGACTTTAGCACAATGCCAAGAGGCTACAAAACACCAAAATTAAGTAATTGCAAACGCATTACAGCAAGGTCAACTGTAATGACGCAAGTAAAAGTAGTCTAACGCCATTCATCCACGGTCTAAAGACCATGGGTTTTCTGGCTGATTTTATATAAATTTTACTGAGATGGAAAAAAGATGCCAAAACTACAATGGCATCTTTTTTACCTAATCATCAATTCCAAATTTATTTTCCAAGGCATCTTCTAAAAGATCAAGCTGATCTTCCAATTTTTCTATTGTCTTTTCTCTGGATTTATAAACTTTGAAGCTTAGTTTACCGTTTTCATAAGCATGCTCAAATTCATCATCCAGATGATCCAGTTCATCATCAACCACATCAAGTTCCTTTTTCAAAGTGTAAAAACGTTTTTCGTTGACAGATGCATTGGAAGAAGATGCAGCATTATTTACTTTTTTAGTGAGTTTTTTGATTCTTTTTTTATAAGCTGAAAAATCATAAGAATCATTCTTGGCATCTGAATCAGAGGTAGAAGAATCAGTGGTATTTTCTGTAGTGGAAGTTGTTGTTGCAATTTCCTGTGTTGTGGTAGCCTCGGCAGAATCTTTCTTTGAAGGACTGCATCCTGCAAAAGCAAAAATGATAGAACATGTGAAGAATAAATATAATATTTTTTTCATTGTAAACTCCTTTCTTTGGTTGGGATAGATTTCCTTTTGTTATAAATAGCATAACCAATAAACATTAAAATAACATTAAAAATAGGTGCTGGATTCAAAAAACAGATTGTATTATAATAAAGGCATCATGAGAATATTAGTTGTTGAAGATGAAAAAGATTTAAGAAATATTATAAAGAAACGTTTGGTAAGAGAGCATTATAGTGTGGATGCCTGTGGAGATGGAGAAGAAGCGCTAGATTATATGGAGATGACATCTTATGATGGAGTTCTTCTCGACATCATGCTTCCTGGGAAGGATGGTTTTGCGGTTTTAAAGGAAGTTAGGCAGATGGGGAATGATACACCAATTCTCTTACTGACTGCAAGGGATGGTATTGAGGACCGGGTAAAGGGGCTTGACCTGGGAGCCGATGATTATCTGATCAAGCCATTCGCGTTTGAAGAGTTACTCGCAAGAATCCGCGTGATGATGCGGAGAAAACCCCAATTTGTAACGAATCAGTTAAAGATTGCAGATCTTACTCTGGATCGGGATACAAGAATTGTGACAAGAGCAGGAAAAGAGATCAGTTTGTCATCAAAAGAATTTATGGTGTTAGAATGTCTGATGCGGAATCAGAATATCGTGATGACGAGGCAGCAGATTGAACAAAATGCATGGAATTATGACTATGAGGGAGGATCGAATGTTATTGATGTATATATAAGATATCTCCGAAAGAAAATTGATGCAGGATATGAGAAAAAACTGATCCATACGGTACGCGGAACAGGCTATGTGATGAGGGAAGAATGATGAAGCAGATGACGATCAAGAAAAAGGTCACATTATGGTATACAGGGATCATTGCACTTATTTTAGGAATGGTTCTTGTCTTTATGTTTTACTTTGTCGACAAAGTCGGAATTTCAGCGACAGAAGAAGAAGTCAGTGCGGCAGTGACTGGATTTTCTGCGAACTTTCAATTTCAGGATGGAACCTATTATTTATCAGAAGATACTCAGTTTTATCAGGATGGAGTCATGTTTTGTGTCTATGATGACAACGGGAAATTATTATATGGCACAATGCCAGAGAAATTTCCGAAACAGACGATCTTAAAGTCTCATACACCGAGGGTCATTACATCCGGCAGCAGCAAATGGATGGTATATGACAGTGTGCATACCTATGGAAAGAATAAGGCTATATGGATCAGAGGGATCACATCCATTCATGCGATCGAAGTATTTATGACAACATCTCAGAAAATGATGATCGTCTTATATCCCGTGTTCATTTTATTGATAGCAATGACAGGATATTTTATGCTGAAACGTGCATTAAAGCAGGTGGATCTGATCTGTGATCAGGTAGAGAATATCAGTTATGGAAAGGATCTTACCAAAAGGCTTCCATTGCCAAAAGTAAGAGATGAATTGTATGAATTATCTCATAAATTTAATCAAATGTTCGAAAGACTGGAAGAATCCTTTGAAAAAGAACAGCAGTTTACAGCAGATGTATCCCATGAACTTCGAACTCCAGTGACCGTGATCATTTCTCAATGCGAATATTTGATCGAAGATCCAGTATTAGAGGAAGAGGAAAAAGAAGAGATCATGATCATTTTAAGACAGGCAAGACGCATGTCGAAATTGATCAATGAGATGTTAATGATCGCAAGAGGTGAGATGAACGAATCTTATGATATGGAAGAAGTTGATCTCATACTATTGACAGAAGTTATCGTAGAAGAATTGCGCGAGCAGGCAGAGAAAAAGAAGATTCAGATATCTGTTTCCAGTGATCGAGATGTAAAGATGATGGGAAATCATACATTATTATTGCGAATGATGGTGAATCTTGTTCAGAATGCGATCAGCTATGGAAAGGAACATGGTCATATTGATATTCTATGGAAAGAACAAGGAGATATGATCATAGGAGAAGTAAAGGATGATGGGATAGGGATCGCTCAGGAAGATATTCCTAAGATCTGGGATCGTTTTTACCGGGTAGATAAAAGCCGTTCCAGAGAGAATGGAGGAACTGGACTTGGTCTTTCGATGGTTCACTTTATCGTGGCAGTTCATGGTGGGCAAATACATGTGGAAAGCAAAAATGGAGAAGGAACAAGTTTTATATTTCAGTTTCCAAAAATATTAGAAAGTAGAAAAGGATAGATACCAAAGTTAATAAGGCATCTATCCTTTTTACAATCACAATAAATTACTGAATATGTTTCAACCCTTCACAAATGCTATCAAGTACAAAATCATCTCCAAGTGAAGTGTCCAGTGTCAGATGGTAGTTTCTGGATAATCCCCATGGTTGATGCGTATAATAATGATAGTTATCAGAACGCTTGCGGTTCATCTGGATTGCTTTCGTCAGTGCCGCATCATGAGATAAGTTTTCCGTTCTCATAATTCGTTTCACACGATACTCGGCAGGTGCATGTAAGAAGATTCGCATGCAATGAGGGCGGTTTCTTAAGATATAATCCGCACAACGACCGATCACAACACAATTTCCTTTTGAAGCAAGCTCATTGATTACTTTAGATTCTGCCGCAAAGATATTATCTTTTGGAGCTGGGTTCTGTGGTGCGTGAGAATATACCTGATTGATAAGGTCATAAAGCAGGGAACTACGCATCTGTTCATCATTATTCTTGATGAATTCAGGATCATAACCAGTAGAACCTGCAGCCATCTGAATGATCTCATTGTCATAGAAATCAAATCCAAGACGTTTTGCAAGAGCTTCTCCAAGGTCATGTCCACCGCTTCCATATTCACGAGCGATCGCAATGACAATAGGAGTGTCTGTTGAATCTGTGTCAGTGTCTGAATCTGTGTTAGTGCCTGAATCTGGGAACAGCATTGGCTCCACAAAAGATAAGAAACGTCCAAATAAACGTGCAATAAATCCAACAAGTAAAGCGGCAATAACGGTACCTTCACGTACACCGTCTAACTTACCTGCGAATACGAAGGAAAGAACTCCGGCAATTACAGTCATAGATACGTCAAAACAGATTTTTGTGACACCAAATTCTGTATGCCATGTCATTACAATGGCACGTACAAAAGATTCCCCAGGAAGCATGGCAACATTGGCAAGGACTTCTGTATACACACCAAATCCAAGGATCAGACATCCGATCAGCAGATAAATGATCTTCATCAAATAAAAGGACGGATTTACAAATCCAAGAAGGATCATAGACCAGTCAATAAAATATCCGAATAAGATAGAGATTGGAATCTGTAACACGTGTTCCAGTTTAAAATTCTTTCGTAAGATCAACAGCTGTAAAAAGATCAGTAATAGGCTGAAGAAAATGGTAAAATTTCCAAGTGTAAATGGAAAATTAAGGCTCAGTACATAAGGAATGGAAGAAATTGGTGATGTACCAAGACTTGCTTTTGTGATCAGGGCAACTCCGAGAGAGTTAATATAAAGTCCAATAAAAAAGATGATATAACGTTTTAGTTTTTCCATGATGTGATTTACTCCTCTTTTGTAGTATTTTTATATAGTTTTTCAAAGATCTTTAGAAATTGTTCTTTTTCTGCATTAGAAATCCCAGAAAAAACTTCTTGTTCAAGAGATAAGAAAGCTTTTTCAATCGATTCAGACAGCTCCATTCCATAATCTGTCAGGAAAATATGAAAGGATCGGCGGTTTCCGTTCAAATTCTTACGCTCGATCATATGCTGTTTTTCCATTCGATTTAAAATAGAAGTCAAAGAAGCAGGTTCGATATGACAAGCATGAGCAATGTCTTTTTGACTGGCACCATTATGATATCGAAGATGGTCTAAGACCTTTGGCTGGCCGGTTGAGAGGCCAAGTGGCTTTAAGACAGCCATGATTTTCTTCTGAAGGCTTAAATGATTGGACATCAGAAGATAATGATAAGATGATTCATACATAGATGATACTCCTTTTATAATTAGAAAGCTAACAGTTAGAATTCTAACTATTAAAACAGCCATTATTATAAGACAAAGCAAACCAATATGTCAAGAGCGTTTCTTTCAAAAATCATAAGACAAGCGGCGAAAAATCAAGTATAATAAACCACGGACATTAGAGAGTTTCAAAAGATAAGGAAGGGAAGAACCATGACATTAACACAATTAAGATATATTATAGCGATCGTAGATACAGGATCTATGAATGAGGCGGCAAAAAGTCTGTTTATCTCACAGCCAAGTCTATCTCTTGCAGTCAAAGAATTAGAAAAAGAGATTGGAACAAGACTATTTAAGAGAAGCAATCGAGGAGTATCAGTCACACAAGAAGGGATGGACAGGTCGTTGAACAGTATCAGCTTATGGAATCTCGCTATATTGAGAAGAAAAATATCAAGAAGAAATTCGGAGTTTCCATGCAGCATTATACATTTGCAGTGAATGCTTTTGTGGAGATGGTCAAACAGTTTGGTATGGATGAATACGAATTTGCAGTCAGAGAGACGAAGACATACGAAGTGATCAAAGACGTCAAAGATTTTCACAGTGAGATCGGGATCCTTTATTTAAATGAATTTAATAAGAAGGTATTAAGCAAGATGCTGCAGGAATCAGGGCTTGAATTCCATCCATTATTGGAATGTGGAATCTATGTTTATATGTGGAAGGGACACCCACTAGCAGACAAAGAGGAGATTTCGATCAAAGAGCTGGAAGAATATCCATGCCTGTCATTTGAACAGGGGGAATATAACTCCTTTTATTTTGCAGAAGAAGTGTTAAGTACCTATGAATATAAACGTCTGATCAAAGCAAATGACAGAGCTACTATGTTAAATCTCATGGTTGGGTTAAATGGATATACATTATGTTCAGGAATTATCTGTGAAAGCTTAAATGGTGATGATTACTGTGCTGTGAAACTAAAATCGGATGAGCTCATGACGATTGGCTATATCAAGCGAAAAGGAGTCGCAATCAGCCCATTAGGAGAGAAGTACTTAGAGGAGATCAAAAAGTATAAAGCTATGGGTGACGACTCTGGCTATAGGGATATCCTATAACTGGATGTTGACTTTTCATATTGGACAAGTAGGAAATCTAATGGTAAGATAAGTTTGTAATCAAGAAAGACAACATACAAAATTCAAAATAAAAGTCAACAAAGGAGATAGAAATTATGAGTAAAGAAAGAAATTATAAGTTTGAAACATTACAGTTACACGTAGGACAGGAACAGCCAGATCCAGTGACAGATGCAAGAGCAGTACCTATTTATCAGACATCATCTTATGTATTTAGAAACTGCGATCATGCAGCAGCTCGTTTCGGACTTGCAGATGCAGGTAACATCTACGGAAGATTAACAAACCCAACAGAAGACGTCTTTGAACAGAGAATCGCAGCACTAGAAGGTGGAGTTGCAGCATTAGCAGTAGCATCTGGAGCAGCAGCAATCACATATGCGATTGAAAATATTACAAAAGCAGGAGATCACGTAGTTGCAGCGAAAAATATTTACGGTGGAACATACAACTTCTTAGAGCATACATTACCAGATTACGGAATCGAAACAACATTCGTAGACATTTTCAATGAAGATGAAGTAAGAGCAGCAATCCAAGATAACACAAAATTATTATTCATCGAAACATTAGGAAATCCAAACTCAGATGTTGTAGACATTGAAAAAGCAGCAGCGATCGCTCATGAACATAACATTCCACTGATCGTAGATAATACATTTGCAACACCATACCTTGTAAGACCAATCGAATATGGAGCAGACATCGTAGTACATTCAGCAACAAAATTCATCGGTGGTCACGGAACAACAATCGGTGGTGTCATCATTGACGGTGGTAAATTCGACTGGGAAGCATCAGGAAAATTCCCATCATTAGTAGAACCAAACCCAAGCTACCATGGAGTAAGCTTTACAAAAGACGTTGGAGCAGCTGCATTCGTAACAAAGATCAGAGCATTATTACTTCGTGACACAGGAGCAACATTATCTCCAGTTCATGCATTCATCTTCTTACAGGGATTAGAAACATTATCCTTAAGAGTAGAGCGTCATGTACAGAATGCATTAAAAGTTGTAGAATACCTGAAAAACCATCCAGCAGTAGAAAAAGTAAACCATCCATCAGTATCTGACGATCCTGAGCAGCAGGAATTATACAAAAAATACTTCCCTAACGGTGGTGGATCTATCTTCACATTCGAGATCAAAGGTGATGCGCAGAAAGCAAAAGACTTTATCGATCACTTAGAGTTATTCTCACTGCTTGCAAACGTAGCAGACGTGAAATCCTTAGTCATCCATCCAGCATCTACAACACATTCTCAGATGACTGAAGAAGAATTATTAGGATCAGGAATCAAACCTAACACAATCCGTCTGTCAATCGGTACAGAAAATATCGATGATATCATCGAAGATTTAGAGGAAGCTTTTAAAGCAGTACAGTAGGCTAGATTTTTCTTGTGAAACATAAATGTCAATTTTCCTAAAAAATAATAATATAATCTCGACCTTAAAACGAAAATGCCCGGATAAGTGTAGGATAGCTTGTCCGGGCGTTTTTTTATAAAATGGAATTTACAGAATCATTTCCCATAATAAAGATGAAATAAACGGTTGAAGGAAGAACATTATAAATATTACAGATGCACATATTATGTAAAAGTCGTTCTTTTTTGAATTTTTCACTATTTTTCTTGTAAAAATACCTGTAAACCAATATGCAATTAGATACCCGACTAAAGTACCTGCAATGTTTGTAATAATGTCATCTATATCTGTCGCTCGTCCTGTGAAAATTTGAGCTATTTCGATAAATGATGTCATTGCAAATCCTGCTGTAAATAATTTTTTTGCATTCCTGAATTCTTTCCATAACACTGGCAAAAAGAAGCCAAAAGGAACAAACAATAACACATTCAAGCACGCATTACTAAAATCATTTATCATATATA
>OHJZ01001245.1_pt1 | contig 10002 bp, 9 predicted proteins | sample 1568691 | NCBI WGS metagenome assembly OHJZ01 (sample SAMEA3879593, study PRJEB24766) | human gut metagenome | biome: human-associated habitat; feature: feces | place: USA | collected 1985/1987
GTAATCAGTGCCGCCTTTGTATTATCACCATACCCCAATCCGTCTGCGATATCTGCTGCCAGCGCAATGACATTTTTTAATGCACCGCCGATACAGATTCCCAGCATATCCGGACTGATATATACACGGAAAACATCGCTCATAAAAATATTCTGTAAATATTCTGCATCTTTTCTCTTATGTGTACCAATGACACAGGTCGTCGGAATCAGACGTCCCACTTCTTCTGCGTGGCTTGGTCCTGAAAGCACAGCAACCGTTGCCGCCGGAATTTCTTCCTCTACCACCTGACACAGTGTCATTAATGTGCTTTCTTCGATTCCCTTTCCGACATTGACAACATACTGTCCTTCTTTTACAAACGGTGCAAATAACTTTGCAGTGGAACGTGTATAAGGCGAAGCGACTGCAAGTACAATGACATCTGCACCATTTACTGCATATTTCGTATCTGCCGTCATTTCAATCTTTTCGGGAATATGCACACCCGGAAGACATTTTTTATTTTCACGCTCTTTATCAAGCACTTTGATTTCTTCAGGAAAAACAGACCAGACTTTTACATCATGTCCGTTATTATTTAAAAGAATTGCAAGTCCGAGTCCCCAGCTTCCTGCACCCATCACACTTACCTTTGCCATTTTGTTCTCCCTTCTTAAGCCTTATGTCCAATCTTTCTTTCAGTTCCGTGCATCAGTCGTCCGATATTGCCGCGGTGTCTGATGTAAGCCAGCACCGTAAGGCAGATTAAAATACCGTATGCTTCCAGTTTTGCACTGCCTGTAAGCGGAAGCCATCCTGCCGCACCGAATGCTAAAAATTCAATGAGAAATAATGTAATAAACACCAGTGAACCCAATGATACATACTTAGAAATCAGCGTTACCGATGCAAAAGTAATCAGCCCGAATACCGCAAATACCCAGCAGTGCTTCGGAAACAGCAGCAGGGAAAGCGCCACTCCCGAAGTTGCCGCAATTCCCTTTCCGCCTTTAAACTTTAAATATACCGGAAAATTGTGTCCCAGTACAACACCAAAACCACTGTATAAAAACAGCAGCATTTCAATATCACTGTTTCTGCCAAACAGGAAATGAACTGCGAGTGCAGCAAAAACAGCCTTAAAAGTATCTAAAAGATACGTGATAATGCCCGCTTTCTTTCCCAGTGTACGCATAACATTGGTTGTTCCCGCATTGCCGCTTCCGTATTCCCTGATGTCAATATGGTTAAACTTGCCATACCAGTATCCGGTCTGGAAAATATTCCCAAAAAGGTACCCGATTACAAGACAAATGATTCGTTCCATTTTTTATTCTTTCTCCTTACGTTCCCGGTTGATAAACCGCAGTGCCGTACCACGGAATCCAAATGCTTCCCGGATTTTATTTTCAATATAGCGTGTGTATGAAAAATGTGTCAGTTCTTTATCGTTGACAAACATCACAAACGTCGGCGGTTTTACCGCAACCTGTGTCATATAGTAAATGCGCAGGCGCTTGCCCTTGTCTGACGGCGGCTGCTGCATGGCAACGGCTTCTGTTAAAATTTCATTCAACACACCTGTTGGAATACGCATCGTCTGGCTTTCAATCACCATATCAATCATGTCATAAATTTTATTCAGACGCTGTCCGGTCTTTGCCGATACAAACAGCAGTTCCGCATACGGCATAAAGGAAAGCGTATCTTTAATCTTCTGCGTATGCTCATAAATCGTTTTGTCATTCTTTTCAATGGCATCCCATTTATTCACCGCAATAATCATGCCTTTTCCACGCTCATGTGCAATACCGGCAATCTTGGCATCCTGCTCCGTAACACCTTCTGTCGCATCTATGACAAGAATCACCACATCCGCTCTTTCCACCGCAGCAACGGTACGGATAATACTGTAACGTTCCAGTTCTTCCTTAATTTTGCTCTTACGGCGGAGTCCCGCAGTATCGATAAAGACATACTCCCTACCGTTATAAACAACCGGCGTATCAATGGCATCTCTTGTTGTTCCTGCAATATCCGAAACAATCACGCGCTGTTCGCCGACCATCTTATTAATAATAGATGATTTTCCAACGTTTGGTTTACCGACAATTGCAATCTTTGGACGATCATCTTCTCCATCTTCCTGCGTATCCTCCGGAAAATGCTTAACAATCTCGTCTAACATTTCGCCAATACCTAACTTTCCGACTGCAGAAATCGGAATCGGGTCACCGATACCTAAGTTATAAAATTCATAAACGTCCGGCATCAGCTTTTCAAAGTTGTCCACTTTGTTAACAACCAGCACAACCGGCTTGTGGGAACGGCGCAGCATATCCGCCACCTTGGCATCCGCATCGACAAGCCCCTGTCTTACATCTGTAATAAAGATAATGACATCTGCCGTATCAATGGCAATCTGTGCCTGCTCTCTCATCTGCGCGAGAATAATATCTTTGGTTTCCGGTTCGATACCACCCGTATCAATCAGGGTGAAATTCTTATCCAGCCATGAAACCTCTGCATAAATTCTATCCCTTGTAACACCGGGTGTATCTTTTACAATTGAAATCTGCTGTCCGGCAAGATGATTGAAAAGCGTAGACTTTCCGACATTCGGTCTGCCGACAACCGCAACGATTGGTTTACTCATATATAAATCTCCATTTCTTCCTAATGCATAGTTAAATATATAATATCAGTTTCATTGCTTTTTGTAAAGTTATATGCTATCATTCATGAGGGGAAAACACTGAAAATATACTACTGAAACTACATTTTTTACTACATTACAGGAGGTAACCCACTTGAAACATTTGTTAAAATTTTATCGGAAAGGCACTGCCTTTCTTATGGCTTTCTGTCTGATGGCACTGCTCTTTTCATTTTCATGCGCGGCAGCAGAAAATACCACAACATACCGTTTTTCGGATATTAATCTAGAAGTACAGGTTCCGTCCGAGCTGATTGGTTTTACCCGCTCTGTCACTTCCAACAACGCTTATCTGGATTTAATCGGTACGGATGACGTTGAAGAACTGCGTTCTTTAATGGTCGTCAACCACGTTTACTTAGAAGCCGTTCCACAGGATGTACGCTATGAACTGATTATCAGCGGCAAAGAAGCAGGAAGTGCATCAACCGATTTTACGGAACTTTCCGATACGGATCTGGACAGCCTTTTTAATGAATATCTGCAGAAAAGTGATGCCATAGACAATGAGAGCGTCACCGAAAATATTACAGCTTCCGCGATTGAACATGTAAACGGTATCCCTTACTTTGTCACCGATGTAAAGTCCGTTGCCAACAATCAGGTCACGGTCTACATGAAGAAGTATTACACCGTAATGCAGGGCAATGCCATCTCTTTCTTTATCCAGTCCAACGGTGAAGAAATTGACAGCGCAACCGCACAGCTTTTAATGGACGTAGTCACTTCAGCACAGTATAAAACGATTCATAAATCAATTTTAGAAAATGCATTTTTTACGGAAATTCTTGCTTCTGTTGTTACGCTTGCCGTACCGATTTTACTGCTTGCACTGATTGTATATTTGGTAGAAAAAAGTAAGAAAAAGACAAAAAAGCAGATTGAAGCCGATGAAAAACGTCTACGTGCCGAATACGCAAGGCAGGAAGCCGAAGCTGCTAAAAAAGTACAGGAAGCCTCCGACGAAACAGAATTATCTGAAACAGGAATATCTGAAAATGAAACATCCGGCGGACAAAACGGCAACAATTACCAGTAAGTTAAACTAAAAAACTGTGAAACCACAAAGCCTTTGCTTTTAAAGACTATCGGTTTCACAGTTTTATTTTATCTTATCTATTATTCATAAGCTTATATTGCGCTATTCCACCGGCAGACACTCCGGATGTTCCAGCCGATGAATCTCCTCCCGGATTTCCTGCATATGCACATCAGTATTGTAAATCGTATCCGCACAGACCGTCAGTTCGTTGACGATTTCCGGCATTTCCTCATTGCCAAACTGCTTATAATGCATCTGATGCTCCAGACTTGCCCAGAAATTCATGGCTATCGTACGAATCTGCACTTCCACTTTCATGTACTCCTTACCGGAAGAAAGATAAATCGGAATAATAACTACATAGTGAAGGCTTCTATATCCGTTTGGCTTCGGATTCTTAATATAATCCTTCACCTCCATCACTTCAACGTCATCCTGTGAAATCAGCATATTGGCTACTGCATAAATGTCACTGATAAACGGGCATACCACACGTACTCCGGCAACATCATTTAAATTGTTGACGATAGACTGGATGGATACCTCAAAACCTTTTCTTTGCATTTTATCAAAAATACTCGCCGGACTTTTTACTCTTGTCCGGATACTGTCAATCGGATTGCGCTGGTTTTTCGTTTTAAACTCGTCATTTAAGATTTCCAGTTTTGTCTGGATTTCCCGTATTGCACACCGGTACATCATCATCAGTTCCTGAAACCGTGCATTGGTTTCCATCGTTTTTCTAAAGTCCTCTTTATTAACCAGTAATGATTGTGCTAAATTGTTATCATCTATCATGTCCTACTCCTTTATGTACATCATTCCGCATAAAATACCACGTCTGCCTTTTGTTGCCCTGTGTGAAAACAACAGGTCTGAATTACAGCAGGTACAGACATCTGCCACCGCAATATGCTCCGGGTGGATTCCTGCATGAATCAGGTTATAATAATTGGCAAGCTGTAAATCCAGCTGATATTTTCCTACACTTTTCCCCGGTGTTACAATATGCTCTACTTCCTGTGGCAGATACTTTTTCTGAAACTGTACTGCAACATCTTCACTTACTTCATAACAGCCCCTGCAGATTCCCGGTCCGATAACCGCTTTAATATATGCAGGATTGGCATTGTATTCTCTTATGAGGGCATCAACTGTTACCTGTGCGATATTTCCCACCGTTCCTCTCCAGCCCGAATGGGACAATCCGATACATTGATCGCGGCTGTCCGCAAAAAAAAGAGGAATACAGTCGGCATACGAAGTAACCAGACAGATTCCCGGCACATTTGTCACCAGTCCGTCTATATTGTCAAAATCACGCTCCCGTACAATTCCCATTCCTTTGTGGTGTTCTTCTATTTTTAAGACATTGGTTGTATGTGTCTGCTTACTGTATACCATCTTTTCCGGTACAGTATGAAGCGCAGCCGCCATTCTTCTGAAATTTTCCGACACATTTTCCGGATCATCCTCGAGATTAAAAGTCAGATTCATGCTTTCGTAAATACCGGTGCTGACACCGCCTTTTCGTGTTGAAAATCCATGTTCAATAAACGACTCCGATTCCAGCATCGGAAACCTTAAATACGGCACACCGTTTTCTGCCGTAACACTTCTGACCGTATCCATATATGCCGGGCGCTCCTGCTCCTGCATATACGCATAAACTGCATCCGTGTCTGTTTTATTCCATGTCAGTGATTCCATTCTATTCTCCATTTTAAATTTTAAAACGCATCCTCAATATGCGTAATCTCCCCATCATCAATTCCTATTACATCAAAACGGCAATCTGCCCCTGCAAACACTGTATTCTGTGCGTGTTTTGCAAGATAGACGTCCGCTGTCCTGCGGATTTTCTTCTGTTTTGCAGGTGTCACCGCTTCTAAGGCATAACCGTACCGGGCATTTCTGCGGTATTTCACCTCTATAAAAACAAGCGTTTGCCGCTGTGCCGCAATAATATCAATCTCACCGCAGGCACAGGCGAAATTTACATCTACGATAAAATAACCTTTGTCCTTTAAATACCGGCACACCTTCTGTTCCCATTCTTTTCCCCGCTGTCGTGTGTTCATTATTTTCCTGTCTTTTTCACTTTACTTCTTAATCTATCCATATCATCTACAAAGACCAGAATCTCGGCAACCACGCTGTATAATTCCGGCGGTATCATATCTCCGATTTCCAGCTTGGAAAGCGTATTGGCAAGCTTGCTGTCTTCATACACCGGCACATCCGCTTCCTTGGCACGCTCAATAATCTTTTCCGCCAGAACACCTTTTCCCGATGCAATAATTTTCGGTGCTTCTTCTCCGGGAACGTATTCAAGTGCCACAGAAACCTTCCGCTTCTGCTCTCCTGTATCCTTTTTATTTGTCATATTTGTACACTCCCATTATAATCCACTGCTTTTCATTGTGCAAATGAACAATCTATAAACTTATGCTTTGATATCGAAAATATATTGGGACGTCGGTGCGCCTCCTGTCTGATTTTGCAGAAAATCTTTTTCAAAATCAAAATTTTCCTGTGGCTGTGTCAGTTTCATCTCAAAATGTGCCGTGTAACCAAGCGCTTCCAGACGGGCATTAAGCCGGTCAATATGATCATACACAAAATCCAGTGTTTCCGAATCCTCCAGACAGAAATTCGTTGTGACATTTTTGCCTGCCAGTTTCACATACACATCGACAGAACCTAAATGTTCCATATCCAGATGTAGGAGAGCGCTCACATTTTCGGGATTATTGTGAAGTGTTTTTTTATTTGTAAATACGTATAACTCTCCATTTCCGGTGCCTTCCGAAAAGCGCACCGGCATCTGAAAATACGTCATATTGCGGTTTAAGTCATTCATGAAATCAATATTGCTTTTGATTTCGTTTAAATTGGCAGATAACGCTGAGCCCTCTGCTGCCTTCTGCGTTTCCTTTGAAACGGCTTCCAGTGAGGAGCGCACCCGCTTATAAAATCCCTTGATGCTTTCTTCGCTGTCTGCCATCTGTGGTTTTAAATACAGTGTTTCTTCAATCTGCCCCTTCAGCAGCTGCCCAAGTTCTTTAGAAGCCAGTAACTGTGTCAGTTTTTTCTCTGTCTGTCCGGCAGCCTGCGTATCATCCGGTGTATTCTTTGTCCCTGCAATCAAATCCGCCAGCTGTGACAATGTTTCTTTTACGGTGGCATTTCCTTCTGTAATCTGTTCTGCCAGCGCCTGTGCCTGTCCGCCCTGCGGTGTATCATTAAAGGTTTCCGTGATTTTTTGTGCAAGCCCTTCCCGCACCGCATCCTGCGGCATTATTTCCGAAAGGCCTGCCTGCATTTCCTGCGGAAGTCCTTCATACAGCGCTGCAGTCACATTTTTTAAAAATGTCCCTGCCTGCACCGGATCCTGACCGGTAAGCTGTGTAAGTGTATCTGACAGAGCGGACGGCAGACTGTCTAACTGACCTGCCATATTGCGCTCGTAATGCGTATAAGCTTCATATTGTTCGATATTTTCCTGCGTAACGGGAATATTAAGTTTCACAAGATTTGCCATGGTATCCAGACTGGCATTTGGGAATTTCAGGTTGTTTTTTACCATTTCATTTAACATTGCGGCATCAATAGACATATTCCGTGCCAGCAGTTCCTGCACAATCGCCATATTGCTTTCATTCGCAGAAAGTCCGGCCGCTTCAAGTGCCTTCTGTACCAGCACCATCTGCTGCGCATCCCCGAAAAGCGGTTTTAATGCAACGAAATTACCTTTATTTTCCTGCACCTGAAAGGTCATGCTCTGCCCTAACTGCACCTGTGCCCCCTGTGCAAGACGTGCAAAAAGATTCTCACCGTTTGGCAGGCTGAGAATAACCTGATTGTCCTTCATGCTGTTTACAACACCGGTAACCGTATCTCCTGCCAGCAAAGATGCCAGATACTTTGCATTGATGGTATTTACCTGCGCAGTCTGCTCTGTCTGTCCTGCATTTTCCGCCGCCGCACTCTCTGTTGATGCACTTTCGGAACTTTTTGTACCTGAAACCATCTGCTGTAAAAAACCTGAAATGTGAAATGCCATATCATTATACCCTTTCAGTATTTAATATATTTTTTAAAAATGTTTTCCGGTGAATCGGACAGGCACCATACTCTAAAAGCGCCTGTGTATGCTGTTTCGTTCCATATCCTTTATGTTTTGCAAATCCATACTGCGGATATTCTTTATCATACTCCGCCATCATTCTGTCCCTTGTCACCTTTGCCATAATACTGGCAGCACCGATTGTAAGGCTCTTTGCATCACCTTTGATAATCGGCACCTGTGCAATCTCCACGCCCGGAATGGTTACAGCATCATTTAATAATATATCGGGTGCCGGTTCTAATTTGCTTATAGCCTCGCGCATCGCTTCATAGGTTGCCTGCAGAATATTGATCTCATCGATCCGCTGCGGGGATACCATTCCGATCCCTGCTGCAACCGCCTTCTCCATGATTTCATCATAGAGTTCTTCCCGCTTTGCTGCCGTAAGTTTCTTAGAATCATTGATATAAAGAATATCACAGTCTTTCGGCAGGATCACTGCCCCGGCAACAACAGGACCGGCAAGCGGTCCTCTTCCCACTTCATCAATCCCACAGATATAGGTGTACTGACCATATTTTCGTTCGTATTCCTGCAGTTTCCAGATTCTTTTTCGTTCTTCCTCTAATTTCTGCAGTCTTTTTTTTGCCTGCTCTACAAGTTTTATGACACCACTTCTCTCATCTGACTCATATGCCATAATAAAAGAAGGCAGCATTGCTTCCGTTGCCGCCTTTAATTCCTCTTTGATCTGTCCTATTTTTCGTTCTTCCATCTCTGACACTTCCATTTCTGCTGTCTGTATTTTTTACAATAGACTACACCTTCCGCAGGCAAATCTATTGTCATGAGCCGTGTTTTAAAAAACCGATCTGATCAAACGGATAGATGCGAAGCCACGCACGTCCTATGATCCTTTCTCCCACAATCGGTCCCACTTCCGCCATACGGCTGTCCATGCTGTCGTTCCGGTTATCACCCAGCACAAAATATTCATCTGCTCCAAGCTGTATCCCGTCTTTTGCCAGTCCCGGATCCCGCATCACTTCTTTTCCATATGATTCCTGCAGATTTTCGCCATTGATATAGATAAATCCGTCCTCATCGATCCGCACACTTTCCCCCGGCAGTCCGATGATCCGCTTGATAAAATATCTGCCATCTTCCTGAGGAAACACAATGATATCAAACCTGTCCGGATCATGAAAACGATAGGACAGTTTATCCACGATCAGATTATCTCCATCAGAAAGTGTCGGCTGCATGGAAACACCGTTTACAACCGTGCGCTGCCCTACAAAATGAATGATCAAAAAAGTGATACACGCCACAAGTGCAAAATACAGAATGATTTCAAACACTGCCCTGATCTCTGTCTGTCTCATTCTGCACTGCCATCCTGTATCTTCGGACGTTCCAGTGTGATCTGTCCCAGTTTTCCACTCCGGAATTCGTCGATCAGAAGTGCTGCCGCCTTGCTGTAATCTAACTCTCCGCCCTTTGAGATACACTTTCTGTTTTCTGCGATCTGTCCTAAGATCACCGGCGGCTCTGCGTCCTCCTCCACACCGTAACGTTCCTTTAGTACGGTCGGATAATCGCTTAACAGTATTTTGATCAACTCTAATGATAATTCATCAATGTTTAAGATCTCATCCTTGATTGCACCGATCAGAGCTAAATAAAGACCAACTCTCTGATCTTCAAATTTTGGCCAGAGGATTCCAGGTGTATCTAACAGTTCCACATTCTTATTGAGCCGGATCCACTGTTTTCCTTTAGTCACACCCGGTTTATTTCCAGTCTTCGCACATGCCTTTCCAGCATAGGAATTGATAAATGTTGATTTGCCGACATTCGGAATACCTACAACCATTGCACGCACCGGACGATTTTTGATTCCTCTTTTCCGGTCACGCTCAATTTTCTCCTTACAGGCCTCCATCACAACATTTGTGACATCTTTCATTCCTGCCTTACTCCTTGCATCCAGACACACAACATAATAACCTTTTTCACGGAAAAAATCCGACCACTCACGGTTTCTTCCCGCATCCGACAGATCCGATTTATTCATCAGGATCAATCTTGCCTTATTTTTCCCAAGTTCATCAATATCCGGGTTACGGCTTGCAAGTGGTATTCTTGCATCCACCAGTTCAATCACTAAATCGATCAGTTTTATATCTT
>OHJZ01001251.1_pt1 | contig 9961 bp, 5 predicted proteins | sample 1568691 | NCBI WGS metagenome assembly OHJZ01 (sample SAMEA3879593, study PRJEB24766) | human gut metagenome | biome: human-associated habitat; feature: feces | place: USA | collected 1985/1987
GCGGCCCCAACAGCTCCTCCCTGTTTCCGCCGCTGGCGGCGGTCGTCGCCGTTGCGTAAGCCCAACTAAGTGAAAAGCCCCCTTGGAGGTAGGATCTCCGAGGGGGTTTTTCCTTTTTGGGGTGTTGGACGTGGTATTTATGTTCCTGACTCTAGTATACGCGATTTATCGGAGAAGTCAAGCGCCGCACAGAAAATTTACAACCCGCTTGGAGATCTTAGATTTCCCCCGGGTGCTCCTTCCGCCACTGGATGTAGTCGTCCAATATCACCGTCGCCCAGACCGGCGTGGATGAAGCTCAGCGCCCGACCGAACCCATCACCATCAACAGTGTGACCATCACGAAATTTGAATAAGAAGCTGCTTTTCCGCCCTCCGGGCGGTAGGACAGCTGAAAAAAATCACCCGCCAACTGGCGGGTGATCTGCGTTTATGGGGAAAAGGGACAGGTCAGGTCTTCTTTACCTGCAGAGTGATGGCGATGTAGGTTTGCCCTTTATGGGTCTTGGCTGCTACGCCTACCTTAGTCCATTTACTGGAAAGATTGAAGTTCAGGTTAGAAGCCTCGTTGTTCTTGGTGATGTAACCGATGAGTTTTTCCAAGGTGGTGTCTTTGTAATCGTACTGCGCGATGAGGGTCAGAGTGGATTTTTCCCGATCAATCTTTACGTTGTGGTAGCCCTTGTACCCTCTGAAGCTGCCTTTCAGTTCGGCGTCCAGATTGGCTTTGGCAATGTCCTGCATCCCATCGTCATATGCCAGACTTGCGGTGGCGGGGTTGCTTCGGATGGCCTGCATCACCTTGGCTTCGGCCTGGGCCTCCGGGCCGGAAGAACCGCCGCCACCGCTGCAGGCGGTCAGGAGCAGAAGGGTCAGTGCACCGGCCAGAAGCAGGGCAGTCAGCTTTCTCAGTTTTGTCATGTTGGTTGCCTCCAATCGTTTTTGTGTTGGGGAGTCCAGTTGTTTTTTCTCATGAAGAAGCGTCCTCTCCGGCCATCTGGTCAGGGGGTTCTTCTGCCCTCATTTTATCGGAGAAGAGCCGGTGCTGTCAAGCCGGAAAACTATACAAATTCGACTCGGAAAAATTGTGAAAACAAACCGGAAAGCGACATTTTTCTGCAAACTTTGCAACAAACTGTCCGGACTTCGCAAAGAAACTTTGCCACAGGGGCGGCGGGGGCGTTCAGACCTCCCCCGGGTGCTCCTTCCGCCACTGGATGTAGTCGTCCAATATCACCGTCGCGCTCACCGAGTCGAGGATGCTTTTCCGCTTTGCGCCGAAGGTGCCGCTCTCGTCGAGGAGGTCAGCGGCGGCGCAGGTGGTCTGGCGCTCGTCCCACATCCGGACGGGCAGGCCGCTCCAGATCTCAACGGTTTTGGCCAGCTTGCGGCTCTTGCGGGCGCGCTCGCCCTCGGTGCCGTCCATGTTCAGCGGCAGGCCGATGACGATGAGCTCGGCTTCGATCTCCTTTGCCACCTCGCAGACCCTGGCGGCAACTTTGTCCCGGGCCTTGACGGTGATCTGAGGGGTGATGGGGGAAGTCAGGAACTCGGTGCGGTCGCAGGTGGCGAGGCCGGTGCGGCTGTCGCCGTAATCTACTGCTAAAATTTTCATGCAGGTGTCCTCTTTCTGAGATGATTTTTTCTTCATTGTACCACAGAATAGATGTCGCTGCAATTTTGTGGTACAATGATAGCTGATATTAAGTCTGAGCGCGAGGCCCGGTCTTTTGCGCCACAGTGGGCCTCAGGCGTCCAGCACGACCAAAACCGGCTTGCCAATGGCTCCCCCTTTGGGGGAGCTGTCACGCCGCGGCGTGACTGAGAGGGCAAGGACGCGGACAGCGAGACTCAGGCGCAGCGATGGTATCGCCCTGACAAAGGCTTCTGCTTATCGCTGTGCGGTGGTTCTGTCATGCCGGGCTAGCCCTCTCCGTCACCTTCGGTGACACCTCTCCCAAAGGGAGAGGCTTTTGGCTCCCACGATAAAAAACTGACCAAACGGAGAGATTCACCATGTTAAAACTACTTTTAGGCGGCTCCGGCAGCGGAAAGACCACCCTGCTGTACCAGCGCATCCGGGCGCGGGCCGAGGCGGGGGAGAAGAGCATCCTGCTGGTGCCGGAGCAGTTCACCTCGTCCACCGAGGGCCGCATCCACCGGGAGCTGGGCGACGCGCTGAGCGGACTGGTGGAGAGCTTTTCCTTCACCAGCCTCGCCGAGCATATCCTGTCGGCGGAGGGCGGCTCTGCCGTCCAGACCCTCAGCGACGCGGGCCGTGCCGTGCTGGTGCGCCGCGCCCTCGAGGAACTGCAGGACAACGTCCATTACTACTACCGCCACCGCCGCTCGGCCGCCTTCTGCCAGATGGCCGCCGAGACCATCGACGAGCTCAAGAGCGCGGGTCTCTCGGGCCGGCAGCTCTATGAGCTGGCACAGGACTGCGGCACCGACAGCGCCAAGCTCAGCGAACTGGCCCTCATCTTTCAGGGCTACGAGACCCTGCTGGCCGGGACGGGCATGGACCCCTCCGACCGGCTAGAGCTGGCCGCATCCCGTCTCGAGGCCGCGCTGGCCCGGGGCGAACTGCCGGAGTTCCTGCGGGACAGGGCCGTCTTTATCGACGAGTTCGACACCTTCAACGCCCCGAAAAAGCGGCTGATGGGCGCCCTGCTGGCCTCGCTGCCCACCGTGACGGTGGCCCTCTGCGACGACGGCACCCCTCTCGTGCCGGGGGACATGAGCCTTTTCTCCGGCGCGAAGCAGGTGGCGGCGCAGCTGCGCCAGCTGGCCCGCCGGAACGGCACTGAAGTGGCCGTGCCGGAACTGCTGCGCCGGGATGTGCGCCACGCCGACGCCCCCGGCCTCGCCGCTGCGGCCCAGCTGCTGGCCGCGGGCCGGTGTGACCCGCCCACGGCCTGCCCGGAGATAAAGCTTTTCGCCGCTCCCAGCCGGGAGGAAGAAGCCCGCGCCGCCGCTGCCGCCATCCGCCGCCTCATGCGGCAGGGCGTCCGCTGCGGGAAGGTGGCGGTGGTCTGCCGCGACATCTCGAAATACCGCGCCGCCGTCAAGTACGAGTTCCGGATGGCGGACATCCCCCTCTACTGCGACGAGCCGACGACGCCCGAGTTCAGCGCCCCGGCCACGGCGGTGCGGTGTCTGCTGGCCATTGCCCGGGGTGCGGAGCTGACGGAACAGCTCACCACCCTGGCCAAGACCGGCCTCTGCGCCCTCACCGAGGAAGAGGTCTGCGCCCTCGAGAACTACGCCTACACCTGGTCGCCGAACGCGGCGGCGTGGCGCGCGCCCTTCGAGAAGAACCCCCGGGGCTTCGGCGATGTGGAGCCTACCGACGAGGACAGAGAAAACCTCGCCCGGGCCGAAAAGGCCCGCGCCCTTCTCATCACCGCCGCCGACGGCCTGCGCGGGAAGCTCCGCTCTGCCAACGCCGAGCAGATGAGCCGCGCCCTCTACTTCTGCCTGAAGGAGCTGGGCGCGGAGGACGCTCAGGCCGCGCAGGTGGAGGCCATCCGGGCCGAGCGGGGCATCCCCGCCGCCGAGGAAGCCGCCCGGGAGTGGAACGTGGTCATGGGACTGCTGGATGAGATGGCGAGCCTGCTGGGCGGCCAGAGCGTCACCATCCCCGAGTACGAAGAGCTGTTCGGGCTGCTGCTGCGCTCGTCCGACCTCGGCCACATCCCCCAGACGCTGGACGCCGTGGTGCTGGCCAGCGCAGGCAAGATGCGCCTTGACGCACCGGACTATGTCTTTGTGCTGGGCCTCTCCGAGGGCGAATTCCCCGCCGCGCCCGGCGAGACGGGCCTGCTGACCCACGCCGACCGCGACGCCCTGATGGCGCAGGAGATCGAGCTTCCGGACTGCTTCGAGAACCGGGTGGTGCGGGAACAGGTCTGCTTTTATAAGGCCCTCACCGCCCCGGCAAAGGGGCTCTGGCTCAGCTGGCCGAAGGGGCAGGGCCAGACCCTCTGCGCCGCCCTCGAGCCCATCGTGGACGTGCTGAGACCGGGTGCGCCGGAACTCGACCTGACCGACCTTGCCGCCACTGCCGCCGACGGCCTCGACGTGCTGGGCGGCGGCTGGCCCCTGACGGAGACCGAACGCGCCAGCCTCACCGAGGCCCTTCATGCCCCCGGCGGGGCGGAACCCGAGGGCCTCGCCCTCCTGCGCCGGATGGCGGGCCGCAGCCCCCGTCAGGTCAGCGACCTCGAGGCGCTGGAAACGCTGCTGGGCCGGCGGCTCCGCATCTCGCCCAGTCAGCTCGAAAAATACTACACCTGCCGCTACGGCTATTTCCTGCAGTACGTGCTGGGTCTGCGCCCCCGGAAGCGGGCGGAGCTCTCCGCCGACCAGAGCGGCACCCTCATGCACTGGGTGCTCCAGATGGCCCTCGACCCTCACCCCGGCCCTGACAACCCCTGTGCTGGCTTACAGCCCTTCCTCGACCTCGACGACGAGGCCATGGCGGCGCTGGCCGGGCTTCTCGTGGATGAGTACGCAAAGCGCTACCTCCCCGAGGACACGGCCCGCTTCGCCTATCTGCTCTCCCGCCTCAAAAAGAGCATGACGGGCCTGCTTTGCTACCTGCGGGACGAGCAGCGCCAGTCCAGCTTCAAACCGGTGGCCTGTGAGCTGAAGATCGGCCCCGGCGAGGACGCCGTGCGGGGCCAGACCTACCGCCTCTCGGATGCCCGGACGGTGCAGCTCATCGGCACTGTGGACCGCGCCGACGAGTGGATCGAGGACGACGGCACCCGCTGGGTGCGGGTGGTGGACTATAAGACCGGCACGAAAAAGCTCGACCTGCGGGAAGTCTACTGCGGCCTCGACTGTCAGATGCTGCTCTACCTGTTCAGCCTGACCCGGGACGCCGACGGACGATTCACCGGGGCAGAGCCTGCGGGTGTGCTGTACCTGCTGGCCGACCCGGCCCCCGAGACGACCACCCGGGGCAAGGCCGCCCGGAGCATGGAATACAAGCTGGACGGCCTCGTCCGGGACGAGCAGAAGGTCTTCGACGCCATGGACGCCGAGGAGACCGGGCGGTATCTGCCCTTCAGTTTCCGGGGCGGTGTACCCAGCCCTTACCAGAAAGAGAAACGCGCCGACAAGGCCAAGCTCTCCCGCATCCAGCTCCATCTGGACGACCTCGTGACCCGGATGGGCGAACAGCTCTACAGCGGCTGCATCGCCGCCGAGCCGCTGGTCACGGGCCGCAGCCCCTGCCGGTGGTGCGACTACGGCTTCATCTGCTGCCATGAAGACGGCATCGGAGAGCGGGCGCTGGACGCCCCCGCAAAGCCGTTTGAACCGCCAGAAAATTCAGATAAAAAGAAGGAGGAAGACCAGTGAGCGAGACAAAATGGACCCCGGCCCAGCGTGCCGCCATCGACGACCGGGGCGGTGCGCTGCTGGTGAGCGCCGCCGCCGGCAGCGGCAAGACCGCTGTCCTGACGGAGCGGGCCGTCCGGCTCATCACCGACCCGGAACATCCCGTGGACGCCGACCGGCTCCTCATCGTCACCTTCACCAACGCCGCCGCCGCAGAGCTCCGCGCCCGCATCGGGCAGGCGCTGCTCCGCCGCAGTCAGGCAGAGCCGGGCAACACGGCCCTCCGCCGCCAGCGGATGCTGTTGCAGAGAGCCTCCATCTGCACCATCGATGCCTTCTGCCTCGACCTGCTCCACAAGCACTTTCAGGCGCTGGACATCCCGCCGGACTTCACCCCTGCCGACCCCGGCAGCGTGGAGATGCTGCGGAACGCGGCCCTCTCCGAGACGCTGGAAGCGGCCTATCAGGACGCGGACTTCTGCGCCTTCGCCGACCTCTACGGCAAGGGCCGCACCGACAAGGCGGCGGGGGAGGCTGTTTTGCAGATCTATGACTTCCTCCGCGCCCTGCCGGACTACGATAAAAAGCTGGACGAGATGCTGGCCCCGTGGCAGGACGAGAACGGCTTTGCCCGCACCTGCTGGCATGATATTCTGATGCAGGAGGCCGCCCGCTCTGCCCGGGCCGCGAAGGAGCTGCTCTGCGCCGCGCTGAACGACTGCGGGGAGGACTTCGTGACCGCTCAGTCCGACGCCGAGGCCAGCAAAAAGACCCCTGCCGCCAAGGAAAAGGCCGTGGCGTCAGTGAACGAGAAGTTCGCCGAACCCCTCGAGCGGCTGGAAAACTCCGCCGCCCTGCTGGGCGAGGTGGAGCGTCTGGCCGGGGCGGGGGAATGGACGCCCCTCTACGACAGGCTGACGCCCTACGTCCTCGGCATGGAACAGGCCCCCGGCCTCAAAAATATGAAAAAGCGGCTCACCGGTGAGCACAAGGACGCCGTCAAGACCCGGGCCGACGAGGCCGCGAAGCTCTTTGAGAAGATCGAAGACCTCATCAGTTGCAGCCTCGACGAAGCCGAGCTTGACCGGAAAGCCGCCGAACCCTGCCTCCGCGCCCTCTTTGCCGCCGTGCGGGACTTCGACGCCCGCTTTGCGGCCCGGAAGCGGGAGCGGCGGCTGCTGGAATTCAGCGACTTCGAGCATCTGGCCCTGCGGCTCCTGCGGGACGCCGACGGCCAGCCCACTGAGCTGTGTCAGGGCATCCGGCAGGGCTACGCCGCCGTCATGGTGGATGAGTATCAGGACACGAACGCCCTGCAGGACGCCCTTTACCGCTGTCTGGCCAGCCCGGCAGGGGATGACCTCTTCCTCGTGGGCGACTTAAAGCAGAGCATCTACCGCTTCCGTCAGGCTGACCCCAGCATCTTCCGGGAAAAGCTGGAGAGCTGGCCCCTCCTGCCCGGCGGCGAAGCCCGCCCCCGGCCCGAAGACGGCAGGCCCGGCGAGAACGCCATGCTGGCGCTGGACGCCAACTTCCGCTCTGCCCCGCAGGTGGTGGCGGGCATCAACTTTATCTTCGAACAGCTCATGACGCCCGCTCTGGGCGACACGGCCTACGGCGACGGACAGCGCCTCGTCTGCGGCGCACCCGGTGAGTACGAGGGCAGTGTGGAGGCCCACTTCCTGCCCGACGATGCAGCCGAGACGGACGCACAGTATATCGCCGGCCGCATCGAGGCGATGGTGGCCTCCGGCGAGCCGGTGCGGGACGGCGGCACCACCCGCCCGGTGCAGTACGAGGACTGCTGTGTCCTGCTGGCGGCGAGAGGCGACTTTCCGGCCTACGCCGAGGCCCTGACGGCCCGGGGCATCCCGGTCTACGCCGACGCCCGGGAGAACCTGCTGGACGCGCCCCACATCCGCCCCCTCATCGCCCTGCTGCGGGTCATCGACAACTCCGCGCAGGACATCTATCTCGCTGCCGCCATGCTGGGGCCGATGTTCGGCTTTACGGACGACGACCTCGTCCGTCTCCGGGCCGGGGCGCAGACACCCGATCATCACACCCGCATCAGCCTCTACGGCGCAGTTTTACAGGCCGTCCAGAGCGGGGCGGAGGATGACTTTACTCTCCGGGTGCAGGCGTTCTACCGGCGTCTGACGGTCCTGCGCCGGATGGCCCGGAGCGTGCCGATGGAGGAACTGCTGGAAGAAATTTTTGTTTCCACCGGCTACCTCGCCGCCCTCGGTGCCATGGAGAACGGCCAGCGCCGCCGGGAGGACGCGCGGCGTTTCGCCTCCTTCTGCGCCGGGGCGGGCGCGGGCGGCATCTCGGCCCTCGTCCGTGCCATCGATGCGGCCACGCTGGCGGGCTCCACCGGGCAGGAGGCTGCCCCCGGCGGGGCGCGGCCCGGCTGCGTCACCATCATGACCATCCACCGCTCCAAGGGCTTGCAGTTCCCGGTGGTGTTCGTGGCCGACACGGCCCGGCAGTTCAACGCTGCCGACACCCGCCAGCCCGTCCTGCTCCACCGCGTCTGCGGCGCGGGCCTCCGTCTCCGTCCCGAGGGCGGCGAGGGGGCCTATAAGACGGCGGCCTACACCGCCCTCTCCACCGTCCATGCCGCCGAGATGCGGAGCGAGCAGATGCGGCTTTTGTATGTAGCCCTCACCCGGGCGCAGGATAAGCTGATCCTGACGGTCCCGCTGGGCATCGGCCGGACGTCCAACCCCTTCGCCAAAGCCGCCGCCTTCCTCGCCGCCGGGGCGGGGGAGACCCTGAACGCTCAGGCGGGCAGCTTTGCCGACTGGCTGCGGGCGGCGCTCCTCGTCCACCCCAACGGCGGGCCTCTCCGCCGTCTGGCGGGGAACCTCGAGCTGCCCTTTGCGGACACCGGAAGCACCATCGCCCTCACAGTGCAGGCCGATGGCCTCCCGCCCGAGGAAGCCCCCGCCGAGGCGGAAGAGCCGCCCCGGCCCGAGGCCGACCCGGCCCTTGTGGAGACGCTGCGGCAGGGCTTCGGCTGGCGGTATCCGGCGGCAGCGCTGGCGGACATCCCGGCCAAGGTCAGCGTGACCAGCCTCGTCCACGCTGCGGAGCAGACCACCCTCGAGCGCCCGGGCTTCCTCTCGAAGGACGGCCTCACCGCCGCCGAGATGGGTACGGCTCTCCATGCCTTCCTCGAGCACGCCGACTTCGGGGCGCTGGCCGCTGTGCGGGACGCAGAGGACGCTGCCGTTCTGGATGCCGTCCGCGCCGAGCGGGAGCGTCAGGCGGCGGCGCAGCTCACGCTCCCCGCCATTGCCGGGAAGCTGGATGTCTATAAGATACTCCGCTTTGTGCGCAGCGAGGCGTTCCGCCGCATCTGCGGGGCAGAGGATGTGCTGCGGGAGCTGGCTTTTATCACGTCGCTGCCCGCCGCCGAGGTCATGGCTGCCCAGGGCCGCGCCCTGCCCGACGGCCCTGCCGCCGACGCCGGGGTGCTGGTGCAGGGCATCGCGGACATCGTCCTCGTCTACCCCGACCACCTCGAGCTTCTGGACTACAAGACGGACCGCCGCAAGACCCCTGCCGACTTCGTCCGCGCCTACCGCGCTCAGCTGGAGCTCTACGCAAAGGCCATTGAGAAGCGCTTCGCCCCCCGGCGGGTGACTTATAAAGGGATATATTCGCTGGAGCTGGGGGAGCTGATTGAAGTATAAAATGACAGGAGCACAGAAAAATGGGAACACTGCTTTTAGGCGAAATTGAATCGGCGCTCCTGCAAGGATACTTCGGTGAACTGCGGACGAAAGAAGTTGTGGTCACAGAAGAACGGATGGAGCACATCCGGGAGCGCCACCCGCAGGATGTGGAGCTGTTCATACTTTATGGAAAAGAGACCGTCGTGAAGCCGGATATTCTGCTGGTCGATGAAAAACATACCGGAACAGTCTTTGCAATAAAGCGCCTGCCCGAAACGAATCTGAATGTAGTCGTCCGGCTCGTGATGGAAACAGACCGGGAAGACCGCAAAAATTCTGTGATGACGTTTTACCGTATCCGGGAACGCAATCTGAAAAAGCTGATGGAGAAAAACCGGCTGCTTTACAGCCGGGAATAATCGTGGTATAATAAGCATAGGATAAGAGTGCATTTGAAGTAGAGAATGTGCTGCTACACACCCACTGGGTCAAAAGAAATGCGGGAACGGGCACACCCGCCAGATGCAATCAACGGGGGAACGGCAGAAATGCTGTTCCCCCATTCCCTTGTCCGGGCATCTTTTTTTGAAAAAGCGCATAAAAATGCTTGACAGCCTCCCCGGGGTGTGGTAGAATATCCGAGTAAAGAAAGCAGCTACGGCCTGTGCCGCGCTCGCCTTGAGGGGTAAGGACCCCCGGGCTATACCCTGAACCGATTCGTCTTGAAGACCGAATCGCGCTTTTGAGTGAATTTCGCGCGGCTGTCCCGAAACTGGGGCGGCCGCGTTTTCTATGCCAAAAAACGCAACACTATGGACTATTGTTTGGAGGTGCATTCATTATCGCTACCGCTGGAAAGTCGAAGGAACTGGAGATCAACGGTCAGATCCGTGACCGTGAGGTCCGCCTGATCGGGGCGGACGGCGCGC
>OHJZ01001268.1_pt1 | contig 9888 bp, 9 predicted proteins | sample 1568691 | NCBI WGS metagenome assembly OHJZ01 (sample SAMEA3879593, study PRJEB24766) | human gut metagenome | biome: human-associated habitat; feature: feces | place: USA | collected 1985/1987
AAAATACTGCTTACGCTGCTCGCCTTCGGGCGCGGGCTGCCGGGCGGCGCATTTATACCGACGCTTGTTGCGGGAGGGGTTGCCGGTGCGGTTATGGCCGGGCTGTTTTCTCAGGCGGGCCTTTTAAGCAGCGCCTATAAAACAAATATCGTTATACTTTCCATGGCGGCATTTTTTACGGCTTCCGTACGCACGCCCATTACCGCCACGGTGCTTGTTATGGAAATGACAGGTTCATTTCTGCACCTTTTGCCGCTGGCGCTTGCTTCGCTTACGGCTTTTGCCACAACGGAAGTTTGGCGCGCCAAGCCGCTGTACGGCGAACTGTTTATGCGTCTTTTGAAAAACACCAAAGCGCTGGAACGCAACCACGCCGAACAGGAACGCAGCATTATGGAACTGACGGTAGATACCGGCAGCACTGCTGACGGGCGCCTGGTGCGCGAAATTAACTGGCCGCGCCATTCGCTTTTAGTAGACGTAAAACGCGGCGACGAAGAACTAATCCCCGAAGGCAATACGCGCCTGCACAGCGGCGATACGCTGTATGTGCTGTGCTACCCTACGGAAATTGAAGAACTGCAAAAACTTACAGCAAAATAATTAAACGGCAGTAACCTTTTTAGGCCGCTGCCGTTATTTTTATGCGTTTTAGGTTTTAATCAATGCCTGTTACCTTGTAGCCCAGGGCTTCCACCGCCGCCGTTAAAGCAGAAACTTCCGGCTCCTTCCCTTTATCTGCAAAAACCTCTGCCCAGTTTCTGTCAAGCCTTACAGTCACGCTTTTTACGCCCGGCACCTGTGCCAGTGCAGCCTGTACTTTTTCCGCGCATTTTCCGCACGCCATGCCTTCAATTTTAACAACCAGGTAATCCAAACGCTCAATTTTAAAAATTACCGGGCGCGTACCGTCGTTGCAGCAGGCAATCATCATGCGCTCGTCGTTAGTCCAGCCGCGCATAATGCTGCCGCCCTGAAGCGCCGTGTAAATATAACGGCTGATGCAGTCCCACGCTTCGCCGCACTGCGTACCGTTGCCGGTGCGCCAGAAGGTATCGTCGCCTCCGTAGCGCTCAAAAATAAACTTGTCGCCCACATTGTAAAACGGGCACGGGCCGCTTTTAGGGTCCGCCAGGTATTTTTCCTGATAATCGTTAAAGCATTTTTTGTCAATAACCGTCACTTTGCATTTGTGCTGCATGATGATTTCTCCTTTTTGGTTTTATATTTTTAAATTTTATTTTAACGCCTTTGACCATACGCTAATTTTTATTTTTACTTCATTACTCATGTTACTTTTTATAACTAAAAAGTAACCAAAAAGTTTTCGCGGCAGAATATTTTCTTAACGCAACATTCCAGTTTAAAAATCACAAAAACTGCGTAACTCGCTTCGCTCAAACAAACACAGTTTTTGCAATTTTTCTTATTAAATATTGCTAAAAATATATGCCGCATTTGCTGCAAATTCGCACTTTATCACTATTTAATAAAGAAAAATCTGTATATCATAGTAAAAAAGGCCTTAATTAAACAAAAGCTGTGTGCTGTAAGGTGAATGATAAAAAAACTGCGGCGGCTAAATTTTTTTATCTATTCAAACGAGAGGTCAGCCGCGCAGCCTGACCGAAATCGGAGAAGCCGCAGTTTTTAGAATGAACCGCATCAGTACATAGCTTTTGTTTCTTCAAACCCACTATAAATCCAAAATATTCTCACCCATTGCCTAACCACGCCGCCAATGCTACAATTTAACTGAACATAACACATCGGAGGAACCGCCATGCTGACACCACGTTATTATTTCACAGGCGAATTCTGCCGTTTTTACGACTATTTTCTGTCGCACCCGCATACCGAAAAACATTTTGCCAAAGGCGAATACCTGTGGCGTCCGGGGCAGCCGCACGAAAAAATTCATTACATAAAAAGCGGCGCGCTGATGCACTACGCCGACCACGAAAACGGACACTGCAAAATCATCAGCTTCCACGGCGAAGGCAGTATTTTCCCCGGTTACCATACCTGCGGCTTTAAAATAGAGCTTTCGCTTACAACGGTTGCCCTGACGGAAATTTCCGTACTTGAATTTACGCGGCAGCAGTTCAGCCAAATGTTTGAAGAAAACACGGAATTAAGCGAGCAGGTTGTCAACTGGTATTCCATGTATGTCAACCGCCTGCTGTTTGAAACCGTACATCAGGAATACAATTCATCCTTTGTTAAAATCTGCAACCTGCTGTATCTGCTAACAGTAAATAACCCGCAAAACCACTGCTTTGATATTGCCATTACGCAGGACGCCCTTGCCGGAATGCTCGGCCTGAGCCGCGTGCAGATAACGCGCGGGCTTGCGCAGCTGCGCCGGCAAAGCATCATCGCCACAGGGCGCGGCAAAATTACCGTTACGGATTTACCTGCACTGGCACGGCTCTGTTCTTCGGAAACCACCGGCTGATATTATGTGCTTTTATTATAAAGCGCAGCAAGAAAAACGTCTGCTCCAAATGATACAAAAGAAAACTAAAACGGCAATAACCTGCACTATGCAAAAGTTATTGCCGTTATTTTTATGCGTATATGGTTTAATAAATGCAGTACAGCTTGTGCGGCGAGCCTGTAAGCGCCTTGCCGCCGTTTGCCGTTACAAGGTAAGTGTTCTCGCTGCCAACCATGCCAATGCCGGGCAGGGCAATTTTCGGCTCCAGCGCAAAGGTCATGCCTTCCGTAAGCACTTCTTTAAAACGGTTGGCAACGGCCGGGCTTTCATCCATGGTAAGCCCGATGCTGTGCCCCAAAAACTTGCCGCCGTTCATAAAGCCTGCAGCAAAGCGGCTGTCAAACTGCTTCATTGTTTCGTTATAAATATCTTCTACCACCGTACCGGGCTTTAACATGGCAGCGGCAAAACGCTCCAGCATTATGCAATGCTCGTGCGCCGCCAAAATCAAATCGCGGTTGGGGTCTTTATTAATATCGCCAAAATAATATACTATCGTTTTATCGGTATGGTAGCCTTCCACGCCGCAGGGAATATCCAGATAAACCAGCCTGCCCGCTTTTAATTTGCGGAACGGCGAACCGATGCTCTGCACTGCAATGCAGGTGCCGCCCGTGCCGCCGGGGCCGTCAAAAGCAGTGCGCACCAGCCCGCTTTTGCCAAACGATGCCACGCCGATAACATCTTCGCCCAAAGGCAGATTCATGCGTGCAATGCCGTGCGAACCGCGCTTTAACATTTCGGTGTACAGGCTTACGGCAAGTTCGGCTTCGCTGATGCCTTCCTTTATCATTTTCGGCGCAAGCTGCTCCAGCACCGTCTGGTGAATAGCGCCGCTGCGCTTCATCAGTTCCAGTTCATAGCTGCTTTTTACAAGGCGCAGGCTGCACAGCAAACCGTCAATATCGGCATATTCTTTAAACGGCATATATTTGCGCAGCATGTTCAGCCAGTCAACAGTGGCTTTTCTGCATTCCACATACATAACTTCCGGGCAAGTGCCGTAAAACTCCGCCAAAGTGCGAAAGCTTTTCATTGGGCGGATATCCGGCAACAGCGACTCGTTGCGGGCGCGGTCATAGCTTCTGCGCACCCACAAAATCTCGTCCTGCGGGCGGATAACCAGCGCGCCTTCCTGCATTGTACCGCTAAAATAGTACATATTAACTTTATTATTAATAACCGCCATCTGCCAGCCGGGATGTTCTTTTTCCATTTCCTCACGGAAACGCGCAAGGCGTATCTGCAGTTCTTCAAGCGGTACGCGCCTTATTTCGTCAGTCATCAGCGAGGCATGTTCCAATATCGACATAGTATTGCTCCTTATACTTTTTACATTTTAACAAATCTGTTAATGCTATTCGACCAAACAAAAATGCTGCGGCTCCTCCGATTCCGTCCGGGCACAGCACCGGACTCACTTACTTTTTAGCCTTTGATTTTAGCCGCCGCAGTTTTTGTCTATGTTCTCATAACATCAACAGATTTGTACATTATTTATATTAAAAACTATATTACAATCATACCATACGTTGCCCTATTCTTCAATTAGCACAGGCATACAAAAAACTCCGATGCCTGCCCAAACAAGCACCGGAGTTATCCTCGTTAATCCTTATTAAACAAACCCGTAAAATCAAAAGTGGCAAAATAATCTGCCGGAGTTTCGGCGCGGCGTATCATTTCAACGCTGCCGTCCTCTTTCAGCAAAAGTTCTGCGCTGCGCAGCTTGCCGTTATAGTTGTAGCCCATGGCAAAACCGTGCGCACCGGCGTCATGAATAAATACCAAATCGCCGATGTTTATTTCCGGCAGCATGCGGTCAATGGCAAATTTATCGTTGTTTTCGCACAAACCGCCCGTAACGTCATATTTATGGTCGCAGGGAGCGTTTTCCTTACCCATAACGGTTATATGGTGGTAAGCGCCGTAAATAGCCGGGCGCATCAGGTTGGCGGCGCAGGCATCCAGCCCGATATATTCTTTATAAATATGCTTTTGGTGAATAACACGGCTTACCAGCGCGCCGTAAGGTGCCAGCATATAGCGGCCCATTTCGGTATAAAGCCTTACGTTGCCCATACCTGCCGGTACAAGCACTTCTTCATAAGCACGGCGCACGCCTTCGCCTATTTCCATAATATCATTTTGCGGCGGTCCGGGGCGGTAGGCAATGCCGACACCGCCGGAAAGATTGATAAATTCAATGGAAGCGCCGGTTTCTTCTTTTAATTCCACGGCAACTTTAAATAAAATACGTGCCAGTTCCGGGTAGTAATCGTTGGTAACGGTGTTGCTTGCCAAAAACGCATGCAGGCCAAAGTGTTTTACGCCTTTAGCCATAAGGCGTTTGTAAGCCTCGGTAAGCTGCTCGCGCGTCATGCCGTATTTGGCGTCGCCCGGGTTATCCATAATGTTGTTGGCAATGGCAAAATGCCCGCCCGGGTTGTAGCGGCAGCACACGGTATCGGGAATATCAGCCACGCGCTCCAAAAAGTCAATATGGGTAATATCGTCCAGATTTATAGTAGCATTAAGTTTGCGTGCCAGCTGAAAATCTTCGGCAGGCGTATCGTTGGACGAAAACATAATTTCATCACCCTTAAAGCCAACCGCATCAGCCATTAAAAGCTCTGTATAAGAAGAACAATCCGCGCCGCAGCCTTCTTCATGCAAAATTTTTAAAATGCCCGGAGTAGGCGTTGCTTTTACCGCAAAATATTCTTTAAAGCCTTTGTTCCAGCTGAAAGCTTTATTTACCCTGCGCGCAGTTTCGCGGATACCTTTTTCGTCATATAAATAAAACGGCGTTGCATAACGTGATGCAATATCTTCAAGTTGTTCTTTGGTAACAAACGGAATTTTTTCAGACATTAATCTCAACCTTTCTGCAATTCAATCAGTTTAATTTCGTTTTTAAGCGCGTCCTTAAACAAATCCACCAGGTTACGCTTACAGGAATATAAACAGGTTGAATTTGCCCCCTCATCCAAATCACCGGTCAGCACCGTCTGCGAATCGGCTATCAGCCTTATCTGCCCTGTCTGTTTAACGGTGTTGTAGCAAATTGCCCCCGGAAGCAGGAAATCGCTGCCGGTAATAACCACTACCTTTAAGCCGCGGCCAAGCGCGTCTTCAAGCTCAGTACGCAAAAGTTCCATTACGGCGGCATTTGCCGATACATAAATGCGCGCTTTGGCATTAAGTACGGTGTTTTGCAGCTTGCTGATAATTTCTGCGTTGCCTTTAATGGTTATATAACCTTCGGCTTCATTTTTTACACCGGGCAGTTCTTTTATAAGCGCGTCGCGCATTTCCGCCAGGCGGCGGATTTTATTATTGCAGAACTCCTCCGGTGCAACCGGCGTATAACGCGTCACTTTGCCTTCTTCCATTATATAGGCAGCGCCCTTTTCCACCAGCCCGGCCAGTGCCGTATAGGTGTTGGAGCGCGATATGCCTGTCTGCTTGGCCGCTTCATAGCCTGTAAGGCGTCCGGCTTTTATCAGCAGCAGGTATAATGTTGCCTCCTGGCGTGTAAGGTTAAAGTGCATTAAGCGTTCTACGATTTCCATTCCCCTCATTCAGCCCCTTGTATATTGTTCCTGTTCAAGAACACTATACTCTTTTTTTATGCGGTTGTCAATAACTAACCAAAAAATTTGTAAAAAAATAAGCAGGCCTTTTAAGCCTGCTAAATTTAATATTGCTATTTTATCTTTTCAAAGGTATTGGTTAAGTTTGCAAAATCCTGCAGCGAAAGCGTTTCTCCGCGGCGTTTAGGGTCAATGCCCGCAAGGTTCAGCCATTCCTGTGCCTGCTGTGAGGTAATGCCCATATTCTTCAGCGCATTGCTTAACATTTTGCGGCGCAGCGAAAATGCTGCCTTTACCACCCTGAAAAACAGTTTTTCATCACAAATTTCCACCGGCGGCACGGTGCGGTTTTTACATACCACAACGGCACTGTCCACGCTTGGGCGCGGAATAAAACTTGACGGCGGCACAATAAAGGCAATTTCCGGCTCTGTATAATACTGCATGGCAACCGAAAGCGCGCCGTAATCTTTTCCTCCCGGCGCTGCCGTTATGCGCTCGGCAACTTCCTTCTGCACCATAATTACCATGCGTTCAAGCGGCAGCTTTTTTTCAAGCAGCGCAAAAATTATCGGCGTGGTAATGTAATACGGCAAATTGGCTGCAACCTTAAAGGTTTTGCCGCCCATAGCGCTGTTAACGTCAAGTTCAAGCACGTCGGCATTAATAACGCGCACGTTCTCGTAGCCTTCCAGCGTTTTTTCCAGCACCGGCAAAAGGCGCTTGTCCAGTTCAACAGCGGTTACGTCCGCGCCGGTTTCTGCCAGTGCCTGCGTCAGCGTACCAATGCCGGGCCCTACTTCAAGCACCGGTTCGCCGGGTGCAAGTTCTGCGGCAGCAGCAATGCGGCGCACAATGTCTTCATCAATTAAAAAGTTCTGCCCGAGTTTTTTATCGGCATGCAGGTTAAACCTGCGCAATATATAATTAGTAACTTCCGGTGTAGCAATTACAGGTTTCTTCATTCAACGTCTCCAATTTCCGCCAGTGCGGAATTAAATTCTTCGCGCGTTACGCCGTAGGTGTTAAGCCTTTGCAAAAAGCATTTGGCATTGCCGTAACCGACGCCCAAAAGCGCAGCCAGCTTATCTCGCCTTGCACTTGCCATGCTGCCGCCGCTGAGCCCGTTTAGCATTAAGTCACGCTCTGTAAATTCTTGCTGCGGCGTAAATTCATGATGGCGCACTTTGCCCAGCGCCGCTAAAATAGCTTTGGGGCTTGCCTGTTCCACGCCGACATCGCCATTGGCGGTTGCATCAATGCGCGGTATAAAAGCCTGCCCCGCCTCCGGAAAACGCTCCGTTAAAAAACGGCGTATGCGGTTGCCTGCTCCATCAGGGTCAGTAAGTATGATAATGCCGCGCTTTTTATACGCTGCTTCAATTTTGCGCAGGGTAGACGCGGCCAGCGTAAAGCCGCCCGTTTCTATCGTATCGGCTTCCAGCGCGCGCCTGATTGCCGCGGTATCACTTTTTCCTTCTACTACAATAACTTCTTTCAGCACTTATTAGTCCTCTAAAATATAAACTTCAACATTACGGCGGCCCCAGTTAATTGCTTCCTCATAACTGTCCATAAACAAATCCACGCGGTTGCCGCGGATAGCGCCGCCGGTATCGCCTGCAATGGCAATGCCGTAACCGGGGATATACATTTTGGTATAGTACGGTATTACACGCGGGTCAACGGCAACAATGCCGCGGGCAGCCACAAGGCCGATGGATGTAAGGCCCGTGCCGGTGCCGCAGTGTACGGTATAAGCACTTGCTTCAGCAGTAATGATGCGGCTGTATTTTTTTCTGCCTTCCGGCGTTTCCACCGACATGCCAATGCCGCGCCTGATAACGGAATATTTGGGATCAGCCAGAACTTCGCGGGCAATTTCCACTTCTTTCGGTGCTTTGCCCGTGCTTACCACGGATTTTTTTACAACTTTTACCTTGCCTGCTTTGCCCTGTTCCACAAGCTGTTCCTGCCCGTAAGGAATATTCTTGTCATCAATGTATTTTACGGGAATTTCCGAATCGGCCTCAACGGAGCTTAAAGTATCGCCTTTGTTAAGGATATGGATTTCCACATTGGCAGTAACCGGAGTATCTGCGGCAGGGTAAACGCGTTTTTTGTTAAAGCGGATGTTTAACTCCTTTAACGCTTCGCCAACAGTGTCTTTATTGGTAAAAAACTTCTGCTGCGAATCTCCGCGTACAACAATAACCGGCACGGCACGTTTTAAAACCAGCATTTTGCCGCGGCCGCTCGTTTTTTCTTCAATACGGTCTGCCTGCCCTACGGCAATGCCTGCTTCTTTAAAAACAGCGCGCGGGTCGGAAAGTTCTGTTGTAAATGTTCTTTCCATACCGTCAAACTTTAAAATGGTAACAGGTGCTTCCGCCAAACCAAGATGCGTATGCCCACTGAATAAAATTACAAACATTATGGCTATCAAAATGGTTCTTCTGAAAACTGTAACATTTTTAGGCATAATATTACCTCCTTAATTCGGGGGTATTTTATCACAGCCTTTTTTATAATGTCAAGCCATCTTCCTTGAAGGTACTTTTAGTTTAAAATCAAACAACTCTTTGCGAAAAGTATTATGCACAAGCACCTTTATGGTAAATAAAAGACGCAGCAGTAGCAGACTGCCGCGTCAGCATTATTTGATTTTATTAAAAAGCGTTTTAACGTTTTTCGTTGTCTGCGCTGCCAGCGCTTCAAAAGTTGTTCCGCGTACCAGCGCCGCATTTTGCGCCACAAGTTCCGTATAAAGCGGGTTATTGCGCTTGCCGCGGTAAGGCACAGGCGTTAAATACGGCGAATCCGTTTCAAAAAGCAGCAGTTCGTCAGGCACAAAAGCAAGCACCTCGCGCACTTTGGCTGCGTTTTTGTAAGTGCTTGTACCGCCAAAGCCAAAGTAATAGCCGCGTTTGGCAAGTTCCTTTGCCATTTCCAGCGAGCCTGAATAACAATGGAACACAGCCCTTGTTCCCGCAGGCACTTCGCTGCGGAAAATATCGAAAATATCGCCGTGCGCTTCACGGTCATGGATAATTACCGGCAAATCAAACTGTACGGCAAGGTCAATCTGCTCCAAAAGGCGTTTTTTCTGTACTTCTTTCGGCTCATTTTCTTTCCAGTAATAATCAAGCCCTATTTCGCCGATTGCCGCAACTTTTGGATGCACAGCCCACGCTGCCAGTTTATCAAGATAATGCTCGTCTTTAATACCGGCAAGTTCTTCCGGATGCCAGCCCACAGCGGCATAAACAAAATCATACTTTTCTGCAAGCTGTACGGCAAAAGCAGAGCTTTCTTCGTCACAGCCGGGGTTGATAAAGCCTTCCAGTTCTTCGCCGATTTTGGCAATCAGCTCGTCACGGTCATCGGTAAAATAATCGGAATCAAGATGGGCGTGCGAATCCCACAAACCTGTACGCGACATTTTATTTCACCTTGCTGCCGCTGGCAATGCCCGGTGCGTCTGCCAGTACCAGATTGCCTTCGCCGTCGCTGGCTGCCAGCACCATGCCGCGGCTTTCAATACCGCGCAGCTTGGCCGGTTTAAGGTTGGCAATAACAATAACGTTTTTGCCAATCAGGTTTTCCGGTTCGTAATGCTGGGCAATGCCGCTTACAATGGTGCATTCCTCGTCGCCGATTTTAACCTGCAATTTAATCAGCTTATCGGTTTTGGGCACGCGTTCTGCGGCAACAACGGTTGCCACACGCAAATCTATCTTTGCAAAATCATCAATGGTAATTTCATCGGCTGCTGCCGGTGCAGGTTTTGCT